>Ga0209542_10012987_pt1 | contig 14458 bp, 16 predicted proteins | sample RifCSPhighO2_01_FD_184028 | JGI IMG/M metagenome (GOLD analysis project Ga0209542, IMG submission 184028) | Soil microbial communities from Rifle, Colorado - Rifle CSP2_plank highO2_0.1 (SPAdes) (version 2) | ecosystem: Environmental > Terrestrial > Deep subsurface > Rock core/Sediment ...
GAATGCTTTTTGAATGGGCCACCGGAACAGGTTATTGTTATTTTTTCAACTTCGGTTATTTTTTCACCGTTTAAGCACTGGAAGATTGCAGAATGCTCTGAATCGATTGGCATCAAATTTACATTGTTTTTTTTGACTTCGTCCATTATTATCGAGCCTGCTGCAACCAAAGTTTCTTTGTTTGCCAATGCAACATTCTTCTTTGCCCTTATTGCATTGTACGTCGGCTCGACCCCGATTGAGCCTACAAGCGAATTTATGACAGTGTCTGCTTCCTGCATTGTTGCAATTTTATTCAATCCTTCAATTCCAGAATAGACTTGAGCTGATGAGAAGTTCAAAAGGTCATCAACTTTGGATTTGTCCATTATTGCAACAGCTTTTGGCTTAAACTCTTTTATCTGTTTCAGAAGAAGCTCATGGTTTTTGTTTGAAGTCAATCCGACTATTTTGAATTCGTTCGGAAACTGCCTTACAATATCAAGAGTTTGCGTGCCGATGCTTCCGGTTGATCCTAAAATGGATAGGTATTTCATCTTCCCTGTGCAATCTCTTCAATCTCCTTCAAAAGAACGTCCATGATTTCGTTGTCGTTTATTCTTCGCACAATCTTTCCCTGCTTGTATAGCAGATGATTGCCAGGCGCGCCAACAATTCCAAGGTCTGCTTTTTTGCTCTCTCCAGGGCCATTAACGGCGCAGCCCATTATCGCAATATGAACCGGTTTTTTCATCTTTTCAGTTGCGCCTTCAAGCTTTTCAACAAGCTTTATGACATCAACTTCTGTCCTTGCGCACGTTGGACATGATGTGATTTGAACGCCGTCATTTCTTAATCCCAATGACCTTAAAATGTACTTTGCTGTTTTTACTTCTTCTTTTGGATCTTCGCTTAATGAAACACGTATTGTGTCGCCGATTCCTTCTGAAAGCAGCATTCCCATTCCCATTGCTGATTTTATTGCGCCCGGAAGCTTTGAACCTGCTTCAGTTACTCCAAGATGCAATGGATAGTCTGTTGCTGCTGCAAATAATCTGTATGCCTGCACCATTCTAGGAACATCAGATGCTTTCAATGAAACTATTGTGTTGTAAAAATCCAAATCCTCAAGAATTTTTATGTGGCGCATTGCGCTTTCGACCATTGCTTCTGCCTTGTAGCCGTATTTTTCAAACAAATCGCGCTCTAAAGAACCTAAATTAACGCCGATTCTTATCGGAACATCATAATCCTTGCATGATTTAACAACCTGCTGCACCTTGTCAATGTTTCCAATATTTCCCGGATTAATTCTGACTTTGTCGACGTATTTTACTGCTTCGAGCGCAATTCTGTAGTCAAAATGAATGTCAACAACAAGAGGAATGCTGATGTTTTTTTTTATTTCCTCAAGCGCTTTTGCAGCTTCCATTGTCGGAGCTGAAACCCGCACTATGTCGCAGCCAAGCTCTTCAAGCCCGTGAATCTGCTCTATTGTTGCCTTTGCATCAACAGTATCTGTTGTTGTCATCGACTGGATTAAAATTGGAGAGTTTCCTCCAATGAACAGCTTGCCTACTTTCACTTTTCTTGATTTTCTTCTGTTGATGTTGTCCAGTATCATTTTATTTGTAGTTTAATTTTATTTATTTAATTTTTAATATTTTTATTGAGTGTTTTTTAATGTTATTCGTTAATGCGTTTCGTTTATTGAGTCGTATTTTTTCCGTGCTTCGCACATGTCGTAAAACAAAGTTTTACGATTACACGCAAATCTTTGATTTGCTTTGGATGTTAGTGCTCGCTGGCACCATAACCAGCTCGCCAATTATTTCTAAAAATATTAAAATTATTATTTTCCTAAAATCTGCCTGAGCTTATTTTTTATTGATTCCCTGTCTATGCCTGCAATTTTTTTCTGTATGTCCGGCTTGCCGTGCTCGACGAATTCGTCAGGTATTCCGATAATGTGGACATCGGATTTTATTTTGTTCTCGTTCAGCAGTTCAACAACAGCGCTTCCGAAACCCCCTTTAGAGCAGGACTCTTCCAATGTGATTATGCTCTTGAATTTTTTTGCATATTTGATGATTGCTTCGCTGTCAAGGGGCTTTACAAATCTTGCATTGATGATTGTTGCATTGCATCCGATTTCTTCGCATGCTTTTGCCGCATCGTATAAAATCTGGCCGACGCCTATTATCAAAACGTCTTTGCCCTCTTTCATTATTTCTGATTTACCTATCTCGAGCTGCTTCAGTTCCTGGTCTATTGCAACACCCATCCCGTTTCCTCTTGGGTATCTTATTGCGCTTGGGCCATTGATGAAAGTCGCTGTATAAAGCATGTGCTGCAATTCATTTTCGTCTTTTGGAACCATTATGGTCATGTTGGGAATGATGCGCAAGAATGCATTGTCAAAAGTGCCTGCATGCGTCGGTCCATCGTCTCCTACAAAACCAGCGCGGTCCATTGCAAAAATAACCGGAAGCTTTTGCAATGCAACATCGTGTATTATCATGTCGTAAGCGCGCTGCAAAAATGTTGAGTAAATCGCGCATACTGGCTTCATTCCGCTTATTGCGAGGCCTGCTGCAAATGTGACTGCGTGCTGCTCTGCAATGCCAACGTCAATTGTCCTGTCAGGGAAGAATTTCTCAAACTTGTTTAATCCAGTTCCGGATTTCATCGCTGCAGTTATGGCAACAACTTTTTCGTCATTAGCTGCAACTTTTATCATTGCATTCGCAAAAGCATCTGTATAGGTTATGATATTGCTTTTTGCCGGATGCTTTTTGCCGGATTCAACATCAAATGGGCTCATGCCGTGGCACTTATCAATGTCCCCATCAGCAAACTTGAATCCTTTGCCTTTTTCTGTTTTAACGTGCAGAAGAACTGGCCCTTCCAGATTTTTTATGTTTTGCAAAGCTGGTATAAGCTCGTTAAGATTGTGGCCGTCGATAGGCCCGTAGTACTGAAATCCCAAACTTTCGAAGAATGAGCCTTCGCTTGTTATTGTTCTCAGCCTTTCCTGCACTTTGAAAACCCTGCCAAGCTCCTCTTCTCCCATGCCGGGAATTCTTTCAAGAAAATTCCTTGTTCCCTTTCTAAGCTTGAAGTAGCTTTTATTTAATACGATTCTGTTAAGGTAGTTTGAAATTGCGCCAACGTTTGGCGAGATGCTCATGCGGTTGTCGTTAAGAATAACAAGCATGTTTGTTTTCAGGTAGCCTGTGTTGTTCAATCCCTCGAATGCCAATCCTGCTGTCAATGCACCGTCGCCGATGATTGCAACAACCTTGTTGCTTTCTTTTTTGTAATCCCTTGCTTTTGCCATTCCCAAAGCTGCAGAAATTGATGTTGAAGCGTGTCCTGCGCCAAATGTATCGTATTCTGATTCAAAAATATTGCAAAATCCGCAGACGCCTTTGTACTGCCTTAAAGTATGAAAATTATCTTTTCTTCCTGTCACAAGCTTGTGCGGGTAAGACTGGTGGCCTGTGTCCAAAACAATCTTGTCCTTTGGAGCGTTGAAAACATAATGAACCGCTAATGTCAATTCAACTGCGCCCAATGGGCCTCCTAAATGGCCGCCTGTTACAGAAACTGTTTCTATTATCTTGTCCCTTATGTTCTGCGCAAGAATCGGAAGTTCTTCTATTTTTAATTTCTTAAGGTCTTTTGGAGAATTAATCTTGTTGAGTATGTTGGCTTTAGATTTGTATTTTTCCTCTGCGCTTACCTGCAGCTGCTCAGCAATAAGATTACTCTGAGACTTCTTGGATGAAAGTAATTTGTTTAGCGGCTTTTTTTTACTCATCATACACCCCCAAGCATGAAGTTTAATTATGATTTATAAAGGTTATGGAAGTGCAACTTTCATAACCCGGTAAAAAATTTTGTTTTTTACGCTGGTTATGGAAGATGCTTCAAAATGCTATGCGGCCCATAGTTACGCTGATTACAGAGCCAAAGCTTTGCGAAAGCACTAAATCTTTTTTTTCTTTTCATCAGGCTTCAGCATTCCTTTGTAGATGCGTACTGTCTTGCCTGCCGCAACTGCAATGCACGCCATGGAAATCAAAAGCATGCCATGGCTTATAATATAATGAGAGAACACCTGCACATTGTCTGGCAGAGGGTAGAGGTCATTGTAAATGTGGTCCAAGCTCCACAGCAAAAAAAATACAGTTGCGATGATAAACCAAAGATACGGCTCCTTAAGGCTTCCTCCGGCTAATAGCTTGCGTGCAACCCACATCTTGTGAATCGTGTACAATGCAAGCAGCACAAAGGCAAACAACGGGATTTCATAATATAATGGTATAATCATTTCTACACCTCCATGATATTAAATTTTTTAAGATTCAGCTTTTCGCGCAATATAACATCAGCATTTTGCGGGCCCATGACGCCGGACAGCATGTGATGCACCATTGTGTACAATTCCTGCGGCGAGTCATTCTCATCAAACAGGCTATCCAGTGTTTTTTCTATGCCATTTCCAAATATCGGAATCAATATTTTGGATATTTCTTCTTTCAATCCCATCTTTTATTATCTTATAACTGCGTATTTAAGTTTATCTAAAAATGGAAAAAACAGATATCTTTTTAAATAGCCATTTCTTCCCTTTAGCTTACCCGTTAACTTAACTACTTCGGTAGGAGGGACAGAATGGAAAAAGAACAAATTCAATCAGCATTAACAAAAGCCAAAGACATTTCTGGCAAAAGGAATTTCAAACAAACGTATGACTTAATCATAAATCTAAAAGGCCTTGATTTAAAGAAGCCGGAACATCAGGTTGACTTGTTTATTGCGCTTCCACATCAAAGAGGAAAGAAAGTTTCTATATGCGCGCTTGTCGGGCCGGAAATGGAGCAGTCTGCAAAGGCAGCATTTGATATGGCAATTTCTTCAGACAATTTCGTCAAATACAGCGATAAGAAGGAAATCAAGAAGCTTGCAAACTCGTATGACTTTTTCGTTGCTCAGGCAAATATAATGGGAAAGATAGCAACAGCTTTTGGACGTGTTTTCGGTCCAAGAGGGAAGATGCCAAACCCAAAATCAGGAGGAGTATTTCCGCCAAACGCTAATCTGAAGCCACTGCAGGAAAAACTGCAAATGACAATAAGAGTTTCTGCAAAAACAGCACCATTAATCCAGTGCCCAATCGGCATGGAAGACATGAAGATGGAAGATTTGACAGATAATGCAATGACAATCTACAATGCAATAATTCACGCGCTTCCGAACGAAAAGCACAACATAAAAGACGCTTATATCAAGCTTACAATGGGCAAGCCGGTAAAGCTTGGAGAAAAGTTAGAGGTTGTGAAGGAGCATAAATAAAATGGAACAGGCACAAGCGCATGTTGCGGAATACAAGAAAGAAATCGTAACTAGTCTAGTCAAACTCATAAACCAGTATCCAATAGTTGGAATTGTAAACATGGAAAATCTTCCTGCACCGCAATTGCAGGCAATGAGGGCGCAGTTAAGGGGCAACTTCTACCTTACAATGACCAAGAGGAGACTGATAAAGCTTGCATTTGAAGAGGCAAAGAAAACAAAGAAAGGGATTGAACAGCTTGAAAATCACCTTGGCGGAATGCCTGCTTTAATTTTTACAAAAGAAAACCCATTCAAATTGAGCAGAACTTTGCAGAGAAGCAAGTCGCCTGCGCCTGCAAAAGCAGGGCAGACTGCTCCAAGAGATATCATAGTCCAAAAAGGAACGACTTCGTTTGCACCTGGCCCAATCATAGGAGAGCTTGCAATGGCAGGCATCAAATCAGGAGTTGAGGGCGGAAAAGTCGCAATCAAGGAAGATGCTATTGTCGCAAGAGCAGGCGAGAAAATCAAGCCAAAAGTTGCTGAAATATTAACGAGACTTGGCGTACAGCCGATGGAAGTTGGACTTGATCTTGTTGCTGTTTACGAAAACGGAATTATTTACGGAAGAGATATACTGTCGGTTGATGAGAAGGAATACAAGCTAAGGCTGGACAATGCCGCAAGATGGTCATTCAACCTTGCAGTGTTCGCAGCATATCCTACAAAATTAACAATCCCAGTTTTAATAGGAAAGGCAAGCAACGAAGCCAAAGCGGTTGGCGTTGAAGCAAAAATATTGGAAAAGGGAATAATAGAAACGCTTGTTGGAAACGCCGATCGCCAGATGAAGAGCGTCAAGTCAACGGCAAATTTGGATTAGTTTCAATCAAAAAATTAAATTCATTCCGTCGCTTCGCGACAGATGTTAGGCGGCCCCGCATTGGCCGCAAATATATAAAAAATCAGATTAATAGGAGGTAAATAAAATGGAATACGTGTATGCAGCAATGTTGCTTCACAAAGCAGGGCAGAAAGTCGAAGAGGCTTCTGTAAAGAAAGTGCTAGAGGCAGCCCACGTCAAGGTTGACGAGGCAAGAGCAAAGGCACTGGTAGCAGCTTTGGAAGGAGTCAACATAGACGAAGCTATAGAAAAAGCAGCAGTTGCACAGGTTGCAGCAGTTGCACCAGCATCCGGAGAGCACAAGCACGAAGGAAAGGCTGACCACAACAAGAAAGCAGCAGAAGAAAAGAAAAGTGAAGAGAGTGCTGCGGCCGGACTCGGGGCATTATTTGGGTAGATACTCAACTTTTTTATATTTTTTAATTTTGAGTATTTCCAATAACGCAAATGGATCTTCAAGTCCTTTTAAATTTGTGAGATTTTTGTAGTCTTTGCTCCAAATTTTTAATGTTTCGGCTAGGCTTTCTCCCTCTAAAGTTAATGACCAAGAGTTGTATCCATTCTTTACTATAAGATTTTCTTTGACTTTATTATTCAGCCAATCACTAGCCATATTTGATTTAATTTGAATACCCTTCGATATTACAGAAGTTCCAAATTTCTCGTAACCTATCAATTCCAAAAATCTTGAGTAAGTGTAATATCTTCTTCCTAGTAAACATAATGCTATTGCTACAAGTAGTTTATTCCAATTATTTGAATTCTTGAAAGCATTAATGTTGTATAAGTAAAGCAGGTTTTTAAAACTGCATGAAGAAATTACAAAGATATGTTTTTCATTTATTCGTGGGTGAAATCCTAAGTTTTTCATAATTTTTTCGTAATCTTGTAAATAGTGTCTGTCTATATCTACAATTTTAATTCTTATATTGGGAAAATCTCTACCCCTATAACCTATATCTAACGTCCCATCTCCTGTTAGTAATTTTGCGAGAAAATTATTGGCTAATATCTGTTCCTCTGATGAATATTCCTGAGAATTAACTAGCAGATTCCTAAATTTATTCATTCCATGAAGAGTAATCTCTGTCAATAAAGTATTTCTTACAACAATTCTGTAACCAATCCCTTTACTTTGGCTCCTATAAGCTTTAAGCGTATCATTGCTTACAGACTTAAATTTCTCAACGTAGTCATTTGCCTGTTCATTAGAAATTTTATCTGGGTTATAGATAAAAATAAATTCTATGGTTTCGCGTGAGATGCCTAAATTATCTAAAGATTTCAAGAATTGTCTATGTTCTTCTAACAATTTGTTTGTGAATTCAACCCTGAATTTATTAGTGTTGTTCTTATGCTTAGTACCTTCAGCCTGATACTGGCCTAATAAACTGCCAAATAATCCTATTTCTACAAATCGCCTTATTTCTAGCTGTTGCCCAGAGCCTCTTTTGTGAGAATACCATACCCTTAACCGTTTTTCATTATTTTTATCAAATTCCGTTACGATTATTCCATAACCTTTAGAGGTTTTTTGTGGAATTAAAGATAACATATCAATCTTGCTGCCATAGAACAACTCCTTTGTTCTTTCTAAATTCTTGATCTCTTGAATTTCTAAAGACAAAACATCTTGATGTTTTAAATTCAGATAATTTTCTACATCTCTTCTTAGAGTTATAACACTATTAAATTTAGTAATGAATGCCTTTTGTTTGTTTTCTTTGATAATTTTAATCCCTATTGGGCTTCTTTTTGAAAAATAGTTTATAGGAAAAGCTATTCCTAACCTGGAGCCCATCTTCAGCACTTTAACATCATTTAATTTCATTTTAATCTTCCTCCAAAGTTTTTTATTTTGTTACTAAACTTTGGATTTCCATGAAAAAGAGAACTTAAAGCAAAATTGCGTAATTGATTTTTCAGCTTTAGCGAAAAGCATAATTTGGCAGTTTAGCGTGCTCTCTTTTTCAGTTTTCAGAAGAAGAATTGGTTTATATATCTTAGGCGAGGATGTCCAGTGGTCAGTGCTTCTTCACCAGCTCGGCTATATTTTGCCTTAACTTATAGGTATTAGCCCACATTGCATACCCAAACCAACCTTGCAAGCTCGCTTCAAAATCTGATCTTTTTAAGATGCCGTTTTTATATAACTCCACCCTTTCCTTAAAATTTCTTTCAAATTTTCTTTTATTGTTTTTTCTCAGAAGTCTATGGTAAGAGAATACTCTGTATCCCAGCAGATTGACGCCGCTGTCTATCTTTATTATTTTTGATTTCCCAGGATGAAGATCGATTTTAAGGATTTTAATAAGAAATTCATTTATTTTCTCTTTATATTTTTCAAGGTTTTGGAAATTATTGTCCAATATGACAAAGTCATCAACATAGCGTATGTAGTATTTGATTCTTAATTCATGCTTGACAAACTGATCCAGCTGGTCCAGGTAGACATTAGCAAAAAATTGCGATGTAAGATTTCCAAGTGGCATGCCAATGCTTGCCGCGCCCCCCCCCGATTTTGTGATTTTGCAGTATTGTTTTTATGAGCCAAATAACCCTTTCATCCTTGATTTTTTCTCTTAGTATTCTTAATAAAACTCCATGGCTAATGGTTTCAAAATAATGCCTTATGTCGGCTTTTAAAACATAACATGCGCTTGTATTGTTTTTTGATACTTTTCTTTTGAAGTAATCAAACCTTTGAATGGCTTTTAAAGTTCCTTTCCCTTTTCTATTGGCGTAAGAATCATAAATAAAAAGTTTTTCAAATATTGGCTCTATGGCATTAAATAAGGTATGATGCACAACCCTGTCCCTGAAATGGGATTTGCTTATCTTCCTTGTTTTTGGATCTCTTACTATAAATGTTTTTAATGGCTGGGGAGTGTATGAATGGAGGAGAAGCTCAGTTTGCAACGATTGAAGGTTTTCTTTCAGATTTTTCTCAAATTCAACCACATAATATTTCGCTGATTTTCGCTTCTTTGCGCTTTTGAATGCAAGCTCTAAGTGCTGATAAGAACAAAGATTTCCATACAAGTTGCCGTATCTTTTCATATAATGTGTCTTGGACTCCAAGGTCATTCCACGGGAGTGGCTGTTGTTGTCGTTGATCCTGTTGTTGCCATTGACATGGAACCTGCCGTTGTTGATGTCAAAGTCAGCAGCCCCAACCTTGTAGCCAGCTTACCTTCAGTTCACTGCCGCTTCATTTTTTCGCTTGAGCTACTCTATGTTGCGGCTGTATTTTATAGCTAAAAAATGCCTTAGTAAACCAGCGTGTGGCCTTGGCTTGAGCCAAGACAGAAAAAGAAAATTATGATTATTTATAAATCTTAACTTTAATTTTTGCGTGTCGGCTTCGCCGACATTACGGACACCCCACGGGAGCGGCTGTCGTAGTCGTCGAACCTGTCGTTGCCATAGACATGGAACCTGCCGCCGTCGATGCCAAAGACAGCAGCCCTTTCTGGATAACTTGCTCTGTTTTCTTGAGTAGGTGTCCAAACATAATTATCATCTAATCCTTTTCCACTTAAAGTTACGAGTGTTTTTCCAATCTTATCAGGATTATCATCAGTGTCAAATAAAATTTTTAAATATTTTTTTCCTTCCTCGGTTTCCAAAACTTCTCCTAATTGTGTATTTTGGTAAACTGGAACCAAAACTTTTCTTTGGGTTGGCTTAACTACTATGCTTCCTTTATTATGAATTATTCTGGCATCCAAATTATCTGCATTGTAGTTTATTCCTGTGCTTGAAACGACCCAACTTTTATCAAAATCTTCCTGAAGACTATCTATAAGTGCAGAAGAGCCATTTTGTCCGGCTCTGTAAATGTCAGGAGCAGAAACCATTGGCTTTTTTTGTCCATTAAAATAATGAATCCATTGATTTTGATTTCTTATTGCACCATTGTCTGCTGCATTCAAATCCATTGCACGAGTTTGCGTACTTCTAGAAGCCTGATAATGCTCTTTTACAAGATTCGCCAATTCTTGGCTATCACCTTTAGCTGCATCTGCAACTTCCTGAGGAACCCTTATTCTGATGTAAACCATAGGAAACGGGAACAAATATTGGTTTATAAAGCTTTCTATTTTTACTACTTTTAAGACATAACAATATAAAGTCAGAACATTTTTATATAATGCAAAATGCCATATTATATTCATGACATCACAGCAAAAAGAGCTAGTTGCAGAACTGCAAAAGTTTAGGGAAGAAGTATCCTCGCTTAGAGGCACCCTTAACTCTCTTGATACAGAGAAGGAATCTTTCTTTCATAAAAAGGATGATGCTTCAAAAAGGATAAGGGAGCTAATCCATAAAATAAAAGAAGTCAAGGACAGAAGAGATTTGTTTACTAAGGAAGTAAAAGACCTTAAAGTGAAAAGAGATGAATTAAACAAGCAGATTTCTGAAAAATCAATTGTGTTGAATAAGATAAAGAAAGAAAAGGATTCAATTCTAGGTTCGCTTGATGTGAAAGAGTCGCCTTCAAGGATAAAGCAGCAGATAGAAAGGATGGAATTTCAGATTGAGACAGAGGGAGTTTCATTCAATAAAGAAAAAGAGATAATGAAGAAGATAAAAGAGCTTAGAAAAGAATATGATAACTGCAGTGTCCTTGAATCTTTCAGCAAAAAAATAAGAGAGGTTGCATCGGAAGTAAGCAAGCTGAAAAGAGAATCAAATGATATTCACAGGGCTGTGCAGGAAAAGGCAAAGATGAGCCAGACCATGCACGAGGAAATTCTTAAAATATCTCCTGAAATTGACAAGCTTAAAGCCGAAGAAAAGGAAGCTTTTGAAAAATTCTCCGACACAAGAAAAAAATTTTACAGCGCAAACACGCAATTAAAAGACAAATTAAAGCCTATGAACGAGATAAGGAACGAGCTTGACAAGATAAAAGGCGAAAGAATCGAGAAAAGAAGGCATGATGAAGAATCACTCCTGAAAAGCATGGAAGACAAAGTCAATGAGAAAATCAAGAAAAGGCAGAAGCTGACGACAGAAGACCTTATTGCCTTTCAGGGAACCAAAAGGAAGGATGAATGACAAAAAAAATTCTTGTGACAGGCGCAGCCGGCCAGATAGGGTCAGAGCTGGTGCCAAGGCTAAGGGAATTATACGGGAATGAAAATGTTGTTGCATCTGACATAAGCGCAAATCCAAGCGAAGATCTAAAAAACGGAACTTTCATTAATATTGATGTCACAAACTTCAACGAGATTGATGCCGCAATAAAAAAGCATAATGTTGGAAAAATATTCCATCTTTCTTCCATATTGTCGTCTTTGGGGGAGCAGAAGCCGCAGCTTGCTTACAGCGTTAATTTCAACGGCCTGTATAATATTCTTGAGGCATCAAGATTAAACAATGTTGAGAAATTGATTGTGCCAAGCTCCATAGCTGCTTTCGGGCCTGAAACTCCTAGGGTCAACACGCCAAATGACACAATCCAAAAACCGACAACAATTTACGGCATTTCAAAAGTTTTCGGGGAACTGATGGGCAATTATTATTTCAGGAAATTCGGATTGGATGTGCGCGGAGTAAGGTTTCCCGGCATCATAAGCTGGAAAACAGAGCCGACAGCCGGGACAACAGATTATGCGGTTGCAATATTCTATGAGGCAATAAGAAAAAATTCATACTCCTGCTATCTTAATTCAACAACAAGGCTTCCGATGATGTATATGCCGGACGCAATAAAGGCGCTTGTTGACCTGGAAAAAGCCGATCTGAAAAAGCTGAATAGGCATGCTGTATTCAATGTTGCTGCGATGAGCTTCACGCCGGAAGAGATTGCCAATGAAATCAAAAAGAAAATGCCCGGCTTTAAGATTACTTATGAAATTGATGCGAGAAGGCAGGCAATTGCAGACTCGTGGCCTGAATCACTTGATGATTCTGAAGCAAGAAAGCAATGGAACTGGAAGCCAGATTGGGATATTGATGGGATGACAGATAGCATGCTTTTAAATTTGAGGAGGAAACTTACACAATAAAATTTAAATTATTCGTTGTTTATGTGATAAAGATATAAATAAGTTAAATTTTAAGCATCAAAAATCACAAAATTATAATTAAAAAAATAGGTAATTTTTGACATGAAACCTGATGAAATTTTTAGGGAGGAAGTTGAAAGGCTGAAAAAAGAAAACATAAACTGGGCGCCGAAAACTTTGCAGAGCGCTTCTTCCAACAGGAGCGTTTACGACAATAAGGAAGTTATTTTACTGTGTTCTAACAATTATCTTGGGCTTGCAAACCATCCAAAACTGATACAGGCTTCGATTGAGGCAACGAAGAAGTATGGAGCCGGCTCAGGGGCTGTTCGCCCTATATCCGGAACAATGGAGCTGCATCTTGAATTGGAAAGAAAAATTGCAAAATTCAAGAAAACAGAAGCAGCGCTTTTTTACCAATCTGGCTTTGCTGTCAATGCAGGATTGATTCCTGCAATCCTTCAGGACGGATGGCTTGTTGTAAGCGACGAGCTTAATCACGGAAGCATAATAGACGGGATAAGATTATCGAAAGCAGAGAAAGCAGTCTATAAGCACTGCGACATGGAAAGCTTAAGAAATGTGATGAAAGAGCATTCAAAGAAAAATTATAAAGCTATTATGATAATAACAGACGGTGTTTTTTCGATGGACGGGGATATTGCCCCGTTGGATGAGATTTACGAGATTGCGCAGGAATATAATGCGATGACTTATGTTGATGATGCGCATGGCGACGGAGTTCTTGGAGAAAATGGGAGGGGAGCTGCGTTTCATTTTGGACTGCATGGCAAGATTGATGTTGAAATAGGAACATTTTCAAAAGCATTCGGAACAGTTGGAGGCTACATAAGCGGAAGCAAGAACTTGAGAGAATATGCATTGAACAAGTCAAGAACATGGCTGCTTTCCGGCTCTCATCCGCCCGGTGTTGTTGCGTCCTGCATAGCGGCAATTGATGTGCTTGAATCAGAGCCTCAGCTTGTTAAAAATTTGTGGAAGAATCGCGAGTTTTTTATAAAAGGACTTAAAGATCTTGGGTTTGACACCGGATTTTCGCAGACGCCGATTGTTCCTGTTATGCTTAAGGATTCAGGATTAGCGAGAAAGTTCTCGCAAAGGCTGTTTGATGAAGGGGTTTATGCTTTGCCGATTGTGTTCCCAATGGTTGCAAAGGACAAAGCAAGGATAAGAAATCAAGTTTCTGCTGCCCACACTCTTGAGGATTTGAAAGAAGCATTGAATGCTTACGAGAAGATTGGGAAGGAATTGAATGTTATTTAATTTATAAGAATTTTATTTCTATTGATTAAAATACCAAAAAGCCCAAACGAGAAAAATAAATAATAAGATTAAGTTGTAATAAGCAAAAAGTTTGTTTATAGTTTTGTCTAAAAATCCTTTTGAAATTTCTTGTTTTTGAATTGATCTCTTTTCTTCTGGGGTTCTTTGGCTGATATTTGATTTAAATTTGCTAATTTGGGTTTTTTTCATTTCAGGAAACATTATTGCAGAATAATCGCAATCATTGCATAAGTATCTTGTAGAACCGCCCCATGATATCATGTCTTTTGAAAGGTCATTTGATACATTAGTGCTCCCGCATTTTGGACATACTAAAAGAAAATCATTTTGTCTCATACAATCTAAATATTAAAACAAGAATAAAAACTTATTGCTTGATAAATTCGCAATATCTGCAGTGACCACAATATAGCCTATTAGTGTGCTTTGCAAGAAAAACTCCAGGCCCGCATTTTGGGCAAGATTTGTTCTTTCTCTCGAGCTTGTCGCCTGTCTTGGCGTACAGATTCCATATACCCTTCTTGCTTGATTTTCCTGCCTTTGCTGCTGGCTTTGCAGCCGGTTTTGGTGGTGCTGCCATTTACTTTGCCTCTGCTGCAACTTTTTTTACCTTTATTTTAGGCTCGATAAGCTGTCTTTTTGCCTCGTCAGCATAAACATAAGCAACAACATCCGCTGTCTTGCTTCCAAAATGATTGTTAACTGTTCTTATCGCAACAAGCTTTTCGTCTGATTTCAAGTGTGAAGCGAGCGATTTGATTATGTCTGCGTATGGCGGTGTTGAATTTTCAAACTCCAATGATGCTGTAACCATTGTTCTTGAAAGCAATGGCTCGTGGCTTTTGTTTGTGACTTTAAGCTCCATCATATTCACCTTACCTTTATGGCGTACTCGCCCTTTGATTTC
>Ga0209542_10012988_pt1 | contig 14457 bp, 10 predicted proteins | sample RifCSPhighO2_01_FD_184028 | JGI IMG/M metagenome (GOLD analysis project Ga0209542, IMG submission 184028) | Soil microbial communities from Rifle, Colorado - Rifle CSP2_plank highO2_0.1 (SPAdes) (version 2) | ecosystem: Environmental > Terrestrial > Deep subsurface > Rock core/Sediment ...
AATGTACCACCCCGTAATTGACTTCTCTATAATTTATGGTATATTATATTCTATGAAAGGAACTGTTTTTGCCTTGGGGATTGCGCTGTTGATTGCGGTTTTTGCTTTGGGGGCGATTTTGGCTCCTGTCTTCGCGCAGAGCGAAGATGTAACTGAACAAGAGCGTATCAATGAACTTCAGGCGATTATTGTTCAACTTCTTCAGCTTATTATTGAGTTACAGCAAAAACTTTTGGCTGTACGGTTTGTCCAGCCACCCGTTCCAGCAGCCCCCACGATTTCCAATTGCGGGCAAGCTGAAGTTGCGTGGGATCGAGTGTCGGGCGCGAGCGGATATGTGCTCTACCGGAACGGCTTTGAGGTCTACAGCGGCAAGAATTTGGAATTTCTCGACACTGGGTTGGCGCCAGGCGCAACCTATGCGTATACGGTTCGGGCAAAAAATGCAGGCGGACTTGGGTCTGTCTCTCCTGTAAAAACGACTACCATTCCTTTGCAATGTCCCCCTGCCTCGCCATTCGTATGGGCACAAGAAGGTATCTGCGGAGGGAATGTGCAGGTTACGTGGAGCGCTTCCCCTGGAGCCCTGTTCTACGAGGTTTTCCGCGGAAGTACGCGCGTGGGCGGAGGCAGTGTCTTCTCTTTTGTTGATCGAGGGCTTGGCGCAGGGAAGGCGTATACTTACAAAGTGCGGGCAGGAAACGCAGGAGGATGGGGGAGTTTCTCTCAAGAAGTAAGCGCGAAAGCTTCTGCAGTGTGTCCACCTGCAGCTCCCGCAGTCCCCGAAGTGGGAAGTCCTTTTCTAGAGGATATTGCGCAGGAAGGAATTATCACGCTTGCCATTCAAGGAAGTCCTTCCGGGGCTACGGCGCAATCGGGAGCAGGCGGCGTGAATATATTGAGTTTTCGCGCTTCTGTGATAGATTCATCGATTGTTATTGAACGCCTTGATGTTGAATTTACCGATAGGCCATGGCTTTTCCTTTCCGCGGTAGAAATTCGAGACGGTTCGCAGGCTGTGGCAACCGTCGAAGTTGGTGAAAGTTCGTTTACGGCCGTAGAGGATGATCGCTATCGCCTTAGCTTTCCGGGTTTGGCGGTACAGGTTGGAGAAGGGAAGACTAAAACCTTATCGGTGCGGGTAGTCGCAAAAGAAAACCTGCTTTTGGCAGAGCCAAGAGCACTTACCGTTTCGATACCCGCAGGCAGCGTACGGGGGAGAGATCAAATCGGCGTTGTGCACAGTGTTCCTGCTACGCAGGAGGCAAGCGTGTTCAGCAAAACATTTTTTGTGAAAAGAGGGGATTGACAATTTATTTGAAAAGTGTATAATGACGCAATGAGTTCGGTACAACATTAGTTGTCCGTCCCCGAAGTGAAACGGCAGAAGACCTCCCCTAGGTGAGGCCTTTTGCTTTTGGATGAAATCCAAAAGCAAAAGGCACAAGAAGGGGTCGGGAGGAAAGAATTTCCTCCCGTGTAGGAAATTATTCAAAACCGAGGGTTGTGAAGGAGCGACGATTCGCCAACTGGCGGAGAGGAGCGACGCCTTTTGCTTTTTATAAAGATACTGCTATCATAGGAGTTGAAGCCGGGGGCTGAACTCATTAAGTTTCACAACATGGGGTTACCGCCCCGGTTTCATAAGGAATTTTCCCCGCCCCAGCTAAGCTGGGGCGGGTTTAGAATAAACCCGCGTATATGACGCAACGCGAAGCGCTGAATATTTTAAAAATGGGCCATAGCGCGTATCTGACAGGTGAAGCCGGCACAGGGAAAACATATGTGCTCAACATTTTCATTGCCTGGCTTAGGCAGCATGGTATTGAGCCTGCCATAACCGCGTCCACTGGCATTGCCGCCACGCACATTGAAGGAACGACTATTCATTCCTGGTCTGGTATTGGTATCAGAGAACGCGTTTCTTCTTTCGAATTGGAGCAAATGGAGCAAAAGAAGCTTTTGTGGCGGCGTTTTGAGTCCGCACGCGTGTTAATCATAGACGAAATATCCATGCTTTCGGGTGAGTTTTTTAATATGGTAGATCAGGTATGCCGGCATATGAAGAGAAACGATATGTCTTTCGGAGGCATGCAGATCGTGTGTTCCGGCGATTTTTTCCAGCTTCCTCCTGTTGCGAGGGAGGGAGTTCGGCCATCCTACGCGTTTGAGTCAGAATCCTGGAGGCAACTTTCTCCGGTAACCTGCTATCTTACGCAGCAGTTTCGCCACGAAGACAATACGTTTCATTCTATTCTCTCTGCTATTCGGCGAGGGCAGGTTACCGGAGAGGTAAGAGAGAAGCTCAGAAATCGACAAGGGTTGTCGTTGGCGGAAGAGCGGCAAATCACCCGGCTATTTACGCACAACGTTGATGTGGACGCCCTGAACGAGGAACAATTAGCAAGGCTCAAAGGGAAAGAAGAATTATTCCATATGCAGACTGCGGGGAGAAAACAATATGTGGAGCAGCTTATACGCGGATGCCTGGCGCCAGAGCGCCTCCGTTTAAAAAAAGACGCTGAAGTGATGTTCGTAAAAAATGAGCAGAATTTTCAATACGTAAACGGAACACAAGGCAGAATCGCGGGGTTTGAAAGGGGATATCCTGTGGTGCGAACAAGGGCGGGGGATACGATCCGCGCGTTTCCTGTGAGCTGGAGGCGCGAGGAAGACGGAAAAGTATTGGCTGAAATTACGCAAGTGCCGCTCCGGCTCGCTTGGGCGATTACAGTGCACAAGAGCCAGGGTATGACGTTAGACGAAGCCGATATCGATCTCGGCCGTTCATTCGTGCCGGGGCAAGGATACGTGGCGCTTTCTCGGGTGCGCGCGCTTACGGGCTTGTATCTTCGGGCGCTCAATGAAACAGCTTTGCTGGTTGATGAATACGTCGCTTCCAAAGATGAAGCCTTCAGGACGCATTCTTCCAGAGCCGAGGCGCGTTTGGCGCAGCTTTCTCCTGATACAATACGAGAAAGGCAGGAAAAGTTTATTGGGTTGTGTGGAGGTTCGCTTCACGCCGTTTCTCCGCAGGAGAAAGGAACATCAAAAAAGGCAGTGCGCGTTCCGACCAAAGAGCGAACGCTTTCGCTGCTGCAAAAAGGAATGAGACTTGAGCAGGCAGCGAAAGAGCGGAATCTTACCCTAGGCACTATTATTGGCCATGCGGAGAATTTGCTTAAAGAAGGCGTCCCGCTTGATTTCTCTTATCTTGCTCCGCCCGAACACATTCAGAAAGCCGTTGAAATCGCTTTGGCATCCATAGAAGAAGGTTTTGATTATTTAAGCCCTATTAAAAGAGATCTTGATAAACAGGGGTATAGTCTGTCGTTTGACAAGCTCCGCGCCATTCGTCTCTACTTTTGGTCCTTAAAACAGAAATAGAAAAGAAAAAAACGATGAATTGAGAGGTCTTGCGTTCAATCGAGGGGTTTAGGCTTGTTCCGAGCGAACGGAGCGACCTGGATGGATTGATTTTGCGCCGATTTTAAGTCATGATGAGGCAATAATCTATGACTCAGAGTATCTCAATATATATAAACGAGGTTTCCGAAAAGTATAAGACTGGTCGTGCTGGCGAACACGCATATCGGCCTGCTTTCGAAAAACTCATCGAATCGTTGGATCAAAAGCTGGGAGTTATTAACGACCCCAAGCGTACAGAGTATGGTGCCCCTGATTTTATATTTGTAAGAGGTGATCTCATTGCCGGTTACGCAGAAACCAAAGATATTGATGCTGACCTTGATAAAATCGAAAAAACCGAGCAAGTAAAACGCTATTTTGGTTATTCAAATTTGATACTCACTAACTATCTTGAATTCCGCTTTTTCAGAAATGGAGAACACTATGGAGAGCCAATTATCATAGGGAAGATCGCAGATGGCGCCGTCCATGTTCAGGAAGAATCGTTTAGCTCTCTTGAGGGCGCTATTACTGACTTTCTTGCCGGTAGGCCTGAAGCAATCAAAAACGGCGCTCGTCTGGCAAAAATCATGGGAGGCAAGGCGCGCCGTATCAGAGACAATGTGCGGCAATTTCTAGCAACAGAATCGGAGAAAAATAATGAGCTTCTTTCCCTGTACGACGCGATTCGCACTCAACTGGTACACGACCTTACCCCGGAGGCGTTTGCGGATATGTATGCGCAGACACTGGTCTACGGACTCTTCGTCGCGCGCTGTGGTGATGACACGCCTGAAACATTCTCCCGCCGTGAGGCTGGCGAACTCATCCCTGCCTCTAACCCATTTCTAAAAAGCTTTTTCGATCACATCGCTGGTGTCAATTTCGATATGCGACTTGGGTATATTGTAGACGAGCTTTGCGAAGTATTTCGCGTCTCAACAATAAAAGAGCTAATCGATGAGTATTATGAGGGAACAACCGTCGAGGCCAAAGATCAGATTGTTCATTTCTACGAAGATTTTCTTAAAGAGTACGACGCGGAACTTCGCAAGAAAATGGGCGCGTATTATACACCACTGCCGGTTGTGCGTTTCATCGTCAGGGCCGTGGATTATGTGCTCAAGACTGATTTTGGCCTCGCGGATGGTCTCGCGGATACGGCGAAGCTGTCGGACGGCAGGCATAAAGTTCAAGTGCTGGATCCGGCTGTCGGTACTGGTACTTTCATCAGCGCGGTTATTCGCAAAATCTATCAGAGACTCGAAGAACAAGGGCAACTGGGAAGATGGACGACTTATGTACACCACGACCTTCTGCCACGCATATACGGTTTCGAACTCATGATGACTCCATATACGATTACGCATCTCAAATTGAGTCTCGCATTCAAGGAAACAGGATTTAGATATTTCAATGAAACAAGAAGGGGCAAAGCGCGACTCAAAGTTTATCTAACTAATTCGCTTGAGCAAGCAAGTCCACAAGTAGAAATGTTTCCGCTCGGTTTTGGTGCGAGTATCGCCGAGGAGGCGAAACAGGCGGCAGACATAAAGAACAAAACACCAATTATGGTTGTTATCGGCAATCCGCCGTATAGTATCAGCTCTTCAAATAAAGGGGAGTGGATACTCGATCTCATAAAGGACTATAAAAAAGATCTTGGCGAGCGAAAGATAAATCTTGATGACGACTATATTAAATTCCTCCGTTTTGCTGAACATTTCATAGAGAAAAACGGCAGCGGAATCGTGGCGATGATAACGAATAATTCATTTATAGATGGCATTACGCACCGCCAGATGAGGAAGCATTTGCTTGAAACATTCGACGATATTTACGTCCTTGATCTGCACGGTAATGCCAAGAAAAAAGAAAAAGCTTCCGATGGCGGCAAAGACGAAAACGTTTTTGATATCCAGCAAGGTGTGACAATTTCCATATTTGTACGCAAAGAGGGCAAGAAGAACGGCCTCGGTGCAGTGTACCATTCCGAACTTTACGGCAAAAGGGCAGATAAGTTCAAGGCGCTTAACGAAAGTGATCTTCAAACTATCAAATGGTGCAAACTCAATTACTCGGAGCCGTATTATTTCTTCGTGCCAAAAGATTTTGGTGAGAACGTAGAATATGAGAAAGGATTTAAGATTGATGAATTATTTCCGATCTCAAATTCCGGTGTGAAAACAGATAGGGACTTCCTGTTTATTAATATGGATAAAAGTGTGTTAGAGCACAAAATGGAGAAGTTGCTTTCTGGTGATTATGATGAAAAATTCAAACAGGAGTATCGTGTTATAGATTCGAGCGGTTACAAGCTCATAGAAAGACTAAAAGGTAAGAATTTTGATGAAAATTATATTCAACCGATACAGTATAGACCTTTTGATTATCAGTGGATTTACTACGACCCTACTTTGATAAGTCGTCCTGCCGATGGAGTGATGTCGCATATTGTCGGAAAAGAAAATGTTGCTATTGTAACCGCTCGTCAATTTGGTGGCGGCTCGCATTTCATTTGCCTCATCACAAAAACTATATCTGAAATAAGTTCTCAGCCGTATGCTCCATATACTATATTCCCAGTCTATCTTTATACGGAAGACGGATCGCGAGTTCCAAATCTCAAAAAGGAAATTGTAAAAGAAATAGAAAACATTGTCGGCAAAGTAACGACGGAAGACATTTTTGACTATATTTACGCGGTGTTGCATTCGCCAAGCTATCGGGAAAAGTATAAAGAATTTTTGAAAATAGATTTCCCGCGCGTGCCGTATCCAAAAGGCGCGGAGTCGTTTAAGTCGCTTGTTGCGTTAGGCAAGGAGTTGCGAGAGTTGCATTTGCTTGAATCACCAAAAGTAAATCAATTTATCACAACGTATCCCGTTGCCGGATCAAACAACGTTGAGAAGATAAGCTATAAAGAGGGGAACGTGTTCATCAACGCAGAACAGTACTTTGGCAATGTTTCCGAAGCCGCGTGGAATTTCTACATCGGCGGCTATCAGCCCGCTCAAAAGTGGCTCAAAGACCGCAAAAACCGCACCCTCACCAACGAAGACATCGTGCATTACCAAAAAATAATCGTAGTCCTTACCGAAACCGATCGACTGATGAAGGGAATCGACAAGTTATAGCCGAAGGTTGAGAAGAGGTTAATTGAGTAATTATGTTAGTTTTTATTGATGAGTCCGGCGATGCCGGTTTAAAAGTTGAGGAGGGATCAAGTAGGTTTTTTACGATTGCATTGGCCGTTTTTGAAGAGAATGATGAAGCTTTAGATTGTGATCAGAGGATTAGTTTACTTCGCAAGGAATTGGGATGGGACCCCAAGAGCGAATTTCATTTTAAAAGAAATTCTCACAAAGTACGGAAAGCGTTCCTGCGGGCAATCGCGCCGTACAATTTTTTCTATTACGGAATTGTGATTAATAAAGATCCGGGGAAGTTGTGGGGAGAAGGATTTAAAGATAAGCGTTCATTTTACAAGTATACTTGTGGGCTCGTTTTTGAAAACGCAAAGGGTAAACTTAAAGAATCTACGGTAGTAATTGATGAAAGTGGTAATTTAGATTTTAAAAGACAGCTTGCGAAGTATTTGCGAAAGCGGATGAATGAAGGGGAGAGACATTTCGTCAAAGAAGTCAAAATGCAAGAATCAAATCGCAATAACCTTTTGCAATTAGCAGATTATGTGGCAGGAGTTATCAATCGTTCGATCCAGAACCAGAAAAAGTATGCTGACGAATACAGAAGAATTATTGCACATAGAGAAATATATGTTCAAGTTTGGCCGAAATAAAAGAATTTGTCGAAAAATAAAACTCCCGACCCTATCCCGAAAGGAAACGCGGCGATGAACGCCACAGTTTAGGTCGGAAGCAATTCCACTTATAAGTTAGCATAGACACCGGATTTTGTCAAGATAGTTCTATCCACAGGTTACTTATGCATGAATTTTTACTTTTGAAACAACAGATTCCGGAAGTGCGGCGAAATGTGCCTTTGAAGAAGCACACGACATTTCGCATTGGCGGGCCGGCAAAGTATTTTTTTGCAGCGAAAACAAGCGGGCAAATCGCAAAAGCGGTGCAAGTGGCCCGATCGCTGAAACTGCCGTTTTTTGTATTGTCGGGAGGGAGCAACGTACTTGTGCCAGACAGCGGTATTTCTGGCCTCGTCATCAAACTACAAACTACAAACTACAAACTACAAATCAACCGCGTGTGGGCTGAAGCGGGCGTGCCAATGGCTACGCTGGTGCGGGAAACAGGGAAACGGGGATTGCAGGGATTGGAATGGGCAGGCGGGCTGCCGGGTACTTTGGGTGGAGCAGTTCGGGGAAACGCGGGCGCTTTTGGAGGGGAGACAAAAGATTCCGTTGTTGAAGTGGAAGCGTTTGATCATGAGGGGAGGCGCAGGAAATTTTCAGGGAGAGAATGCCAATTTGCATATCGTTCTTCTATCTTTAAGAAAAAAGGTTATATTGTTCTTGCCGCAACAATGCAGCTAAGAAAAGGCAGCAAAGCAAAAATTCAGGCCGTCGCGAAAGAACATATGCGCTATCGAAAAGAGCGGCATCCGCTGGAATATCCGAGTGCGGGAAGTATTTTTAAAAATTGCGATCTCAAAAAAACTCCCGCAACGGTTCAGGTGCAATTCAAAGACGTAATCAAGACGGATCCTTTTCCGGTAATTCCCGCGGCAGCGCTCATTGCGCGCGCGAAACTGCAGGGAATGCGGGTGGGAGACGCTGAAATTTCCGAAAAGCATCCAAACTACATTGTGAATCGGGGCAACGCAACGGCAAATGATGTGCTGGAATTGATTGCGCGCGTGAAAAAAGAAATAAAAAACAAGTTCAGCATTGATTTGGAGGAAGAAATAACTTTTCCACATTGACAGAGTGTGTTGGTAATGAAAAAATGAAATAAAGATTTGTTTTGTATAGTAATTTTTTGTGAAGGTCGTGCTAGCGCAAAACAATTCATAACTAGTCTGGAAAATTTTTTCAAAACCAATGCCAGCAAAAAAAAGAAGAAAGGCTTCTTCAAAGAAGAAGAAGACTACGAAGAAAACGACCCGCCGCAGAAAGAAGAGATAGTTTTCTTTCCAAACCTCGCCACGTACCATACGGTATGTGGCGGGTTTGTTTTTGGAGCAAAATGTGGTATAGTTTAACTCTATCATGGGAGTATTAAACAAAATTTTCAAAGGTGGGCAGGATTCGGTCGTAAAGGCGATACAAGGAATTGTTTCGCAGGTGAATGTTTTGGAGCCTGAATTTGAGAACCTTGATTTAGAAAAACTCAAAGTAAAAACGCAGGAACTTAAGGAAAAACTTGCGGCGGGGAGTTCTTTGCGCGATTTACTTCCTGAAGCTTTTGCGCTTGTCCGCGAGTCCGCGAAACGTACCCTAGGCCAGCGTCATTTCGACGTACAGATAATTGGAGGCGCGGTGCTGCACGAAGGGAAAATCGCGGAGATGAAAACGGGCGAAGGGAAAACGCTTGTTGCGACTCTTCCCGCGTACCTGAACGCATTGGAAGAGAAGGGCGTGCACGTGGTTACGGTAAACGATTATTTGGCAAAGCGTGATGCCGTATGGATGGGGCAAATTTATGATGCCTTGGGGCTTTCGGTCGGATGCATTACGCATGAAGCTTCTTATATATATGATGCTAACTATCGCCAGGAGCCAAATGATGAAAAAGACGAGCGGCGCGATGAAAAAGGGAGCTTTCTTGTGGAAGATTCGTACCTGCACCCGTGCACGAGAAAGGAGGCGTACGCGGCCGATATTACGTACGGTACAAATAATGAATTTGGATTTGATTTTTTGCGCGACAATATGGCGTATGATTTGGCGCAGCAGGTGCAGCGGGGGCATCATTTGGCCATTATCGACGAAGTAGATTCCATTTTAATAGATGAAGCCAGAACGCCTTTGATTATTTCCGCGCCCGACGAAGAAAGCTCCTCATGGTATAGAGATTTTGCGAAAATCACGCCGCAGCTGCAAAAGGATGTGGATTACGAAATTGATGAAAAGCTCAAAGCGGTAACAATTACTGATCCTGGGATCAACAAAGTGGAAAAGCTTTTGGGCGTGGAAGATATCTACCAAGAAAAAGGAATTAAGTACATTCACCATTTAGAGCAGGCGTTGCGCGCGCAGGGTTTGTTTCAGCGCGATCGCGATTATGTCGTGCGTTCGGGGCAGGTCATAATTGTCGACGAATTCACGGGCCGCTTGCTGCCCGGGCGCCGCTACTCTGGGGGACTGCACCAGGCGCTGGAGGCAAAAGAAGGCGTGCAGGTGCAGCCAGAATCTCTTACGCTGGCTTCCATCACATTCCAGAACTATTTCCGAATGTACAAAAAATTAGCGGGTATGACCGGAACAGCTCTGACTTCCGAGGAAGAGTTTTACAAAGTATATGGTTTGGAAGTGGTGGAAATTCCCACAAACAAGCCAATGATCAGGCAAGATTTGCAGGATCGTATTTACAAGTCAGAAGAGGGGAAGTTTCGCGCGGTTGCGCAGGAAATTGCAGAGAAGCATGAGAAAGGCCAACCGGTGCTCGTTGGCACTGTGTCTATCCAGAAAAACGAATATCTGGGGAAACTGCTTGAGGTAGAAGGAATTCCCCACAAAGTTCTCAACGCAAAAAACCATGAGCAGGAAGCTCAAATTATCGCGCAGGCGGGACGTTTCGGCGCCGTAACCGTAGCAACCAATATGGCAGGCCGCGGCGTGGATATTGTTCTGGGGGGAAACCCCCAGAACTCTGAAGAGGCTCGAAGGGTGGTGGAACTAGGGGGATTGCACGTAATAGGCACGGAGCGGCATGAAGCACGGAGAATTGATAATCAGCTTCGCGGGCGGTCGGGTCGGCAGGGAGATCCTGGCTCCACGCAGTTTTTCGTTTCTTTGGAAGATGATTTGATGCGGGTGTTCGGCGGCGAGAAAATAAAGGGATTAATGGAAAAACTCCATATGCCGGAAGACCAGCCTATTGAGAACAGAATGCTTTCCGGGGCGCTGGAATCCGCGCAATCAAAAATTGAAGGTTTTCATTTTGATTCCCGGAAGCATTTGCTGCAGTTCGACGACGTGCTCAATAAACATAGAGACGCAATATACCGCCTCCGCCGCGAAATTTTGGAAAAAGCTCAAAAAGGAGAACTCAAAGAGCATGTTATGGATATTGTTCAACGCCAAAGTGCGACCCTTGAGGAAGGGAAGGCAGGCTTTACCAAAGAAGAGTACGAAAAGAAAGAACAGGAGCTCGGCGAGAAGAATATGCGCCAAGCGGAAAAAATTGTGGCTTTGCACGCGATTGATTCTCTGTGGGTAGGGCATTTGGAGAATATGGAGTATGTGCGAGAGTCGGTGCGCTTGCGCGCGTATGGCCAGCAGGATCCTCTTATAGAATATAAAAACGAAGGGCACCGGATGTTCCGCCAGTTGCTCGACGCAATCGATGAGAACGTAGCGACTTCTTTAATGAACGCGCATTTGCAGCCGCAACCCGTGATTCCCACTAAAAATGTGAGTTATTCGAGCCCCGCCAGCTCTACTTCGAATTCGGCGCCGCGGGCGTCCGCCTCCGCGCCGCAGAGCGGCGCTCCGGCCGGCGAAAAGGTGGGGCGCAACGATCCCTGCCCCTGCGGAGCGGTGAATCCTGCGACGGGCGAAATATATAAATATAAGAAATGTGGTCTCATTAATGCTTCCTATCACAAACAATCATAGCGACGTCCTGAGCTTGTCGAAGGGCGGCTCCGGAAAGAAATACAAAAAGTGCCACGGAGCGTAGGAGAGGATAATTATGGACAAAAGAGTATTAATTATTGGTCCATCTGGTTCAGGAAAAACGCGTATCTCGGCTGAGCTAAGGAAGCAAGAAATCAATGCCGTTGATGCGGACTTAATTCCAAGATTGTCTGGTTGGTTCAATAAGGATGGAAAAGAAGTAAAATATCCTGAAGATGCCGATAAGGAATTTCTGGATAACCACGAATTTCTTTGGAATAAAGAAATTCTAAAAAATTATCTGGAAAACCAGAATGAAATTTACTTCTTTGGACTATCAGGAAATGTATTTGATGTCATTGATTTATTTGATAAAACATATTTCCTAAAGGTAGATCCAGAGGTACTTGCAAAGAATCTTCGCCATGCATTAAGGGGGAACCCGATGGGTAAGACCGATTATCAACTTGAGAACGCTCTAAAATACGCTGAAGAGATTGAGCAGAAAGCGAAAGAATTGGGTATAAACATTATTGATGCCACAGACAAATCGCCAGAGGATATTTTTGAGAAGATTAAACAGTAAACTCCCGGGAGCAAAAAATAAACCTAAGAAGTGTCATGCGAAGTGAATAAATCCTATCGTTTTACTATTGCTATCGCATGAAATAGACGATAGAATAAAACCGATGGGAAGCGTGCGAAAATACAAGTATTACTTTAGAAAGCAGAAATCTCAAATCGTTAGAGATATATTCACCTTGCTTGTGGTTGGAGGTATAATTGCAATCGCCGCCACTTCGCCCTACTTTGTGCAAAATGTTTTGCGGGTACAGAAAAATTGGAAAAAATATCCAAAGCAAAAGATATCAGATACATTTTACCGTTTGCGGAAGCAGGGGCTTATTAAGATTGAAGAAAGAAATCGGCAGATATATATTTCACTTACCCCAGAAGGGGAAAAGAAAGCAGGTATTTATCAGATCGATAAACTTCGGATTGCGAGGCCAAAACATTGGGATCGGAAATGGCGGCTTCTTTTGTTTGATATTCCAGAAAAGAGAAAAATCTCTCGCGAAGCGCTGCGCGGAAAACTAAAAGAATTAGGATTTGTTCAATTTCAAAAAAGCGCATGGCTTCATCCATATGACTGTAGAACGGAGATAGGGCTACTGCAGGATTTCTTTGGCTTGTCGGAGGAGGAAATGCAATTAGTAGTTGCTGAAAATATCAGCAACGTGGAGCAATCTAAGAAAATTTTTAAGCTGTAACCTATCGACTTAATTATGCTATCGCAATGATAGAACGATAGGTTGCGGCGATGCGCAAGAGGAGATATAAAGAATACTATGGAAAGTAAAGAAGAAAAACAAAAGGTTATTGCGGTGGCGTGTGTCCGCAACGCAGAGGGAAAATTTCTCGTGCAAAAGAGGATTGATCCTTTGATACCGGAGGCAGACGGCAAATGGGAGTTTCCGGGCGGAGTTGTAGAGTTCGGAGAGACGCCAGAACAAGCAGCCCAACGGGAGTGTAAAGAAGAAACTGGCTGCGTTATTGAGATAGTGCGAGTTCTGCCCCTTGCGTATAATAAAATATGGCAAAGGAATGATGGTATTGCCCTCCAAGCATTCATTTGGAGTTTTGAGGCGCGGTATATATCGGGCGAACCAAAGCCTTTAGACAAAAAAGTTTCCGAAGTAAAATGGTGTAGCAGGGAGGAGTTAATGAATCTCGATGCGCTTCCAGGCACTCACCTTATTGTAGAAGCTGCAGAAAAAAGCATACTATGAATCAAAGCTGTCCATTTTGTACGACGGAGAGGAAGAAGCAAAAGATGCTGAAAGACGGGAAGTATATGTATGTGATTTTCAGCAATCCCAGGATTATGCCTGGCCATTTGCTTGTGATTCCAAAGCGGCACGTAATGCGGCTGATTGAATTGACCAAAGAAGAACGGGACGAACTTTTAGATTTGCTTATTGAGTTTGAGGAAAAAATACTGCAGAAGCTTTCTGCAGGTTGCGACATTCGCCAGAACTACAAGCCGTATGTTGAAAATAGCAGAACAAGCGTAAAACATTTTCACTTTCACCTGCAGCCAAGAGATCTTAATGACGAATTACATCGAGCAGTTGAGCCTGTCCATAAGCCCTTATACCGCGACCTGCCCGAAGAAGAAAAAGAAAGATTATTCAAATTACTTAGCAATGACGCATAATAAAGATAGACATAGGATTATTCCGGCGGCGTATGTGATTTTTCAGCAGGAGAATAAGATTTTGCTTCAGCGGAGATACAACACCGGATACGAAGACGGAAATTACAGTTTTGTTTCCGGGCATGTGGAGCAAGGAGAGTCGTATATCAATGCGATAATCCGCGAGGCGAAAGAAGAAGCCGGCGTTGAATTGAAACCAGAGGATTTACGATTTGTGCACTTGATGCATCGCAAGGGTGAAGACTCTTACAATGAACGTGCGGATGTGTTTTTCGCTGCAGAGCGTTGGGATGGAGAGATTAAAAACGCAGAGCCGCACAAGTGCGATGATCTAAGTTGGTTTGATAAAAACAATCTTCCCGAAAACCTCGTTCCCTACATCCGCGAAGTTTTGAGATATATAGACAAAGGTGTAATGTACAGCGAATATGGCTGGCAGTAGAAGGTATGGATTATAAAAAAATTGTGTTTCCGCTTTTGGAGAAGGCGGGCGGAGAACTAAAAAAGCAGTTTGGGAATGTAAAGAATGTTCACCAAAAAGTGAACATATATGTTGATGTTGTTACTGATTTGGATAGGGAAACTGAAAAATTTCTCGCAACGCAGCTTCGGAAAGCTTTCCCATTGATTGAATTTTTCGGAGAGGAGTTTGGCGGCAATAAAGAGGTAGAACGATTTTGGCTTTGTGATCCTATCGACGGTACCGCACACTTCGTGCGGGGCCTTCCTTTTTGCACGACAATGCTTGCTCTTGTTGAAGATGGCAATGTTGTTTTTTCTGTTATCTACGACTTTATGAAAGGAGATTTCTATTGGGCAGAAAAGGGTAAGGGCGCTTGGAAGAAGAAAGAGGCAATCCATGTGAGCAGCCGTTCCTTAAAGGAGGGATATGTTTCTTTTGAAACAAATGTGCAAAAGCGCAAAGAAAATGCACGAAAATATTTTGAGCTAAATAGCAAAACTGTTCTTCTCCATATGATTAGTGCAGGGTTTGAATATGCGATGGTAGCTTCAGGGAAGTTAGATGCAAGAATATCTCTCGATCCTTATGGAAAGATATGGGATTTCGCTC
>Ga0209542_10012989_pt1 | contig 14457 bp, 15 predicted proteins | sample RifCSPhighO2_01_FD_184028 | JGI IMG/M metagenome (GOLD analysis project Ga0209542, IMG submission 184028) | Soil microbial communities from Rifle, Colorado - Rifle CSP2_plank highO2_0.1 (SPAdes) (version 2) | ecosystem: Environmental > Terrestrial > Deep subsurface > Rock core/Sediment ...
CGCAACCGAAGGTTATTGTTCACCAAGAGTTCGACTTGGGACTTAAGGTGGACCAATGCTGTCAAGTATGCTTCCGATCTCGGCGCAGACTTGCAAAGCATGCGCGAAGCAGCTATTTTCCGAATGGAAGCTAAAGGTGCTGATTACAGCGACCGAGAGCAGATTACGCGCACTGGAGCTTTATTCATCGTCCGCAATGGCAAAGTATATGTGGCATTCGACGATGATATCGAACGAAACCTTATCATTTCCCACGCTTCGTCCAGGTGCGGCACAAGATCACATAATTATTTCGCCCCGCTAATGGACGAGGGGCTTCAGTTTGCATTGGAGCGAGCCGAGAAAACCGGCCGAATAGCAGAGGTCCAAGAAATAGAGAGTCTAGAGCTCCAATTAACAATGGGGAAAAATGGTTTCAGCCTGCATCCGATCGTTCAGGCAATCTTGGGGGATGTTTCACGAGATTATGCGAGGTATAGCAGGATTATACGAGAAGGTCAGTACCAAGGCGAATACATGTATCAAACAGTGTCCTTTCCTCCTGCCAGTTATATAATCTACAACACAGGATACAATGCTCTTCTGAGACCAGTCTTACTCTGGCCAATAGAAACTAGAGGGAGTATTGTGATAGCAGATTCCGATGGTTTTGCAAGAGGCGTCATTCGAGAACAATCTGCGCATCCTCAGTCTTTTCCATAACCGTTCCATCAAAACCTTTATATAAAATTTCAAGAGCCTTGATGCATGATAATCGTCATGTTTGGCCCGCCGGGAATAGGCAAGGGCACCGCTTCCGGAATATTGTCGAGGAAATTCAAGATTCCAAAGATTTCCACTGGTGATATTTTAAGAGAAGAGATGCAAAAGGAAACAGATTTGGGCAAAAAAGTAAAAGAAATAGTAAATGCAGGAAATCTTGTGCCGGATAACCTGATAATAGAAATTTTCAAGCAGAGAGTAAAAAAATCTGACAGCAAAAATGGTTACATAACTGATGGTTTTCCACGAACTGTTGAGCAGGCAAAGGCACTTGACAAAATAGCAAAGACAGATTACATCTTTAATCTTCAAGCATCGCATGAAAGCCTCATGAAAAGAATAACAGGCAGGCGATATTGCCAAAAGTGTGGTGAACAATACAACATCAATATCGATGCATTCAAGCCAAAGAAAAAAGATACTTGCGATAAATGCGCAACCAAGCTCTCAGCTCGCGCCGACCAAAATCCCAAAATTGTAGAACAGAGGCTTAAAGTCTATGATAAAGAGACAAAGCCTGTTATTGATTATTACAAAAAGCAGGGAAAGCTGAATAACATAAATGCAGAAGGACTTCCGGAGGAGATTGTTGATTCAATTTTATCAGTCATAGGGAGCCGTTAGAAATTTGCAAACAATTGTTGCATAGCTGCCTTTTGGAAGGCAAAAAGAGATTAATGCTTTCTTTTTCCCAAAATTTAATTCGTCATCCTCAAATTTTGAAATTGTAAAATCCATTACCTTCATTAGCAATTTACGTTTTGAGCTTTCGGCTGATAATTGCGGCAGGCTTCTGTTTATGAAATCTTCTTCAGAAATTCCGTGTCTTGAAAGCAATTCCTTTACGCTTGAATCGTCTTCAACTGAAAATCCTGGAACAGTGATTTCCTTTTGCTCGGCCTGCTCAGCTGGAAAAAGAAAATTCCCTCGCGAATATGGCACACTTGCCCCCCTTAAGTCCTCAAGTGTGGCCGTGGCAAGCTCATTGAAAAAATGGCTTTGCACCGAATGGACATAGAGCATCAGCATTCGCCTCGGTATAAGCCTTAAGGCACCCACAAAATCATGAGGATGGTTTAAAAGATATTTTTTTAGTTCTTCCGACATATTTGAGTTTGCCTCGAGAAGGCGAACAACTTCATCATAATTTTTTTTCATAAGAAATATCCCAATGTCAACATTTGATGAGCTGAAGCGCTGCTCATCGAAGTAATTCGGAAGCATATTATCAAGGTAGCGAAGCCTTTCTTCATTTTTTGAAATAATGTCAGCCTCGAATGGGGCAATATCCCTTAATGTTATCTTAAAACAGTTGCCCTCATGCTCACCTAATGAAATTGGCTCATCTAAAAACCCCTTAAATTTGCATTCAAGGTTTTTTCCACTGATATCTTTTGAAAACTTCCCCCTTATGGAAATCATTTGTGAGGTTACTGCTTTTTTGTCCTTTGAGCCTGCAAAACCGATATCTCGGGCTGTTAATCCGAGCTTTCGTGCGATAATTTCAATTGCATCATGCGTAGAAATATTTTTTTTATTCATCCAAAAATATGAATAATTCCCACCTCGGAAAAAAAGTTCTCTGAATATCTCTTCAACAACAAAATCCTCTGGAATCTGTTTGAGTTTAACCATGCAATCTTTCTCTTGTTTTCCATTTCATAAGCAAAGGTATTGTCTTTTTTGGGACGAATTTTTTCCATTTGCCACTATCTGAGCGAATCCACTTTCTTATCATTGTTGCATTTATTGGAATTTTCTTTTTGATGCTAATTGTTTGATGTGATTTTCCAAGAAAATTCAAAACATCCTGATTTCCTGAAACAATTACTGACTTTTTTGGAATTTTCTGCAATAATTCTCTTTTCCAGACCTTTTCTATTCCGACATCTCGCTGGATGATTATCCTTGCATGAATATTTAGCTCTTTTAATGCTTTTTTTAGAAGCAAAATTCTTTCATTAGTCGTAAGGGGGTTTCTGGAATCAATATCCCTCTTGTTCTTTGGTGTTCCAATTACGATTATAATTTTATCAAATTTTCTTGAAATTTCCTTCAATGCCTGCACATGCCCATTATGCAATGGCTGGAACCTTCCCATGAATACTGCGGTCTTCATTTCCTTTTGACACTAAGATTTATTAATAATGATTGTGCAATAATGACGAATGCCTGATTTTAATGCCATTGAGGCTGAGTTTAAGAAACTAAAAAAGATAATATCGGACACTGTTACTTTCTTCAAAAGGAGTGTAAATGGGCAGTTTGCCAAAACAAAAAGGGTTCCAACCGAATCAGTGAAAGGATTCAAAGTATTTCAAACTGCGAGAAAAACATCCCTTACAAGGATTGCGACGTTTGCAAAAGGAATTCCCCAGCTCAACAATTTTGAAAAAGAAATCGAGGTAATGCTAAGCAGGATAAGCTATGAGGATAATGACATACAATTGCTTTCAACCCCCAACCTTACAACTGAACAAATAACATACCGACTACAAAATCTTGAAAGCCTTTTAATTGAGGACCAGAAGAATACCAAAGAAGCAGGATACCTTTTGGATTTGGTGCGCTATCTAAAATTCTTTGACATAAATGAATTTTTCATAAAAGACGCAACAATAAGTGCGGCACCCTGCACGCTTTACCAGCATAAGTCTGCAGCGCCGCAAAAAGGAGTTTTAATAGTTCCTGGTTTTTCTGAAGTAAGACAAAACTATCAGGGAATGGCCCTTATCCTGGCAAAACAGGGCTATAGGGTAATTGTAACGGACCTTCCAAGCCAAGGTACAAATGCTTCAAAAGGAGCATTTTACAGTCTTGGGCTTGCAGCAGAATGGATTTCAGGAATTACAAGATATTTTCGTGCATCAGGAATACAGAGAGTGGGGGTAGTGGGCCATAGTTTTGGTGCTTATTCCATATTGTTTGCGGCAGGCGGCTATTCATTGGATGCAGAAAGAAACCTCTTCATTTATTACGACAGATACCAAAGAACCGCAAAAGAAATGATTTCTTTTTATGAAAAGCTTCAAAATTCCAAAAGGGATTTTACCCGGCAAGAGGTCGACACAATCAGTCAGAATGCAGTGAAGTTCGAGGCAGAACTTGAATTAGCTTATAACAATTTGATGGGAACAATTGAGATTTCAATAAGACGCCAGCAAACAATGACGCAAGGCAGAATAGATGTAATTGTTGCTCTTGCTCCTCCAATGACTGTACAATACGCAATAAAGGATATGGCAACCATGCTAAAGTTAATGAAATTTCGGGCAATTCCTTCTAGAATTGTTGGCGGGGTAACAAACATTCTTGATAGAATTGCGTTAAGTGACAGAAACATCGATCCTAAAAGCGGGGCATGGATGAAAAAAATGGATACAGAATTTATGGCGCATGCTGTAGCCATCCCGCAAAGTCCCGTTAAGATTGGCCCAATAGCCATTTATGACAAAAAAGCCTTTGCTGAATATCTTCTAAAAATGAAAGATCCTCATGATTATTTTTCATTAATGCATTATTTCAGCCAAACGGATAAGGTGCTTGGCAGGCTACCATCAGAACTTATAGCCTCATTTGTAAGAAATCATTTCCAAAGAATACCGAAACTATTTATTTACGGCGCAAAAGACCATTTCCTAAGGGGATTATCTGGCGACCAAATAGAAGGCGTCTATATGATGTGCGGCAATGCTGAACAGAAAAAAGGAAATACAGAAATTAAGCGTTATGAAGATCGTGGCCATGCATTGGCAAAAGGAAGAAGTGATAAAATAGACATGATGACAGTTGTGGGAACATCTGGAGATACGACAAATGATATCGCATCTTTCCTCAATCATCACCTTTAAAAACACTATTCTTCACCACAAGGATGTGAGCCTGTAGCTCAGCTTGGAATCAGAGCGTCAGCCTCCTAGCCCGATGACGAACCCTTGGAGTAGTGCCGTCATGGCATGAAGAGAGTTAGCTGAGGGCGGCGACAGCTGAAGGTCCGGGGTTCGAAACAGGTTTTTTCCAAAACCCTCGGAAACAAGATTTCCGGGGCCCCAAAGACAAAGTCTTTGTGGGAATTGACAAAAAGGCGTGGGATAAATCCCACAAACAAAAGAAAAATCTGGCGAAAGTCCCCGCAGGCTCGCTTTACGATATGAAAACAATATCTGCGTTATTGAGCGGAATTATCCTTATAGCATTGCTCATAGCAGCAACTTTTTTCCATACTTCACTTCTTCAATGGATTGCAAGCGCAGGATTGCTTATTGCAATATTAACAATTCTAATTTCTTTATATCGGCTAGCCGAGGAATTTCCCAATAGGGGCCATTTATTTGACATAATTTCTGTTATTTTTTTGGCAGGCGCCATAGTAGGAACATTTTGGCTTCCATTATCGAGTGCATTGCTTGGTTTATCCTTTCATTTCCTATCCTTGAAATGCTATCTGATAATGAAAAAGAGCAAAGGGCTGACAAAAAGAAATGCAACACGCCATTTTAATATTCATTCTCCCTTTATGGTGATTTTGGGGCTTGTATCTCTGGCAGGAATAGCCAATCCATCTATCATGACAAATATAATGCAATCTGCTGCCATATCATCGGCTACAATTATACATGCGATACGAATATTTAGAACACATACCTTTTTAAAATAACTCGCGGTATTTAGATGCATGAAAGGGATATTTTTTGGTATTGCGATGCTTCTTCTTGGGGTTTTGATTTTCTCAATCACTATAATCGACGTTGGCATTGGAAATATCGCAGATGCATTTAGAACAATTTCTGTGGTTTATGTATTTGCATTCGTCATACTATCTCTGGTTTTACAGGCCATTGCGGTTTTCAGATGGAAATTAATACTTAAGGTACTTGAATATAAAATTGGATTTCTGGATTTATTTCAGTATAACATAATAGGATTTGCAATAAGTTATATTACACCCGTAGGAAGAATTGGGGGAGCGCCTGCTAGGATGTTTCTTCTTAAAAGACACAATGTTCCAATAGAAAAAGGCCTCGCTTCGGTTTTGCTTGACAACATAATAGAAAACAGCATAGATATAGTTTTTGCCATAATTCTTATATCATTATTTTTTCTCAAGATACCTGTTCAAATTCCAAGTGGGCCAATTGAAATACCCAAGCAATGGGAATTTGCAGTGATTGGCGGAAGCGCCATAATCCTTGCCGTTCTGGCCATATTTTACTATAGGATGCTGACAGGAAAAGGTGTATTTTTTACGTTGCTAAAAATTACCAGAATATCGCGCTTTCCGATGTTTGCCTGGAGCGAAAAAAAGCTGCATGAGCTAGATAATACTTTCTCTTGGTTTATAAGGACCAGATATAAAGAGCTCATTGCAATATTTATCATATCGTGCATTACATGGGTAATTTTACTCATGCAATACAAAATAGCATTGCTCTCGCTTGGCCAGGAGATGAAAATATTCCAGCTATTAATTGTCATGGGAGTGCTTGCTGCAACTGGTGTTGCACCAGTACCTGCCGGTTTAGGAGTTTTGGAATTTGGCCAGGCAGGAATATTCTATTTGCTTGGTCTTGATCCAAGAATAGGAATTGCCTTTGCGCTTCTTGTCAGGTTACGCGACTTTTTTCTGACTTCTTTAGGTTCTTTATTTTTACTTCAAATCGGCCTTGGAAATTTGGCGCAGGATTATGGAAAGAAACCCTAGCGCCTATTAACTTTTGATACAATTTTCTTGTAAGGCTCAAGAATTTTCTTAAACTGCTGTCGCAAAGCTAAACGCTGCTTGGGAGGAAAGTCATCAAAAGAGCCCATATCATATGGAACAAGCTTGTGCTCTATTCGCTTGTTTGCAAAGCGATAAAGTTCTATTAAGGCGTATTTGCGGATAAGATTGAGCCTGCCCTCCTTGTCTAGGCGCCTTACAGAGACAATCATTCTAACAGAATCTAGGATAGCAAATTTGCCTTTCTTGCTAGCCCTGTAGATGTAATCATGGTCTTCGGCAAACACAAGCTTTTCATCAAAACCGCCAATTGCATCATGGATTGACTTTTTTACTAGGATACAGTAGCCGCCCCCTGAAGGCTTTATTTTTTGCAAGACTTTAAAATATACATGGACAAATTCGTGCAGAAACTTATCTATTCGACGCTCGCTTCTTGGCGTAATTTTTGTTGTTGCAATCGCAAGTTTTTTTCGTTCAAATTCAGAAATCATCCTATGCAAAGATGATGAATTTGGGAAAAGTATGTCAGCATCAAGAAACAGTAGCAAATCGCCTTTTGCCTTCCTAGCGCCCGCATTTCTTCCAGCAGCAGGCGAACCCCCTGCAAGGATTTTGCAGCCAAAAGTTCTGGCAATTTTAACCGTATCGTCCTTAGAATGGCTATCGCAAACGATTATTTCGTAATCCTTAAAACTCTGTGATACTATTGACTTTAACAGTCGAGGTAAATACCTTTGCTCGTTTAATGTCGGAACTATTATGCTTAGCAAACCCATTTATTTTGGTCTTTATGTGTGTTTAAATTTTTTACGCAGCAAACTATTTAAATTATCTTAAAGAACCATCAAAGAAAAAATGGATTCTCCATGATTAATAGAAATAAAGTGGCTATAACAAGCTTCGTTTGCATTTTTATTGTAATGATTCTTTGGAAAACTTCTGCAAATACAAGCTTATGGGAATGGCTTGCAAGCATTTCGCTTTTTGTGCTTGTTGTGCACACGGGCTATGGGGCAGATCAGCTGATTACAAGATTTCCAAAAAGCAAAATTTCAGATCACATAATTGATTCGTTAATTCTCTTAAGCCTCCTGGGTTCCATACTTGTATTGCCAAAGCTTGAATGGACAAATGGGTTTATTGCCTCATTTTATTATTTCATAGGACTAAGATATACATACATTCAGAAAAAAGCCGCTGGAGAGAATAAAAGATATGCAAATACAAAATTGGCAATTGAAGCTCCCCTTATGCTTCTATTTGCTGTTTTTTCCGCGGGCTCAGTAATTTTACCGCCGATTTTTACTCAAATGCTGCAAAGCGTGCTTTTGTTCTTTGTAATGGTAATAGGCTCAATATGGCTATATTTCTTCTCGGGAGTATATGCAATAGCCCGAAAGAATATTAAATAGCTCAAGGCTCTTTATCTTATGCACATTGTATTTGCAGTTTCTAATGTAGGCTTAGGTCATGCAACACGGTCACTTCCACTGATAAATGCGGTAGTTAAGGAAGGAAATGAAGTCAGCATTTTTGGATTCGGAAACGCGCTCGCACTCTTGAAAAAAGAGCTTGGAGACAAGGCAAAATTTCAAGAAATTCAGGATTATGACATTGGCTACAAAAAGCTTGGGCCGAGTGCTTTTGACATAGCTATAAGATTTCCTGGCATTTTAAGAGCAATTTCTGCTGAGAATGCTCATTTGCAAAAATTCAGCAAAAAAAAGAAGGTAGATAGGGTTGTAGCAGATGGCCGCTATGGATTTTTCCTTGAAGGTGTACCATCCTATTTCATTAGCAACCAACTCAGATTCAAGTATAGCAGGCCGTTTGATATCGACGGTAGAATAACAGAATTTTTCAATAATATCCAGACCAAAAAATACACAGGCATTCTTATTCCAGATTACGAGAAAAACTCGCTTGGCGGAATTCTTGACCATGAGCCGAATTTTTTTGACAAAAAAAAGCTGCATTACCTCGGAATTATCTCAGGAGTTAAAAAGGAAAAAGTTGCAAAAGATATTGATGTGTTCATTAGCATTTCCGGGCCAGGAGAATCACGTGTTGATTTTGAGAAAAAAATACTTGAATGCGCGCCAATGCTCAATGGAAAAGTGGTAATAACTCTAGGCGACCCTTCCGATACTAGAAAAGAAAAAAAGGGTAGGATAAGTATATTTCCTTATCTGAGCAGAAAAGATCAAGATCTAATGCTTAATCGCGCGAAGCTAATAGTTTCAAGGTCAGGATATACGACACTTATGGAGCTTGCCGAAATTGAACAAAAAGCCTTCTTCGTTCCGATCCCGAGGCATTTTGAGCAAGAGTACCTTGCAGCCTATCATGAAAAATTAGGGCATTTCCATTCAAATAGACAGGATAAGTTTGACCTTGTCAATGATGTTAAAATTGCAAAGGAATTCAAGGGCATTTCCGGTATGCCAAAAACAAAAGAGAGCATTGAAAAATTCAAACAAATAGTTCTTTAGGCAAGCTCGAGACGCTTGTGCATAATTTCTACATCCGGGATAAAGATATGCATATCGAAGAATTTCTTAATCGCGCCATTAAACCTATAAAGTTCTCTATATAGCTCTTTTCTTTGCATTTCAAGCTCCTGTTTGTACAAACGCTTTTGAAATAACGCATTAATTGCGCCCAAAAGCCAGTGCTTGGCCATACCACTGCCTGGATCAGTTTCTATTCTGCCGCGCAGCTCCATACGGATTTCACCCTGCAACGCCTTTAGTTTTCTTCCATCGATCATCATCTCTACATCAGTAATATTGACCATACGCAGGTCTATGTCCACATACCATTTGGTAAACCAGCTTTGCGCCCCTGCATAGTTGACCTTCTTTATCCTCCATCTGGACCTGATATCTCTGTCGTTAAACCTTTTTTCAACATAAATCCTTTCGACAAAATAAAGCAAGGGTTCATCCGTAAGATCGGTATAACCGTGCTCCATGAACCATTCCCTAAAGACCCAATACAAAGTTTTGCCAATAAACGCACCCTTGAATATTATCTCTATTGCCGGCAGATAATTGTAATCCTTGGTAAAAGGCAGCCTTACTGGAGGAAGGGGTTTAGCCATTAATATACACATATGTATACTAATATTTATAAAGGTTGCTATGACAAGAATTACCTGAATTCTTTATTGTACTGCTCGTAACTCATCTTTTGCTTTTTTCCTTTAACAAATCTAAACCATGCTTCAAGGTAATAAAGAGTGGTTTTTAGTGTTCCATCTCCTTTATACCTCCTTGCCGAAGTAAACATTGTAATTGCTGTATCCTGCTTTAGCTTTCCAATTTGCTGCAGTCTTTTGCCCAGCTCAACATCCATATTTATCCCATTGTAGATCTTGGCGTCGTATCCGCCTACCTGAAAATAGGCTTTCTTTTTTATTGCACAGTTGAATCCCGGTGTTGTATGAAAATTAAAGAAAATCTTTCCAAATTTTATAAAAAGTGTATAAATCGGCTCACTTAAAAAATTCACGAAAGGATTATGGTCATAGAATCTGCACGTCCCATAAACAGCCACCAAATCAGGCTCCTTTTCAAAATCTGCCATTATTTTTCCCAGCCAATCCCTGGGATATAGGCTATCGGCGTCGCAAAAGGTTATTATCTTGCCTTTGGCTTCCTTAGCGCCGCGGTTTGTCGCATTATGATATCCCTTCTTTTTCTCTACAACTACCTTATCTGCGAGCTTCCTAGCAATTTCATTTGTCCTGTCTTTTGAATTGTTGTCAACGACTATAAGCTCATAGTCCTTGAATGTCTGATTTCTTAAAGTCTTTAATGTCTTCGCAAGATATTTTTCCTCGTTGTAGGCAGGGACTATTACAGAAATTGAAGGCATAGTACCAAACGATTTGAAGAACATTTATATATATTATGAAAAGCTAATCTCTGTAAATCTGATTGTATTGCTCATAGGTGACTGTTGGCTTTTTTTTGAAGTTTATTGTGTACCATGCAATCAGGAACATTAAGGTGGTTTTGAAATAACCGTTAATTCGAAATCTCCTTGAAGAAGTTTGGACTATAATATCGGGTCTGAACTTTAATGGACCTATTTTCTGAAGCCTTCTTCCCAATTCAGCATCCAAAGATGCTCCATTGTAAATTTTTGAGTCGTAACCGCCCGCCTTGAAATAGGCAGATTTTTTCATTACAAAATTAAAGCCACCGGGATTATGGAAGCCAAGAAGAAGTGATAATCTGATAATTGTCTCGTAAAAAATTTTTGAAAGAAAAATTAACAGGCTCGCTGAATCATGAAATTTTGTCCCCCCGTATATCGCAACAAGACCCTTATTATTTTCAAAATCTGCCATTATTTTTTCCAGCCAATCCCTTGGATATAGGCTGTCGGCGTCGCAAAAGGCAATTATCTTGCCTTTGGCTTCCTTAGCGCCGCGGTTTGTAGCATTATGATATCCTTTCTTTTTCTCTACAACTACCCTATCTGCGAGCTTCCTAGCAATCTCATTTGTCCTATCTTTTGAATTGTTGTCAACAACTATGAGCTCATAGTCCTTGAATGTCTGATTTCTTAAAGTCTTTAATGTCTTCGCAAGATATTTTTCCTCGTTGTAGGCTGGGACTATTACAGAGATTGAAGGCATAGTACCGAGCTTTTAAGGACATTTAAAAATATTTGCAGATAATATATTAATACAAAAGAATTTTTTAATTCAAATGGAAAAAATCTCCCTCGTTATACCGGCTTACAATGAGGAAGAAAGGATATCCAATGTTCTGAAAGTTGTGGAAGGGCATCCGATGCTAAGCGAGATAATTGCCGTGAATGACGGCTCGACAGACAACACGGCAAGGGAAATAAGGAAATTCAAAAAGATAAGGCTCATCCAACTCGTGAAAAACTCCGGAAAGGCCTACGCCGTAAAAAAGGGGGTAGAAAATGCAAAACATGGAATAATAATGCTCCTTGATGCTGATCTCATAAATCTTAGAAAGCGCAATATAACTGAGCTTGCAACCCCTGTGCTGAAGGGAAAAGCAGACATGACACTAGGGCTTAGACTATACCCGCTTGCGACCATGATACATAAACTATCCAAAGTCGACTGGCTCACTGGGGACAGGTGCATGAGGAGAGAAATAATTGAAAGCCTGAAGATAAGAAAAAACACAAGATATGCGCTCGAGGTTCTGCTGAATGACTTCATTATATCACACAACCTGAAAATCAAGGTGGTGAATTTCAAAAATGTGACCTGTGTATATAAGGTAGAAAAGCTCGGGCTTTATTCTGGCCTTAAAGAAGAACTCAAGACTACAAAAGAAATCCTAAAGGCCCTTCCTCCCGAGAGAATAATGCTGCAAATCTTCCAGCTGTCAAGGCAGCAGAAATAAGTTCAAACCTTGATAATCCTTCGGGATTTCACAAAGCCCTTTGCAGTAACAAAATTCGAAATCTCCACGTTCAGCTTGTCAGGGCAATTCAAGAGAGGTGCATGATTTGACCCTTCAAAAAGCACAAGGCTGCTCATGCCGACGGCAGAATGCAGCCTTTTAGAGTTCTTGTAATTCACGATCTTATCCTTTGTGCCATGAACAATGAGTACCGGGACTTCAATGTTGCCCGCAATAAGCTCTCCGTCATAGTTAGACATTTCATCAAAAAAAGACTGCAGGGATACCAAAGAAGTGTACTTCAAAAGCTTCGCAATCTTTACTGGGTTTATGTCCTCCATGGGCAAAAGGTCGGACCAATTAGGCGCGCCTTGTTGCTTCTTCTTATGAAAGATTCCTAGGGTCCTCACCCCCAAGGATGCCGCCTTGCTTGCTGTCCTAATCCTGAACTCTTTTTTTGGCTTTATATGAGAATTTAGGAGGACTATTTTTTCGAAAATCCCTGGATTTCTCTCATACAACTTGAGAACCGGGTACGCCCCGAAGCAATGGCAAATAAAAACTGCCTTGTCAATTCCCTCTTTCTCAAGCACCTTCTCCAAGTCCCTTGAAGCATTGCTGATTGAATAACGGCTCTTCTCACTGGGCTTCTCACTTAAACCATGCCCCCTTAGGTCAATGCTGATTATCGTATGCCCCTTGGATTGAAAATATAAAAAGACGTATTTCCAGATGGAGAAATTTCCGCCAAGCCCATGCACAAAGACCATCGGTTTTTTTTTACCTTTCTTGAAATAATAGTGTATCCCTGTCCGGTCAAAGCTTTTGATAAAACGGCTCTTCATCCCTTTAAAGATTGGTTCGCAAGTATTTAAAATTAGTTAACTTTCTTACCGGTATTTGCAAGCGATGGGTTCCAAACAGTAATTTCTTCCTCTCCTTTTAAAATCTTATTTACAGCTTCAACACCCTGCATAAGCGAGTGGTCTTGGTTTGAAACCTCATACTTCCATGCGCCAAAACGTCCTCTTGAATACACGTTGATTGAATCTAATTTTTTTAGAATCGTAAGCGCATCATCGCGCCTTAACGAAGGCGTTGGATAACCATGACTTTCGAAATGATGCCAGAAATCAATAATTTGAGATTTCGATTTTACAAGCTTTGAGTTAATCACTCCGTCTATTACCTCATCTTTTATCTTTTCATGCTCTACTTTTTTCTTTGGTGACTCAGAAACTTCCAGCATTAAGGACCAGTATTTTTTACTGTCAGGGACATTATTGGGAGAGTAGTTGGAAAAAACAGTCGCCCGATAAAATGGGGCGTCAGACTCTGGAAAATACATCCAGCATTTATTTTTAAGGTGGGCAGGGGGTTTTCCCTTGATGCCCAGTCCGAAAATATTTATTGATGAATGAACCAGATTTTTTGCCGCATCCTTTTCATTAATGTCAGATATCGAAATCAGCCTATCGAGGGGAATTGTACTTATTAGAGAATCATAGATTTCTTTTTGACCGCTCTTGAAAACAACATACTTCTTTCTTGTATTTACCTCTGTTGCCTCTGAATTAAGAAAAAATTTATCTTTGTCTATTCGCTTAGCAAGCCTTTTCCATATTTCTCCTGTCCCTCCCTTAAGAGGAAACCTGAATTTGTTGTTAGGCCCCCACGATAGGTCATCCTTTTCGAAAATGATATTTTCAATGACTCTTTTAATGTCGATAATTGAGACTCTTTCCCCTATCCAACCATAAGACAAATCTTCTGGCGGGTACGCCCACACCTTGTAATTATATGGAATCATGAAAAGTTCTGCTATTCCTTCTCCAAAGTTGCCAAGAATCCATTCCTTGAAATTGTTTGGAGTTTTCTTTTCTTTTTTGGACAATTCGATAATGCCGCTGAGGCATTTCCACAAGTCTTCTTTAGGCAGATATCTTATATTATTCTGGAATGGATAAGGTACAAATCTATCTTTTATCCAAATCCACGACTCCCTTTCGTGCTCAAGCCACTCGTCTTTTAGCAGGGAATCCATTAAATTATCAAAATAAGAATAGTGCGAGAATTGCACATGCCCCCCTATGTCCCATGTAAAGCCTTTTTCATCAGTAAATGACCTTGCAAGGCCTCCTGCCTCTGAACCCATTTCAAATAGCTTAAAATTTGAATGTTTTAATTCCTGCAATCTCCATGCTGCGCCAAGGCCTGTCGGCCCGGCTCCGAGAATAACTATCTTTTTTTCCACGATATTGGTTCTTACGGCTCCTATTATATAGTTTGTTTTGGATAGCCTTATTAAATAAACATATTATTCCACAACTATGCTTATCGGAATAGTTGGCAAGGCTAATGTAGGCAAATCGACCTTTTTTAAGGCAATAACTCTTGCAGATACTGAGATTGCAAACTTTCCCTTTGCAACTATTAAGCCCCACCATGGGATAGGCTACGTTAAAATCAGCTGTGTTGACAGGGAATTCGGCAAACAATGCAAGCCAAGAGAAGGGTACTGTAAAAATGGCTTTAGATTTGTGCCTGTTGAACTTTTGGATGTTGCAGGACTAG
>Ga0209542_10012990_pt1 | contig 14455 bp, 18 predicted proteins | sample RifCSPhighO2_01_FD_184028 | JGI IMG/M metagenome (GOLD analysis project Ga0209542, IMG submission 184028) | Soil microbial communities from Rifle, Colorado - Rifle CSP2_plank highO2_0.1 (SPAdes) (version 2) | ecosystem: Environmental > Terrestrial > Deep subsurface > Rock core/Sediment ...
AAGAAAAAGGCTACTTGTGATAGAGCAGTAAGAAAAGATAAAAAGATTACGAAGGAAATGACAACAATCTGAGTGAAACTCAGATTGCACTGAAATAGGTTTCTATTTTTCATTAGACATTAAAAAACTAAGTTATTCAAAGTCGTCTATATTTTCAAAATGTTTCTTTTCTTTGGTTTTTAACCATATTTGTACAAATACATAACTTCCTTGTCTGTTAAAGCATGATTGTAAATGCGGACTTCGTCGATTTTTCCGTTGAAAGAATTCACTCCGGTACTACTTATATATAAATCTCCGGTATTAAGAAGAGTTGAAGTTGTTAACCCAGTTGTTTTAGCTCCATTTACATATAAGGTTATTGTTGCACCATTATATGTTCCTACTAAATAATACCAGTTATTTAAATTAAGAATTTGAGCAGATGTTCCAATACCATTCACATTAAAATAAGTTCCTCCTCCAGTCATTGGCCCGTATAGAAGATAACCTGGAGAAGGTCCTTTATTTATTATATGATTAAATCCAGTAGCAGTGTTATAAGCCGTAGGATAAACCCATGCAACAACACTTACTTGTTGAGTTGAGAACCCTTTAATATTTGATATATTAATATAATCTCCATTACCATCAAATTTATAAGCCTGCCCGATTTTTCCAGAATCTAGTTTTGTATCTCCGAATAAAACTCCATCATTTCCATTCCCAGATTTATCCTTAGCATCTTCGTCAAAAGGCATATACAAAACCAAGCCTTCGCTGCTGACAAATCCTTTTCCTGGGTTTGCATCATCAATAACATCTCCAGGATATTCTTTGCCGGAATCTCCTTTTACAATAGGCGCTATTGAAACTTTTGAGATGACTCCTAAACTTGCTATAGAAGCTGCAGGAACTAAAACATTTCGTGTTTCTAATTCAGATATTGGCTGCTCGTAATTATAAGAAACCTGTTGGCCTGATTCATCCTCAATTAAAACTTTAACACTTGACATGTTTCCCCCTCCTGTATTTCTTTTAACTTTAAACTCCAAATCTCCACTTGGTTTATATTTGAGAGAATTTTGAACAATTTCCAGGTTTATAGCATTAACTCCAAGAGAAATTCTTTCAGTGCTCGACCTGACAAAACCGCCTATAACAACCCATAAAATTGCAACAGCTGCAATTATCAAAAGCAGAATAAGAACAGTTACAATTACTTCAGATACCCCCCTTTTATTATTTAACATCTCTTTTACCAATTGCTAATTTATATTTATTTAAGAAAAGTTTATTAATAAACCTTGCGATGTCAGATATATGGAAGGAAATATTAAAGAGATTTTGGAAAGCCTGTCTCCTATTGAAAGAAAAATCATGCCTTATTTAAAAGAAGGATTTGAAAATATACTCAAGAAATCAGAATTAGACAGAGTTAGTGTTTTAAGAGCGTTAGAATTCCTGAATACTAAAGGAATTATTAAACTGCAAATCAACAGGAAAAAGATTGTTGAGCTGGGAACAAACGGCATATTTTACAAGAAAAAAGGGCTTCCTGAAAGGCAGCTGCTTCATTTAATTGAGAAGAAAAATTATAATTTGGAAGAAGCTCAAAAGGAAAGCAAACTCTCTCAAAACGAGTTTAAGGCAGCACTTGGAGCATTAAAGAAAAAAACAATGATTGAACTAAGAAACGGCAGGATAATGTTAAATGCCTCTAAGAATGAGATTTCAAAAAAAACCCTGGAAGAAAGTTTTATTGATGAGCTGCCTATTGAATATGAAAAATTAAAGCCAGAGCAGATGTTTGCCCTTAATGCCTTAAAAGACAGAAAAGAGATTGTTGAAGTTAGTGATGAACAAATTATAACTTATGAGTTAACAGAGCTAGGTAGGCAGGCAATAAAAGAAGACTTAACAATTATGGAAAATCTTGTTGAAGAGTTAACTAGCGAGATGATTAAAACAGGCAGTTGGAAAGGCAAAAAATTCAGAAGATATGATGTTGTTTCTCCTGTTCCCAGAGTTTATGGCGGGAAAAGACATTTTGTTTCTCAGGCAACTGATTATGCGAGAAATGTCTGGACAGAACTTGGATTCAAAGAAATGTCTGGCGATCTTATAATGGGCAGTTTTTGGAATTTTGATGCTTTATTTACGCCACAAGACCATCCTGTAAGAGAGATGCAGGATACTTTTTTTATTAATAAGGAAATTAATATACTTGATGATGCTGATAAAAAAATCATAAGTAATGTTAAACAGGCTCATGAAAATGGAGTTAAAGGAAGTAAAGGGTGGCAGTATAAATGGGATGAAAACATAGCTAAAAAAGCTGTTTTAAGAACTCATACTACTTGCTTATCAGCACAAACTTTATCTAAAATAGATAAAAACAAACTGCCACAGAAATATTTTGCGGTTGGAAAATGTTTTAGAAATGAGACTTTGGATTGGAAACACGGATTTGAATTTAACCAAACAGAAGGAATTGTTGTTGATAGAAATGCTAATTTCGGGCATTTACTTGGTTATTTACAGGAATTCTTCAAGAAAATGGGTTTTGAAAAAATAAGATTCAGGCCTAGTTTCTTTCCATATACAGAACCAAGCGTTGAAATAGATGTTTATCATCCTGAAAAAAAGATCTGGTTAGAATTAGGGGGAGCTGGAATATTCAGGCCTGAAGTTACAATTCCTCTTTTTGGAGAGCAGATTCCAGTGTTGGCATGGGGACCTGGTTTTGACAGAATGCTGATGGATTATTATAAAATAAAAGATTTAAGAGAAATGTATAAGAATGATATTAAACAATTGAGGCAGATGAAAATCTGGGTTAAGGGATAAAATGAATAAAATAACAATTGGAGATATACTAATTTATATTTTAGTATTTATACTAATAGCAATAGGGTTGTATGCCCTATTCTTTAAATAAAATGGTAAAATTTGATGATATTTTATTTTGGATTTTAATCTCAATGACAATAGCAGTAGCTTTATGGTTATTGGCAGGCTCTCCTACTGAAATGGGAGCAATCATTGCCGTTGCATTATTTGTAGCAACATCGGAAATATTAATCTGGAAGCATTTATTTTATATAGACAGAAGTAATAAAATTAATCTTTCAAAGATAGATAAAAATATTTCAGTTGGTTTCATTAAATTTAAAAGTGATATTAATATTAAATTTTTGGAAATAGATAATAAATTAGATAAAATTCAAGAAATAATGGCGAATAAGAGATATAAGAAATAAAAATGGCAATACTAAGCATACCAAGAAAACGATTTGAAAAAGACATAGGGAAGTTTAATGCGGAAATGGAGAATAAGATAGCGATGTTTGGAACTCCTGTTGAAGCAGTTGATAGTGATAAAATTGATGTTGAGATTTTTCCAAACCGGCCGGATTTACTTAGTTATGGAAATTTCAAAAATTCATTCCTGGCTTTTTCAAGCAGAAAAGGAAAAACTGGTTTGATAAAGGTTAAAGTTGAAAAGCCTGAGAACAATTATTCTGTTATTATTGATAAAAGTGTTGAGAAAGTAAGGCCTTTTACTGCCTGCGCTATTGTCAAGAATTTAATGTTTGATGACGAGAAAATTAAGGAAATAATTGACATACAGGAAAAGCTTCATGCCACGCTTGGAAGAAAGAGAAAAAAGGCAGCTATTGGAATTTATCCTTTGGAGAAAATCAAACTTCCTATTAAATTTGAGGCAAAAAAGCCAGAAGATATTAAGTTTATTCCTTTAGAAGCTAGCAAAGAGATGAATGGAAGACAGATTTTATCCCAGCATCCTACTGGAAGAGAATACGGTTTTTTGCTTGAGAATTATGGCTTGTATCCTGTTTTTACAGATGCTAATAATGAAGTATTAAGCATGCCACCTATAATTAATTCGCATAAAACAGGAAAAATAAGCAATGAAACTAAAGAAGTATTTATCGAATGCTCTGGATTTGATTTTAATATTCTAAAAAAAATACTTAATATTGTTGCTTATTCACTTGCAGAAATGGGCGGCAAGATTTACAGCATGAATTTAAAATACGGAAATAAAACAGTAAACACTCCTGATTTAAACCCTGAGGTTATAAAAATAAATTTAGATAATGTAAACAAGCTTCTTGGATTGCAATTAAAAGAAGCTGAAGTTAATAGATACCTTGAAAAAATGGGTTATGAATATAAAAATAAAAGTGTTTTAGTTCCTGCTTATAGAGTTGATGTTTTGCATGAGGTTGATTTAATTGAGGATATTGCAATTGCTTATGGTTATCAGAATTTCATTCCTGAGATACTTCAAGTATCAACAATTGGAGAGAAGGATAAAAAAGAAATTATTAAAAAGAAAATAGCAGAGGCGCTTATTGGAATTGGATTGCTCGAAACTTCGAGTTATCATCTTACAACAAAAGATGATCAAATTAAGAAAACGGGATTGAATATATTTAATGCAATTGAAGTTTCGGATTCAAAAACAGAGTATAGTATTTTAAGAAATGACTTAAGCCATTATATGTTAAAAATATTAAGTGAAAATGTTGATGTTGAATATCCGCAGGAAATATTCCAGATTGGGAGAATTTTTCATCAGGGAAACAAGACAATTGAAGAAAAAGAGCATTTAGCTTTTGCTTTAGCTCCCGGAAACTTTACAAAAGCAAAGCAGATATTAGATTATCTTTCTAAAATGCTGAATATTAAATTAGATATCGTAAATGCCAAAGAAGCAAGTTATTTTATTGAAGGAAGAGTTGCTGAAATTAAGTTTAATAGCATGAACATAGGTTATATTGGAGAGGTTCATCCGCAAATACTTAATAATTTCAAGATAAAAATGCCTGTTACAATGCTTGAAATAAATATTGACGGTATTTTGGAAGAGTTAAGAAGTGATTAATTGATAAAGATTAATATTTGAAAATTACACAACCTCAAATTTTTCTAGGTGAAAAATTTATCCTTATTTTTAAGATAAATTAAATGTGTTAAAATTACAAGTCTCATTAACTTATTCATTTAAATAAGGTAAAGATATGGCATGATTTCAGAACAGTTTTGAGATGCTTTTATAATATTTAACCTGCTGCAGATTTAATATCTTTTTCTGTTTTATCTGCTAGAACCTTGCTGACAATCATGATTCCGATAACAGCTATAAATGTTACAAATAATGCAGAAGCCAGCTCGCTGTTTATATTATTAACTTTTAAGGCATTATTTACATAAAGAGTTATTACATCTTTCCATACTAATGCAATAAGAAATCCAAATGCAGCAACAATTGCTCCGGCCATTGATGTTCTAAACTCTTTTCTGAAAGCTCTTACAGATTCTTTTGCTTTCTCACCCGCTTTTCTTGGGTTTATTCTCTCTTTTATTCTTCTTAGCATAAACAATATAATGGAAATGGGAATTTAAATGTTTTTTATGAATAAGTTTAGAAAAAGATTACTTAAATTTTATTCAAGAACTACAAGGATATCATGAACATAATCTGCTTCTTGTTCAGTGGTCATAAAATCATCTTCTTTACTATTAGTATCTTCTGTCTTAAGAGGTTCATAACTATCAGAAAGTATACATGCAGTCCCTTTATAATAATCTCTTGGATCCATATTAAATAGTTATATCTATAATTTATAAATGCTCTTAAAAATATAATTATATCATCGGAAGTGTTTCAGTTTGATAAAATACAGAATTGCCTTTTTGCTCGAATTCATCACTATTCATATTTCCGTATGAAATTTCAAATCTAAATCTATGAAATCTTGGCATATGGAAAAAATTTCCTAATTTATCTGTAAGAAGAGCAAGATGTTTTCTCCTCTTGCTTAGAAAATTTGGAATAATATCCATCGATATTCCATGTTTTAAGACTTTATCAAATTACAATGAAAGCAATTAGTTGCAAATAATTTTAGACAAACTGATAGAGGAGAGTTCAAAGCCTCTATTAGTTATCGAGCATGATTTTGCAACTGATGCAACAGGAATAAGGACAAATTTATTTTCAAGTTGGTATAGTATTAGATGTAAAAAAGAAATTAAGAAGAGAGATCATTTAACAATTCATATTACAACTGGAGTCAAAAGCAATATTGTTCCTTCTCTTAATGTTGAATTAAAATCTGGTAATGACAATAAAATTTTCAGAGAACACGCCGATAAAACATCTGAAAATTTTCATGTTAATGAATGGAGTGGAGATGGAAGATACTGGTGCAAGGAAAATTGCAAGAAGATAAATGAAGTAGGGGCAAAGCCCTACTTTAAAGTTTGGAAAAATTGGAGCGGTAAATCAAGAGGATGCATGCCTTGGAAATTAATGAACTTGGACTCAAAAAATAATCCAGAAGAATATGGAAAACATTATCATAAAAGAAGCAATGTTGAATCAACAAATCACAGCAAGAAAGTACTGCATGGAAATAAGGTTTATTCTCGCCTGAAATCCTCGAGAATAAACGAAGAAACATTGAGGTGGATTAATCATAATATTAATGTTCTGAATAGGGCCAAGTATGAATGGAAAATAACTCCAAAATTTATGGATTAGGATTTACACATAGCCTGAAACCTTTATTATGAAAATAAATATTATCTTTGCCTGATTTTAATGAGAAGCTACTGAATATTACAATTAATTACATTAACCTACTTAAAAATCAAGTTAAATTTTTCACATAGAAAAATTTAGAATTGTAATGATTCAAAATTGCTCTTGAAATAATAATGTATTATTGCTTTATTTATACATCTTAAGTTTCTAACCTTTAATTTCCCCACTCTCAGCTAATTTCTCATCTTCCAACATCTTTTCCTGCTCTTCTCTCTTTTCTTCCTTAGCTTCCTGCTTTCCAACCATCTTCTCTTTCAATGATTTTAAATAGCCTGTAGTTACTTTAAAGAAATTTGCTTTCCTAATATCAAATTCTCCCTCTGATTGTTCCTGATTTTGTTCTGCTTCTTCATTAGCTGGCTTATCTTCCTGTTTTTTTAGTTTCACTTTTAAAAACTGCTCGAGTTTACTTATAATTCTATTATAATCTTCAGGCAGCTTTCCCTGCTCAGCCATGTTAACAACAGCTTCTGGCTCTGCAATCATTTCTGCGAGCTGTTTCTGGCTTAATTTCTTCATTCTTCTTCCCTGCTGAATGCTCCAGTGAAAATTATCAATTAGCTCCTCATATTTCTGCAATTTTGCGCTTTCAGCAATAACTCTTTTCAGTTCTTTGTCTTCAGGAGTCTCTTTCCTTACAGCTATTTGCTTTAAATCAGGCCTGTTAACCATTAACCTGTCTCTCACCCCGTAAAACCTATTAGCCCTGTTTATCTGTTCTTGAGTTGGCCTTTGAATAATAGGAAACTTGCTTTTTTCAGCGCAGTTAAAACAGGCTTTTATAATCTCATGCCCGTCTATAGCATCTACAAGATCAAAACCCACTCCACAAACTGCGCATTTTTCGTCATTTAACTGAATTTCCATGAAAAATATATAAAAGTGCTATTTTTATTCTTTTGTATAGTCTTTTAAATGGTAAAAAAGAACAGCTATCAATTAAAAATAGTAATTTATATTTATTTACTGCCTAATACTTCTCTCTCAAAATCATCAAATTTAATAACATCAATAAAAATCTTCTTCTCATCAACAATTATTACAGGATAGGTAGAGATATTATAATTTCTAACTGATAAATTCACAGAATCCAATTCAGTGTTAACTGCTAAAGGTATTAAAAGAATTTTGTCCGGGTTTTTAGTTTTAAGGTCAAATAAAAGCCTCGAGAAAAATACTTGCTTCGATTGCTTGCCTAAATCTTCAATATCATATTCATAAAGATAAACAACTGTATGAAAATCACTTGTGCATTCTTTTTTAGCTTTAATGCTCTCACTCCAAAGCATCATTCTAAGTAAATCATATCTTTTATGAATCAAAAATAGGGTTTCACTAAACCTTTCTGAATTTTCATATTTCTCAAGTTTTATTGCTTCATAATAAATCCTATCTGCAAAATTAAAAAGTCCTTCTTTAGTCTCATTACAGGTTATATTAAAATAATCTCCAGTATTTGCCCTTAATTGCTCGTCTAACAAATTTATTTCAGAATTAAGTAAAACTAATTCCATTTTATCTCCCCTAAAAACTTCAAGAAAAAATCCAAAAATAAAGCCAACTACAAAAATTATAATTGTAAATATCAAAGCCTGCCAAAATGCATTTTTATTATTCATATTCTTTTAAGGTTTGGAAACCTTTAAATCCTTTAGGATTTTTGCTTGTCTTTCAAAAGGTTTATTTTTATTATTCATGTTCTTTATTTACCAGGAATATTTCCCCCTTGCAAATTTATATAGCGAAACTATTAATACTAAAGGATAAAGCGCAAGGTATATTATCATATAGAATGAAATGTTAAAAACCTTATGTTTTCCAAGCTCCTTATCTTTTATAAAAGCCAAGCCGTATAAAGTAAAATAAGTTCCAAGAATAAAAAGCGCAAAGCCGAAGTAATTCAGGAGTGAGGGAACAAATGTAACATCCTGAAGATTCTGAAAATGAACGAGAGCAACATCTGCATAAATAGAATATCCTGTAACAAAATAAGTAACCAAAATTCTTTTAACAAGCAGATATGAAAATAAGCTCAATCCAATTAATCCTAAAGATAAAGAAACTGCAAAAAAGGGAATAACAAAAGCTCCAAGCATGCCTTTCTTAAGCGTTAATGGAGTATATTTAAGTAAGGTCTGTGTCCCGCCAATATTCCACCTAATTCTCTGCCTGAACCATCCTTTAAACTTGCTAGGAGATTTTGTATAAACACTGGTTGCCAAGCACATTCTAGCTTTATATCCATAAGATAAAAGCCTCCAGACAATTTCTATATCCTGTGTCATATTTTTAGTGTCAAAAAGCCCAACTTCAAAAAGAGTCTTTTTTCTGTAAAGTGCAAAGGGCCCGGGAGTTACATAAACAGCATCAACCATATCCAAAAGTTTTCTTGTAAATGCAATTACAGAATATTCAACAGCCTGTATCCTTTGTAGATTATTTTCAGGATTTTTAACTAAAACAGAGCATGTTACTGCTCCAACACTATTATCGTTTTGAAGAAATCCTATCATTTTTCTCAATGCATCCTGTTTGGGCATTGAATCAGCATCAGCAACAGCAATATAATCATATCTTGCTGCTTTAACTCCAAGATTTGTCGGCTCTGCAGCTCCTCCAGAATTCCTTGAATTAACAATTAAATGAACACTTTTATATTTCTTTGTATATTTTCTGACAACCTCGGCAGAATTATCCTTAGAATGATCATCAACAACAATAATTTCAAGTTTACCTTTAGGATAATCTAAAGAAAGCAAGGATTCTATTGCTTCTCCAATACTATCTGCTTCGTTATAGCACGGCATAACAATACTTACTCCCTCAACATTGCTTTCAGGATAATTAAAAAGATCTTTTTTGTTTTTTAGAAAAACAATCACAAAAAAACTTAGCATATAAAGTCCTAAAAACATGTAAAAGAAAAACACAAACTCCACAAAATTTAATCCCATTTTATCCCTTGTTATTTAATTCTTAATTATTTTCTTCCACCTTTTCTTCCACTTTATTAATTTTCCCTATCTTTTCACTTTTATCAGTTTTTTCACTTTTAACGCTGAAATAATCATAAAAATCGTCGCTTAAACTTAATTCCCTTGTTCTTCCCAATCTCTTGCTTTTTATCAGCCCAAGCTCTGTAAATCTTTTAATATGGTCATAAGCCTTATTTCCCCTCATCTGAATAACCATTGACTGCTTCATTGGCTGTTTATGGGCAATAACCGCCAGAGTTTCTTGTTCAGCTCTGCTAAATTCCTCGCTTCCTGTAGCTAATTTATTTACAACGCTAATATAATTTCTTTTAATATCCATTTTCCATAATTCTCCTTTATTAACTATTTCAAGAGCAGAACCATCATCATATTTTTCAACAAGTTTATTTAACACCTGGCTAAGAAGTATAGGATTTAAATCAGTCAGCGCAACTAAGTCTTGTGTTGAAAGAAACTTGCCAGATACAAACAATGCAGCTTCAACTTTTTTCATATTCTCCAAATCTCTGGCATTGTCCAGTTCATCAAGAGTTTCTTTTGTCATATTTTCCATAAAATCCCTAAGTATTAGGGATTTTTAAGCTCTATGGAAGTAAAAAAGAAAGGTTTAAATTAAAAAATATAAATTTGTTAAGAATTAATTAATCCACTAAAATTACATAATCCAGCTTAAAAACCAGGTAAAATTATTGCAGTATTTTCAGAAATTTTTGATATCCTACTATATTCTTGCCTAATTTTAATGTTTAAGCTACAAGTGTATTATTAATTATAAATAAGCCATAAGAAAACATAGCTCTTCTATTTCCTAAAATGATCTCAAAAGTCTGTCCTTCTAATTCCAAATCTCTCATATGTGCATGCAATCTTTGCACTTGTTCAGGATCAGCTTCAAAAGTAGTAAGTCGATCTGGATGATATCTAAAATATTCGTCTAATGTTTTTTCAACACTATTATATCCATCTATATACTAAATAAAACTCTCTTCTATTTAATTATTATTCTAAAAAATAAAAAAGGCAAAGAAAATAAAAAATAAAATAAACTCTTTCCTTACCTAACGGAATGTCTGGATACCTAAATCAGATATCTGAGGTCTAGCAGAAGCTGCTTCATATGCAGGTCTTCCAAGCACATAAGGAGATTTAACTCCGGTCATAATTGTTATGACTCTTATCTTGCCTTGGAATTCCTTATTAATTCTTGCTCCAATAATAACTTGCGCTTCTGGATTAAGGTTCTCAGTAATTAGCTGTCCTATATTGCTGAATTCCTCTAATTTCATATCCGGGCCACAGGTTATGTGTATTAAAGCTCCTGAAGCGCCTCTATAATCAACATCCAATAACGGATGTGTTAAAGCCTGCCTTACAGCCTCATCAACCCTGTTTTGAGTGTCGCTTTCTCCAATACCAATAACCGCAACATCGCCATTTTTCATAATAGCTGAAACATCCGCATAGTCCAGGTTAATCAATGAAGGCAAGGTAATTGTTTCCACGATTCCTTTTATCATTGTACTAACAAGTTCGTTTGCGACGGCAAATGCTTGTTCAATTGGCAGGTTTCCGGCAATATCTACAAGCCTGTTGTTGTCAATAACAATACAAGTATCAACAGTATCTCTTAATTCCTGCAGGCCAAATTCTGCTTTGTCAATTCTCGATTTTTCACACTCAAAAGGCATTGTTACAACTCCTATGACAACAGCTCCAGTTTCTTTAGACATCTGCGCAAAAACAGGCGCAGCTCCGGTTCCGGTTCCACCCCCCATTCCAGATATGATAAAAACCATATCAGCTCCTGAAACAGATCTCTTAATTTCAGCCAAAGACTCTTTTGCAGCCTCTCTTCCTTTTGCAGGATATCCGCCGCATCCAAGCCCTCTTGTTAATTCCTTTCCTATAAGTATTTTCTCATCAGATTTACTAATGCTTAAATGTAAAGCATCTGTATTTGCAGAATAAACAGTTGCTCCTGAAACTCCTTTGTTAAAAAGCCATGTAACAGCGTTGCATCCAGCTCCACCCACTCCAAAAACCTTAATATTAGCCTTTCCAGCTTTTAATTCGTCAAAGTTAATGCTATGGGTAGACGCATGCTCTATCGCCTCTTTTGCAAAATCCAATACCATCTCTTTTTATTATACCTCCTTTCAGTCAATATTAACAAAAGCAACAAATCACTTATTTATATAGTTTATTCTTATGAAAGATATAAGAAAAATAGAGTTTTTTAAAGAATTATTTAATGAGATACTATCTTCCTATCATCATTTTTAGCTATAGAATACATTTTATAGCAAATTGATGAATTTTTATCCGCAATATTTCCCAAATTATCTGGTGAACGAAATAAATATACCAAGTAGCTTCCATCTTTGTAAATATTTTCCTTTATTCCCTTAATAATAGGATAAACAAGATTATCATAAATAAAAGAATCGCAAGGGCTATCAATAATATCTCTAAAAATCAATACATCTTTGGAAACAATTCTTACTCCAACAGTTTGTATATGTTCGGGCTTTCTAGCTGATTGTTCCATTAAAAAACGATAAATAAAGAGTATTTAAAATCTTTCATAAAATTTATTTGATTTCAATTTGATAAAGCGAAAGTTGTGTAAGCAATTCTTCATATTCTTCCATACGCTTTTCAGACAAATTACCTAAATTTCTTTCCAAGTCTAATTCAGCCATAGAAGTAAGAATATCTTCAAGTTCATTAACTTTTTTCCTAACCTCTTCATCCCCCATCTTTTCTTTATCAATTCTAGTAATATTAAATTCAGGAAAAAGTTCATATCCATAATTAATCATGCCATCCATAATTTTTGGAAATACAAAACCGAAAAATCCTGCATACAAAACACTTGCAAAAAGAATATTTAGTGCATATTCATTAATATAATATCTAAATCTATTTTCAGCCATTTAATTTTTCCAAAATCTCTGCCCTTATGCCTTTTCCCCTGCATAATGCAACAAATTTTTTAGCATCTTCTTCGCTTCCAGCAACTCCTGAACCATAATGCATTGGTATTGCTAAAGCAGGTTTTACTGCTTCAACAACGCTAGCAGCATCATTAGCATCCATAACCTGCTCTCCCGATACTGGAAGCAATAAAATAACATCTTCCCCTTCTTGTGCAATATAAACTAAATTATTCATTTCAGGAATTTTATCACTATCTCCTGAATGATAAATAATCACATTATCTAATTTTAACATATACCCCATCCAGTCTTCTTCTTTCGGATGAAATGTCTTATTAATATTATAAGCAGGAAACGAATAAATATTAATCCCTTGAACTTTTAACTTAAAACCAACCTGAGAAATATTAATTTTAATTCCTTCAATTCTATTTATTTTACTTTGCCCGCCTATAGGTATAACAATCTCTGTTCCTTCTTTAGATAATAACTCGATATCTTTAACACTGCAATGGTCATAATGCGGATGAGTAATTAATATAATATCTGCTTTTTCAATTCCTGAACTAATATTATAAGGATCAATTGCAATTCTCTTTCCATCCTGACTTGTTATCAAAAAACCAGAATGCCCAAGCCATTCTATCTTCACATCTTTCACTTGAATTGATTTCATAAATATAAAAAGAAAAAGGTATTTTATAAAGATAATGATTCAATATCACTATATAAATGCTTAAAAATATATTAATATAACAAGTAATTATGTTAACACGAGAAGAAATTGTGGAGGGATTTTTTAGAGAGACCTTAACTGGCTATAATTATGATCCCGAAGAGGTAATTTCAGTTTTACAACAAATACAGCAGATTGAACCTGAAGTATATGGAATTAAAGCTATATTAAATGAAAGAAACAAATTGCAAGTTGGGGGATGTTATACAGGATTAAAAGAATTTAGTGTATGGGGAAAGGAATGTTATAAAAAACTACAAACAACTATTAATGGAAGTAATTGGGCTCAAAAATTCTCCACTAGTGTTGATATAATTAATATTATATTTAAATTACCAAAATCAAATCAAAGTTTAGAAATAGTTATCGAAGAAAGCGAGATTCATGAATAATTTCCAAGAATTTTAAACTCTCTTTAGAATAAAATCTACTCTTTCTTGAATTGTCATAAAGGGAACAATAATAGGGTTATATCCTAATTTTTTATACATATTTATAATCGACCTATGAATCTTTCTTTGCTCTTTAATATTTTCCTGCCTTAATTTATCTTTTTCATAAACCTTAAGAAAATCTAAAATAAAGATTTTAGGGCACTTAAATTTCTTAGCATAATCAAATTCATCTTTTGGAATTTTTAATTTATGGAATTCATAATACCCAAGAGTATCTCCAAAACCCCTATCTGAAAAAACAATCTCTTCTTTAGAATGCTCATTAAATGCTTTTTTTGAAATTCAAATATCTGCCTTTGAAATTTTGACATTTCAATTTCTTTGATGGATTTCCCCTTGAATTCCGAGTAAGTATCTCCGACTATTCTAGCAGCTTCGGGAATAACTTTGAATCTTTTGGAAAGTTTATTAATTGTGCTAGTTTTTCCAGTTCCAGGTCCCCCAGAAATTATGTATATTTCTGCCATATCATATATATAAATTAAAATGATATTATAAACTTAACTCAAATAATCATAAATAACATATAAATCAGGCTAAATTTTTCATATGAAAAATTTCTATTGTGTGTTTAGCTAAATCTTAGTATATAATCTATAGAATTTCTAATATTAAAAAGCCTTGTCTTTTTTAAGGGCAAAGCTTTGTTCATTTGTGTTGAATGAACAATTATTAAGAGAGGAAAGTAAAAATAAACCTTTGTATTCTGT
>Ga0209542_10012991_pt1 | contig 14455 bp, 16 predicted proteins | sample RifCSPhighO2_01_FD_184028 | JGI IMG/M metagenome (GOLD analysis project Ga0209542, IMG submission 184028) | Soil microbial communities from Rifle, Colorado - Rifle CSP2_plank highO2_0.1 (SPAdes) (version 2) | ecosystem: Environmental > Terrestrial > Deep subsurface > Rock core/Sediment ...
GGCCGGCGCGCCAGCGCGCGCGCACCGCCCAGAGGTTTCCATCCTTGCCACGTAGGTAGAAGATGAACCATTCGGAGCTCTCGCGATTTGCCGCGAGGAATGCGTGGAACTGTGATGGACTCGTCTCGGCCTTGTCGCCGAGTTCGGCGAGGATAGGAGCATCAAGCGACGCTTTCTCGAGTTTCCTTACGGCCAGGTCGATTTCATCGGTCGCCGCGACTTCGAAACCGTAAAACTGGTTCTCGAAGTTCGAACCCGTGATTACCACTCCCGCTTCCGCGAAGTATTCCTTGGAAGTTGTCACGGTGCTCTGCGCTCCGATGCGGACAGTGCGGACGAGGGTGAGGATTGTCTCGAAGACGACCTTACCCTGTCCTCCGATGAAGCGGAGGAAGTTGTCCCAACCGCCCATGCGATTGATGCAGGCCTCCGACTGTCCGACGGTGAGATCGTTATACTTTGCCATCTCACACACTCCTTCGGTTGAAAGCCGAGAGTTTACCTCTGCCCGAGGTTATAGGGGCCAAGCAACGGAATGTCGCTAGGGCTCATCTCCATACCTTTAAATACGAAGGCTCTGTATCCTTTATACAATGAATTCAAACAAAAGGCAACACCTCTCGGAAAAAGAAAGATTCTGCATCGAAAAGCTGCTCCGGATAGATAAAAGCTTTAGTGAGATAGCCAGAACCCTGAATCGAGGATTATCAACCATAAGCGAGGAGGTAAATGAGAATGGAGGAAGAGTTTTATACAATGCGAGGATTGCTCATAAGCGAGCGTATTTCAAGCAGTATCGAAAGAAGAGAGAATGCAACAAAGTAGCCATGAACGGAGACTTGTCCAGGCACGTAGAGAAAAGTCTTGAGAGAGGCCTGTCTCCAGAAGCAATCTCGGTTCGGATTAAAGAGGAGAAGAAGTTTCAGAACGTGAGTAACAAAAGCATCAGGAAGTTTATTGTGAAGAGACCATCTTTGGAAAGATTCTTATTCTGGAATCGGAATAGTGTGAAATCTGGTCCAAAGAAGAAAGATGAGGCCTATCTTCGAGATCCATCGAGGAAATTCATCGAAACAAGGCCCATTGAAGCCCTATATGAGTATGGATACTGGGAAGGAGACTTCATCGTATCGAAGTGGAACTCATGGGTGCTCTTGGTTCTGGTGGAGAAGTTCTCGAAGACTTTCAGACTTCAGTTGCTCCCAAATAGAAACAATGATCTCGTGAATGAGACCGTTGTTTCGCTTCTGAAAGGGCTCTCTGTTAAAACCCTAACATTAGATAATGATATTGCTTTCATCAAATGGAAGCAATTGGAGCAAGTGCTTGGAGCAGAAGTATATTTCTGCCATCCCTATCACTCCTGGGAGAAAGGCTTGGTGGAAAATACCAATAGATGGCTGAGACAATTCATTCCCAAGGGAAGCAATTTGTCTAAAATCAGTATTGAAAACTTGAAGTGGATTGAAGACTGGTTCAATCACCTGCCCAGAGTCTGTTTGGAAGGACGAACTGCTTATGAAATAATGGTGGAGAAAGAATACGGAAAGCTCGTGCGATCATTAGAAATTAATTTGCCAGACCTTCGTATTTGGGGGTAGGGAGACCGCTTACTGTCTTTCTATATCATACACCCAAATAGGATTTATGTCAAGTGGCTATGTTTCAAGCCATCATTTATAGCCTTAATTAGCTCTTTTTCAGGTAAATCGAGATCAGTGTTCTTGAGATAGCCTAAGTGGTAGAGAATGTGAGAGACAAGTTTACTCTCAGTGGAATCAAAATTTTCTTCTATAGCATTGAGGAGTTCCGGATGTGGTGCTTCGCCTTGGACGAGCTTCTCCAAGAGCGCCAAGGGGCGGGCGAGAGTTTCTCTCTTTGGAATCTTTTTTATAAGTTCCGCAGAAGTAAGGCGCCAATAATCCTTCCCTCGCACGAGAGATACAGAAGTGAGAGAGAATGGTTCGAGTGCGCCTCGAAGTTTCGAAGCAGCTTTCCTCACCGCAGTTGCGCGAGCTCTGATGAGTCCCAGATCGCGGGTAAGTATAGAGTAGATCCTGTCCGCCTCCCCTACTCCTCGAGAAGATAGCACTAATCCTTTAGTCGTGTAGATATGGTATGACACTAGAATTCTACATTCGTCGCTTTCTTTATTTCTTCTGCATGCTTGGCGAAGAATTCGCTTTCTCCTTCTGGAGTCGAGTAAGAAGCTTTGTCTCCCGGTTTAAGATTATTTTCTTTACGCCACTCCTGCACTTTCCGGATAGCATCTCGAAGTCTGCCTTCTTCTTTGAGTTCGGGAGTGATAGTCGTATCCAACCTTATCTCTTCTTCCAGATTTGGATTTTCTACAATCTCCTTAACGTTGATTTCATCCTTGATGATTTCTAAGTATTCCTTACCTAACTTAGAACTTTTAACTTCTAACCTTGAGAGCGGTTGACGCACTTTGATGTTCGCTTTCGCCCGTGCTTCCAGAGCAAGAGTTACAATGTCTCTGGCTTTCTGCATCTCCTCCAAGACCCCCCCTGACAAAAGCATGCTTTTGTCCCCATTAGCAGGGGGAGAAACCCAGTCACAGAGATGTACGCTTTCTGGTTCACCATCTTCCTTCACTTTCTGATAAATCTCCTCGGCGATAAATGGCATTACAGGTGCAATAAGTTTAGAAAGTTCCTTGAATACATAGCGTGCCGTGCCTAGAGCTTCTTTGTCTCCATTCTTAAATCTCTCTCTCGAACGCCTGATGTACCAAGTAGAGAGATCTGTCACAAAGTCTCTAATGGGGCGAGTGGCTCGTGCCAAATCATATTTCTCTAAGCCATCGGTAACTTCTTGAGCCAACTCTTGTAGTCGAGCAAGAATCCATTTATCAAGAACATGAGTAGCTGTTGGTTGTCGGTTGTCGGTTGTAAGTTTATTGGCATGAAGTTCGTAAAAGGTGAAGGAGTTAGCGAGTATATTGATCAAGCGGTTATGTATTTCCTTCACCTCCTCATCTTTAAAGAGCATATCTTCTGCCTGCATGACTACCGAAGACATAAGGTAGTAACGGAAAGCATCTGCTCCTACTTTGTCTAAGAGAATAAGCGGGTCAGTGTAGTTGCCTTTAGACTTACTCATCTTAGAACCGTCAGCGGCAAGCACATTCCCAGTAGAAACAACGTTCTTAAATGAGACATTATTGAAGAGAGTAGTTGCTATTGCATGCATGTAGTAGAACCAGGTACGTGTCTGGGCGATATATTCAGCCACGAAGTCTCCGGGAAATCTTTTTTCAAAAGCTTCTTTATTCTCAAAAGGGTAATGATACTCGGCGAAGGGCATGGAAGCAGACTCCACCCACCCGTCGATCACTTCGGGAATCCTTTTGAGTGATTTGCCGTTTTTTTCTAGTTCTATCTCATCTATATATGGTCGGTGAAGATCAAGTTCGAAATTGTCGTTGTGCGGATATGGTACAAAGTCGAATTCCATAACTTCTCCTGTGTTAAGGAGCTTTCCGGAGAGTGTATTCAACGGTCCTTGGTGGGAAATGATGAGAATACTTTTCCCTTGATATTTTCTCTCAATATCGAACACAAAGCCTAGCATACGCTTATGAATCTCAACCTCTTTCTCATCAGGAGTAACCTCCCGCAGACGCTCATCCGGAGTGAAGTCTTTGCTCACGATTTCAGCAGTCTCCTTGCTACGCAAGAATGGTGAGTAGAAGACAAGATCAATATCTTTAATCTTCACAGCTCTCACCTCTTCTCTTCCCTTATCCGTTAAGTGATTATCAGGATCACCAGTGAGATCTAGAACGTTCCTCACATTATGTTCTGCCTCGCCGTGACGCATCAGGAAGTATTTATTGCCCGACTTTTTCGTAAGTTTCTTCAGCTCTTCAAGTGACCTGATGATCTCTATGTTGCCTTCTTCATCTTTCCAAATCGGCAGAGGTGAAGCCCAATAACGGTTTCTGGAGATCGTCCAGTCAGGAGCATTTTCGACAATGTTTAAGAACCTGCCATGCTTCAAGTGTTCCGGTATCCAGTTAATCTTCTCGTTCAACTTGATCATCTTGTCCTTAACTTCCTGAATGTTTATAAACCATGAGGAGATGGCATTGTAGATGAGAGGTGTGCCGCAGCGGTGACAATGCGGATAAGAGTGGGTGTGATTCTCTTTTTTAAACAAGAGATTCCTCTTTTCTAGATCTTCTTTGATCGCTTTCTCAGCCTTCTTGAAATACTGACCTTGTATAAATTCCGGAGCAGAGATATTGAAGTGGGCCTTCTCATCGAGAAGCGGCACTTGCGGCAGATCAAGTTTCAGTCCCAAATTGTAGTCGTCTTCTCCGTAGATTACGGCAGTATGTACTATGCCTGTGCCCTCCTCTGTATTTACGAAATTAGCTTCTGCGACATAAAAAGCTTTCTTTCCGGTTTCTCTTACGGCCGGGATTTCGAAAAGCGGCTCGTATTCCATACCCACCATTTCTTTGCCTTTGTGTCCCGCTACAATTTCATATGGTTCTGAAAGAATGTGTAGGCGATCTTTCGCAAGAACTAGAATTTCTTTTCCTACTTTCACCTCCACATAATTAATCTCCTTTCCGACAGTTAGAGCAACATTGCCGGGTAAAGTCCAGGGGGTTGTGGTCCATGCCAGAAAATAGGCCTCGGGGAAACCTTTGATCTTGAACTTAACATACACGGACTCCTCGGTAATATCCTTATAGCTATTGTCCATGGCGATCTCAGCCTTGGCGATAGGAGTCTCGCAATGCGGACAATAGAGTAGAACTTTCCTGCCTTCGTATAGTAACCCTTTCTCATGGATAGACTTGAGTGCATACCAGACACTCTCGATATAAGAGTTATCCATGGTCTTGTAGGCATTGTCATAATCAACCCATCTGCCTACACGATCCACATAGCGTTTCCACTCATGGGCAAAGCGCAAAACTGAAGCGCGGCAAGCTTCGTTGAAAGCTTTGATTCCAAACTTACCTTCTATCTCTGTCTTGTCCTTGATGCCGAGCTCCTTCTCGATCATGTTCTCGATCGGAAGTCCGTGACAATCCCAACCCCAGCGGCGGCGCACATGGTAGCCTCGCATAGTCTTGTAGCGCGGGATTACATCCTTGGTCACAGAAGAAAGAAGACTTCCAGCATGAGGAAGTCCCGTAGCAAACGGTGGTCCGTCGTAGAATACAAATTCGCCCTTCGGAGACTCTTTCTCCAAACTCTTTTCAAAAATTTTATTCTCTTGCCAGAATTGGAGAATTTTCTCTTCCTTTTCTGCTCTCTCAGATTTCTCTGTCATTAGGACTTTATCCTACTACATTCTAGTGGGTGCGGGAATTCCAAGGATATTGAGCCCATTACTCATCACAATTTTAAAGGCCTCGGTAATAGCCAAACGATGAGCGTCGCCCAAGATTTCTTCCTGTGCATAGAAACTGTTAAAGCTAGAGGCAAGTTCGGTAAGATAGGTATTTATATAGTTAGGAGCATATTCCAATCCGGCCCTCTCCACAATTTCCGAAAATCTGTATAAGAGTCTTTCTATTCCACTACTTGGAAGCTCAACTTCCAAGTGCTTATTTAGAGCCATTAAATTAGCTTTTTCTAGCACCGAACAAGCTCTCGCGTGAGCGTATTGGAGGTACACACCAGAGTCCCCTTCCGTAGAAATGGACTTCTCAATGTCGAAGATGATGTCCTTGCCGATGGCTTGGCGCAGTATCATATATTTAATAGCGCCCATGGCTACTTGTTCGTCCCCCTTGGTCTTCTTCTTCACCTCTTCAATAAGTTCTTCGGCAGTAATTACATCACCAGTGCGAGAACTCATCTTGCCTGTAGGTAGTTTGAGCATGCCGTGTGGTAAATGTTTGGTTTTCTCTGCCAACTCGGGCATGATTTGCTTCATTGCTTCCAACACTACTCTAAAATATTCCTTGATCTCGTTCCCAGTCACTACTATCGAGCAAGTGTAAGGATACTTTTCGTATTTAACTTTGGCATTACCAAGGTCCTTAGCCTCATAAGTAGGCAAGCCTTGAGAGTTGATGAAGACGCGAGTGTGAGAACCCTTGAATACGATTGCTCCATCGGATTTTTCGAAAACTTTTCCAATATTATCAAGCACAATCTTCTTCCCCACTTCTCCTGTCTCGGATTCGAAGAAGTAATAATCGAACTTAGTACCAAGTCTTTTATAAATCTCTTCGAATTTATCCAGAGACTCTCTCTTCCCCTTCTCATATCTCTCTGTTAGTTCTGGATCAGACTTATCATAAATTTTCCTGTTTATCTCTTCTATCTCCTTCTTGGCCTCTGGATCTTCTTCAAATGCCCTTGAACCCTTAGCATAATTTCCTTCTGCCCAGAGAGTTTTGGCTATGTGCATACCGACATCCCCCTGATAGTTGACCTGCTTTACTTCTGCGCCATTCCATTCGAAAATTTTGGCAATTGTCGATCCTATGATATTGGGCATTAAGTGACCAATGTGGAATTCTTTGAATGGATTAGGATCAGTGTGCTCAACCATCACCTTCTCGTTTTTGAAAGTCTCATTCTTACCGAAGTTTTCTCCTTTCTCGATAATTTCTTCCAAACTATTTTTCAAAAATTCTTTGGAAAGATAGAAGTTGATAAACCTTGCTCCAGCCAATTCCACCCTCTCCACCCCACTTGGAAGTTGAGCTTCCAAGTGGTTAAGTATAGCTTCAGCTTTGCCAGTCTTGATACCGACATTAGTCGAGTAGTCCCCCATCTTGAGGTCACTAGGATGCTCCACAACAAAGTCTCCTCCTTCTATGTCTAGGGAGTTTAGGGCCTCTTTTATAAGTTTAGAGATTTTATCCTTCATCGATCATAAGCTCGATTCTACCACAGCAGATATGGTAGTATCGCCACAGACTGCACTTACAAAAGGGAGAGATTATGCAACCCGAGTACAAGCCTTATGCCAAACGGACGGTGGACACTCAGTACAGAGACAGGCTTCATCTGATCCTGGAGAAGGGCGAGCTCATCAAGGAAACACAGCAAGGCGTAGGTGCCATCACCTATATCGCTCCTCCGCCCATGCGTTTCGATTTCACCAACGGCGTACCGCTCGTCACAGAACGCCGGATCTCATTCTGGAAGTCGGCCATTGGCGAACTTCTGGCATTCGTGAATGGTGTCCGGACTCAGAGTGGTCTGGAGGAATTCGGATGCAGGTGGTGGGACAAGTGGCTGACGCCTGAGAAATGCGCTAAGCGCGGACTCGAGCCCGGAGACCTAGGACCAGGAGGTTATGCATCAATGCACGACTTCCCGACTAGAGAAGGACAGCCGTTTAACCAAATCAAGCATCTGGTCGAGCAAATGACTGAGGAACCGCAACTGCGAACACACTTCGTGTCACCTTGGGTACCCCAATACGTCGGGCGTGGCAAGGGCAAGCAGCAGAAAGTGGTTGTCGCCCCTTGCCACGGGTGGATACATGCGCGTATCTTTCCCGGCAAGCGACTGGTGCTCCATATGTTCCAACGCTCTGCCGATTTCCCGGTAGGCGTCCCGGCCAACATGATCCAATACGCTGCGTTTACCATGGCCTTGGCTCATGTCACCGGCAACATCCCGCACATGTTCGTCCACAGTTTCTCTGACGCGCACATTTACGAGGATCAAGTCGACGCCGTGAAGAAGATGCTCGGAAGAGAGACTCGCAAGCTTCCGACTATGACCATGAACACAGAGAAATCGGACATTTTCTCGTTCAGAGCGGAGGACTTCTTCATCACCGACTACGACCCTCATCCGGCCATCAAGGAAATACCAGTAGGCATCTAGGAGGTGTCACATGGCAGATATGCGGCAGGAAAATGCCCGCGACCCCCACCAACTGGAGCGGATGAAGGAGCTTGAGGAGAAGGAGTTATGCTTCTTCTGCGATAAAAACTATCTCGCAGTCGGAGCATCGCCTGCTCTCTTTGAGACCACTTGGTGGTTTGTGAAGGAGAGTGACTACCCATACGAAGGTACGGTTAGACATATCCTCATCGCAAGCCACGCGCATATAACTCGGATCGCTGAACTCCTACCGGAAGCGTGGATGAACCTGAAGAAAGTTCTCGATCTGGTGGAGAAAAGTGTTGACGCCCCCGGCTCGAGTATCTTCGTCCGACAAGGAGATATGGATTACACGGCCGCTACTCTCGATCACTTGCACTTCCATTTCATCTTGGGTGGACGTGACAAGAACGGCGCCCAACCGATCAAGGTCAAGCTAGGCTACGAGCAAGAAAAGTAAGACGGCCCGACGAGTGACTTCACTCGTCGGGCCTTTCGTCTAACACCACCCTGAATATCTGGATGCTATGGCTTTGCAAAAGCTCTGCCGCATCAAGCATCGAGTATCCTGAGAGGAAGTAGAGCTCGGATATACCGCTCTCCGCCAATACGTTGGCGCAGAACGGACATGGGAAGGATGTTACGTAGAGCCTTGCTCCTTCCGTCAAGATACCTTCCCTCGCCGCCCTACCGATAACCGCTGCTTCTGAATGCAGGGCACTTGTCAGCTCGACGTTGACTCCTTTGTTGAAGAGACTACGAGGGTCACCGAGAACATACGTAATGTACTCGGAAGGTAGATGTTTGTTGTAAGCGACGATTGTTCTATCACCAGAGACAAGCACGGACCCAACATGGAGCCACCAATCCGAACTCCTTTCGGACGCGGTGATAGCCCCCCTCATGAACTTCCTGTGAAGTTCTCTGGTTGTGGTTGGAAACCCTGCAGCGTTCTTAGCGTCGAGCACCCGTGGCTTATCCCACCGCAGAAAGACGCTGTCGAAATACACAGCGCATCCCTGGAAAAAGAGCTTGGCCACTTGCCTTGATTCTTCTTCATCGGCGAAGACAAATTTCGCATCGAGCTCGGCCACCTCCCGTGCTCGATTCTCGTCGAGCAAAGAGACAGCATTCGCTATACCAAGCGATGCGACAGCACGACACATTAGAGACGGACTTATGGCCCGGATGTCCTTCCTCTTCAGCCAATCGAATCTGTCGATAATCTCTTGACCGAAGACAAGAACCATTTTCGCATCCTGATGTTTAATCAGGAAGTTCACATACCCTTGATGAAGTACGGGCATGTATGCGAGGAGGAACTTGATCACGCTCCCTCCTTCTTGATCTCCTGGTAGATGTCATGGACAAATTCGGGAAGCCGCTGAACGAGCGTTCTGGTTAAGGTCTCTGCTCCGTCAAGGACTAGAGTTCTCACTTTCGCGCTAGTGCTAGTGTTTGCTTGTCTCTTCAGGACTTCGACTTTGCCACAGATTTTCTCGAGCTCGGTGATTTCCTCGCTACAGTACGTGCCATCCACCGCAATGAGGATGTCTGGCCGCACGAGCTTGATGAGATGCCACTTGGGATCAGTGGCCTTCTTCATGGCTACTGCGTCTACGTATCTCAAGTGACAGAGCATCTCCCAACGCTCAATGAAGGGAACAACCGGACGGTTCTCACCCTTCCTTTCGCGGGCCTTCTCGTCGTCGTCGAGCCCCACAATGAGAAGATGCCCAGACCTCTTGGCCTCACGAGCGTAACGGGCATGACCAATATGCACCAGATCGAAGACCCCTTGCGTCAAGACCACAGTAAGTCCCAGAGTTCGCGCTTGATCGACAAGACAGCTGATCGCTTTCTCGTCTTCGAGAAAGCGACTCTTGATCTCGATGTCCGCCCCTCTTTGAGCTTGGATGATGATTTGTCCCATCCGTTGAACCAAAGCTCTATTTTCCAACATTTTTACCTCTCCTATCTATAGGAACCTTTCTATAATGAGGTTAGCACACGAACTTATTTGACATCTACCCCCATTGAACGTGCCGTCCCTGCGATAATTTTAGAGGCCGCCTCTATATCATTTGCATTTAAGTCAGTCATCTTTTTCTCCGCGATTTCCTTTACTTGAGATTTGGAGAGAGTGCCAATTTTCTCTGTATTGGGAGTGCCCGAGCCCTTCTCCTTGCCCAGAGCTTTGAGGATTAGTGCTGAAGCCGGTTCTGTTTTATAAGTAAGGTGGTAAGTGCGGTCGTCATATACTTCTACCACTGTGGGCACTGTCTCACCTCGTCTCTCCTTGGTCTCTTCATTGAAACGCTTGACGAATTCACCGATATTAATACCCGCGCCTCCAAGTACGGGACCAAGTTGCTGACCTGGTACGGCAGCTCCACCGGGGATTTGTAATTTCAAAACTTTTGTTACCTTTTTAGCCATAGTTTAGTTGAATAAGGTGTATAAGGTAATAAGTTTAATAAGGTTATGCGGACTTTTCTTTTATAAATCGTATGTAACCACTTATTGCCTTGAGGAGATTAGTATACTTATTTGCTAGATCGTGTGCAATATCTTCTGAAATCATCTCTTTTCTAGATGATCTCATCAAATTTCTCTTGGTTTCTTCCGCTTCTCCCTTAGCGATATACATATAGCGCACTTTCTCTGCATAGCTATGCCTGGTATAGCCTTCGGCAATATTATTCGCAACAGAAGCCGAAGATCTTTTTATCTGGTCCACACTTCCATATTTTTCTTCTTTGGGAAAAGTTTTCAGCACTTTATAAGTTTCCACTTCTAGATCTTCAGCCATGCGATATATTTTCAAATTTTCCAATCCAGTAGCCATCGCTAGTTGAATAAGTTTAATAAGTTACGCTACGCTTAAGTTTAATAAGTTAGTACAGTATAAAACAAAAGCGCCACCGAAGTGACGCTGTGACAGTGGGTTATCACACCACCGAGAGGACCGCGACCTCATTCCAACCTCATCCCACTCCTTCGGGGCTTCTTGGTTGGGTTATGAGCGGTGTCGTTCAAGCGAGAATCTTACCCCACTGTCACTTTTCTAATCTTAGCATATAATACAATTTATGTCAAGTAGATTTTGGGAAATATGAAAACAACCTTATTTATGAAGCTTTTTTACCTTATTAAACTTATATAACTTATTAAACTTACCAACTTGTGGAGTTAGTTCTTCTTCAACTGAAGAGGATCTAACTCCACAGGAGTTTCGCGGCCAAACATATTCACAAGTACTTTCACCTTGCCTCGTTCTTCATCTATCTCGGAAACTTTTCCCTCAAGCTCCTTAAACGGACCATCGATAATGAGTACTGAATCATTCTCTTGGAAGGTGATAGCGTGAGTTACCTTATCGGTATTCATCCTTGCAAATAAGGTCTCAATCTCGCTCTTCTCTATTGGTACTGGGTAGACTCCAGAGCCTACGAAACCCGTCACTCGAGGAGTATTCCTCACCACATACCACGACTCGTCGGTGACCACCATATCTACCAAGATATAACCGGGGTAAATTTTCTCCTCCTCCTCAACGCGCTTGCCTCCCTTGATCTTCACCTTCTTCTCAGTAGGCACGATGACGTTGAAGATTTTGTCTTCCATGCCCAGAGACTCAATCCTTTGCTTCAAATTTCTCATCACTGCATTCTCATAGCCGGCATAAGTATGGATGACATACCAGTTGCGCCCTTCGCTCATTTGCTGCTTAGCCATAATCTTTGTACTAGAGGATAAACTTCTGAAGGACGAGTGAGAAGATGTAATCGAATAAGCCCAAGAAGGCAGCAGTGACCAGAGAAACAACCACTACCACGATGGTGAGGTTGATCGTCTCCTTGCGACTGGGCCAAGAGACTTGGGCCATCTCCGCCCTCGTTTCCTTTAGATAATTAACGAATCTCGTAAGTAACATTGACAACTACCTTAACCTTATTTTCTCCTGTTGGCAAGGTAGGAGCTTTGGCTTCAAGCGCCACTACGTCTCCTCCCATGCCGTACGGGTAGGGTGGCACGCCTGCATCAGAGTTGTCGTAGAAACTTATAACCTTCACCAGCTTTACCCCAAGCTCCTTGGACAAGGATTCTGCCTTAGCTCTAGCCTCCTTGATAGCCATAGCCCTAGCTTCATCCTTCAGTTTCTGCGGGTCATCTACGGTAAATGAGATTCCGGAGAGATTGCTAGCGCCATTATCTCCTGCCACTGCGAGTGCTTGTCCGGCCATGTCTGCCTTCCTCACCTTCACTGTCACAGAATGGTTAGCTGTATAACCCTCTTGTACTTGTCTGGATGGAGGACAGGAAAATTGGGTGCAAGGCATGGAAGTGTAGGAGTATTTGGGGTAGACGGAGTAGTCGGTAGTCTGGATATCCTTCTCCTCGATGCCCTGATCCTTCAGAGCCTTAAGGATCTTGTCCATCTTCTGAGTCACTTCCTCCTGAGCAGCCGAGACAGTGGCCTTGTCGGAACTTACTGAGAAGGAGAAGGTTGCCAAGTCGGGAATGGCAAATGTCTCTCCCTCGCCGGTCACAGTAATTGAATTGTAAACTGGAGGAGCATCACGCAAGGCCTTAAGACTGCCTAGGGCGGAAATGCCCAAGAACACGGTTAGTACAATGAGCACAATTTTCCCCCATTTATAAACTTCGTTTAACTCTTGTGTCTGCATATACGAATTATATCGAATCTAATCGAATGATGCGAATTAGCTCAATCTCTTGCGAAGTGATTTGTTCTCGCCGAAAAAGAGGCTAAACATAAGCACCGTAAAGCTTACCGAGAGTAGCCCGAGAGCCATCCCCGCCAAGATATCAAGCGTCCAGTGAGCTCCTAAGTAAAGACGGGAGAATGAGACCACTAGGGTGCCGAAAACAGATCCCACCACGAGGAAAGTCTTCCCTTGTAGAGTCTTCATGCGTCCAAAGAAGATGTAGGCCACCAGGAAGAAGAAGGTAGTGGCCACGGTAGCGTGACCCGATGGGAAGCTCCATCCTTCCACACTGTAGATCACGGAATCCGGACGGGTAATCTGGAAGACGTTTTTCAGTATAGTGAGAGAGACTACTGCAATTATTAGAGCAGCAAGGAGCAGCGCTGCATCATAAAAGTTGCGCTTCATGATGAGAATAATTGTCAGAAATATGGAGAGTATGGAAAAGAAAAACGGGTTACCAAACTTCGCCAGAGCCACCATCAGGCTAGTTACTGTAGGCGTGCGCAAACCTACTACCAACTTCTCTATGACCAAGTTGAGAGGGGTCAGATCACCACCTGAGAGCAAACCCTCAATGATGATTATGAGGATAAGCCCTGAGATCATGTAAACCAAGAGAAAGAGGATATTTTTCGCCCAGTTGGGAACCATATGGTATAAGAGTATACCATGTTCAAGGCTCTAGAGAATAAAAAGACTCTGAGAGTGGCCCGCGATCTGATCGGGAAAATATTGGTAAGAAAGATTGGTAAGAAAATTATCCGTGAGAGAATTACTGAGACAGAAGCCTACATTGGTCCGCATGATCTGGCTTGTCACTCCTCACGCGGAAAGACGAAGAGAAATGAAGTGATGTACTGTGTTGCTGGCACTATCTATGTCTACTTCACTTACGGCATGCACTGGATGCTAAACATTGTGACAGAAGAAGAGGGCTTCCCTGCCGCAGTACTTATACGAGGTACAGAAAATTTCAAAGGCCCAGCCCGACTTACAAAAGCTCTTCAGATTGATAAAAGTCTAAATGGTAAAAAGTTAGGGAAGAAAGCCGGTTTATGGATAGAAAATGATTTGAAAATTAAAAATTTCCCGCCTGCCGGGCTCGGGCGGGCAGGTAAATTAAAAATTTCCCGACTACCCAGAGTCGGGATCCCCTACGCCGGAGACATTTGGAAAAACAAGCTCTACAGGTTTGTCTTGAAAGAGAAATAGACAAAGCTCCCCGAGCTTGTGCGCCAAAGCAGTTAGAAATACTTTCTTCGTATGCGAGTTTAGATTACCGAGATATCGAAGTCGGTGGTAATTATTTCCCCTCCTCGTTTAAACTGGGTAAAAATCTTATAGTCACCACTCTCAGGGAAGACGGTGCGAAACTGGAGTGTACCGTGAGGAGTAGCTTTTCTCAGGATTTCGATTGTCACCACTTCCAAAGTACCCTTCCTGACGGCCGCGCTGCTTCCATATACGCCTAAGTGAGTCTGCATATCTGTCGCTGGCTTTCCATCTATACTCAGATTGTAAGTAAGTATAGTTTCCTTGCCTGCCACTGGAGGGGTGGGAGTGCTGGTAAGCCTAAATTCTACATTGTTAACCGTCTTTCTAACTTCTTCTATCTGTGAGGTTAGAATAAGGTCGTATTTACTCGCTACATCAATAGGTTCAAACAGGGTCAAGATAAGAGAGTCTTGGACAGTTTCTCTCTCAACTTCATTTGATGAAGGGGCGTTATTATCGCCCTTGGCCAAGACCAGTGCGATGACTATTACGATAACAGTGGCGAAAGCGAGTAATACTTTTTTCATTATTTTGGGTCCTAATAGCAAAATTATTCAGCAATCTGATGATACCAGAATAACGAACTTAATGGGTCGCGGCTTGTCC
>Ga0209542_10012992_pt1 | contig 14454 bp, 20 predicted proteins | sample RifCSPhighO2_01_FD_184028 | JGI IMG/M metagenome (GOLD analysis project Ga0209542, IMG submission 184028) | Soil microbial communities from Rifle, Colorado - Rifle CSP2_plank highO2_0.1 (SPAdes) (version 2) | ecosystem: Environmental > Terrestrial > Deep subsurface > Rock core/Sediment ...
AGCTTGCCGGCAGATTTCCGAAACGCTCTGGCGTCTACGCCGAAAGCGCTCGCCGTGTGGAACGACATCACGCCGCTCGCGCGAAGCGAGTGGATTTGCTGGGTCATTTCTGGGAAGCGTGCAGAGACGAGGGACATTCGCATCAAGAAAGGACTCTCAAAGCTCTCGGGCGGCATGCGCCGCCCCTGTTGCTGGGCCGGCTGTCCGCATCGTTAGGTGTCTAGGATTCAATCATTGGCTGTGGAGTGTATTCGATTTTCAGATTTGGATCACGTTTTTGGAGTGCCTTAATAACCTCCCCAACGCTGGCCCCATTCAGACCCATACTGATTTGACCCCTAGAGAAATCATTGCCCGCATGCGCATATGCGGAACTCGAGCCGGCTCCGTTATATTCGTTCAATACCCAAAGAGTGACTGTACCGTGTAATAGGGACAGGCACAATTAAACTCTGAAATCCGTGGTGTGGTGCCTCGCTCGATAGGAACTTGTCAGAAATGGGGACAGGCATGCTCTGTAGATAACCGCCACATGTGAACGGTGTCTTGTCTAAATATAGAAGGCATGCAACACTGACTCTATGAAATGGTTGGAGCGGTTCCAGTCTCCGAAAAAGGTTTCAATGCCCCAGTCTCGTGTTGAACGGGAGGATCCGAATACAATTGTGGAAAGACATATCGTAGCGCACGGACAGGGAGCGGAAATGAGTCACGAAAAGCTCGACGATTTTCTTGAGAGTCTCAATGGACATCATGTGAAGCTTTTTGTCGCAATGGTGGCCGAGATGGGAGGCGCATTTACTCAGATAATACCGCTCACTGGCGATGGTTTGGTTGATGAGAGGGCAACCAAGCAGGGAATGATGCAAGAGGATGAGATGTTTCGAAACAGGGGCGGGGATCTTGCTGGGCGATCACTCGTACAGTTTTTGAGCCACGTTGTGCCTGGCTGGCACACACGAAAAGGACTTTTTTCAGTTGCGGAATTAAAAAAGGCAGCTGACTATATTCACGAGCATTATCCCTCCATGCATTTCCATTTCGATATCGACGACAATGCGCACACTTTGAGTTGCACTACTTCAATCGAAAAGGGCACTGATGTCGCCAACCAGAAAGTTATTACAGGGTAAGGTTGACAAGGCCAACGAGCTTCTCGGCCGGTACTATCCTTCGCGGTAGCAACGAAGCCCCACCCCGACTCCGGGTGGGGTTTTCGATTTTAACGGCTCACACGGTGTGAGCCGTTATCCACATGCATTGTTGTGCGCTATCGAGCGGGGTACAATAGCAGGATATGGACGACACGATGCAGAAAATCCTCGAAATAGTAACTGAAACGCAGGAAGATGTTGCTGAGTTGCGCAGGGAATTCCGCACGGATATTTCTGGGTTGCAACAAGATGTTACTACAATGAAAGAGGACATCGCCTACATTAAAGCAGAACTGCGTGACATACGGTCTCGTCTCGACAAACTCGAAGAACAAGTACGGGGACAGAGCGGCTACGCGAAAGAAATCGATTTGCTCATGTCGCGCGTCTCTGCCGTCGAGGCGAAAGTGGGCATCAAAGCGTAAATCACTTTCAGCATGAAAGGAGCGAATTACAAGATTAAAGCCAAAGTCTGGCTGTATCCCGGCATGGCCGGTTGGCGTTTCGTATATATCGATAAAAAGATATCGGCCAAAATAAAAACAGAGCAGGCGAAAAAGCCGCGCAGAGGTTGGGGCTCTGTCCGCGTCCGCGCGACGATAGGGAAAACCAGCTGGGAGACTTCCATATTTCTCGACAAAGAAGGCCCGTACCTCCTGCCGGTCAAAGCGCAGGTGCGCAAGAAAGAGGGGATAGGCGACGGTGACACCGTCACGCTCACTATCCAAATAAGGTGATTCGCGCTATATTGCGCGCAGACTTCTGGGAGAAAACGAATGGTTAGAACGGGTAAAAAGATATTTCTCATCAGTCCGGTCCGCAAAGTCAAAGCGAGAGAGCGGATGGTCATCGCGGCTTATGCGAGCATGCTCGAAGGGTGGGGTTACCGCGTTCATTGGCCGGAGCGTGATACGCCGCAGGATGATACTATCGGCCTCGACATATGTGAGCATAATCAGCGCTGTATTGTTGCGGCGGACGAAGTGCACATCTGGTACAACAAGGCATCGCAGGGGTCCATCTTCGATTTCGGCATGGCGTTCGCGCTCGGGAAAAAGCTCATCATCGCGAATAAGTCGGCCATCGAGCCCACGCCGCGTAAAAGCTTTGAGAACGTGCTCCTGGCATATGCTCAAAACTGAGCGCAGAGCCCCCCGAAGGGGCTCTTTTTAAATTAATACGTCCAACGGACCACAGGGGTGGGTCGTCGTCCTCTCGCTCAGTTTTGCTTTGGTATAGCGTAGACTTTCACCGCAGGAGTGATACGGTGGAGCCAGCCAATGGGAGAGAAGACCAATGCCGAACAAGACGAAAGCCTTTGTGAAAGGCGCACTCGTACTCTATCTCGTTGTCGCAGTAGGTATCGATCATTTCATGCTTGGCATCTCATGGGCGCACGCGCTCATGGACCCGCTCACGATCGGATTCGCTATCCTTGCCGGTCTGCTCTGTAGCTGGATAGCCCGAAAGTGAGGTTTTTCCACGTTTGTGCCGCACGCTACGCGCGTTGCGGCACTTTTCGTATACAATGAGGTTGTGCACAATTTCAAAGACATATCGAGTATCAGTGGCGTCGCTCATGCGCGTACGCAGGATCAGCAGGAGATGCTCCGTTCCAAAGCCCGTCTGTGGGGCGAAGAAGCCACCGTGGGGAATAAGCCTGCATCGAGTAGCAATTTTGCGCATCCCGAAACGAATGTAGCCGCCATGCATATAGATCCGGGAATGAAGGTTGCCGATTTCGGCGCTGGCTCGGGCGCATACGTGCTCGCGGCGGCGCGCGCTGTCGGCCGCACCGGCCGCGTCTATGCTGTCGATGTCCAGAAAGATCTGCTCACGCGCATCCAGCACAACGCTCTGCGTGAAAAGATAGACTGGGTGGATATCATCTGGGGCGACTTCGAAACCCCCGGAGGAACGAAGATAAAAGATAACAGCATCGACCTCGTCATTTTGTCGAATGTGCTCTTCCAGCTCGACCATGCACCGCGTGCGTTCGCCGAGGCGCTCCGCGTGCTGAAACAAGGCGGGAGGCTCGCGGTCATTGACTGGATGGATTCTTTCGGCGGGATGGGACCGCAGGCCAAACGTGTCGTCCCGAAAGACAAAGCGCTCGAATATGCGCAGTCCGCCGGCTTCACACTTTTACGGGAATTCCCCGCAGGGGCGCATCACTATGGCATACTGTTGAAAGCAGATGTAAAAGTATGAAGACGCAACTCACTATATTTCAGATAGCCATCCTGGGCATATTCGCCGTATTCGCTGTGGGCGGTATGATCTATTTCGCGCGTGGTACCTACGGCGGCGACAGCGGGCAGATAGGCGAAGTCTTGATCTGGGGCACGTTGGACGCGCGCGCATTTTCGGCGACGCTCCGCGCGCTCGCGGATAACGACGAGCGTCTGCTCAGTGTCCAGTACGAACAGTACGACCCGCGCACATTCTACACGGAGCTTTCTGATGCGATAGCCAGCGACAAAGGCCCCGATCTCATCATCTTCGAGCATGAATACATCCACAGGGATCAACAGAAAATGATACCGTTTCCGACCGAATCAGTGACGGAGCGCGCCTTCAGGGAGCAGTTCATCGATGGCACCGATATATTCTGGACGCCCGAAGGCGCGCTCGGTGTGCCGATAGCTGTCGATCCGATGGTCCTTTATGTCAATAAAAATCTGCTTGCGTCGGCCGGGTTCGCACAGCCGCCCGCATCGTGGAACGAAGTGTTCGACATCGCAGAAAAGGCGACCAAGAAAGACGATGCCAAGACCATCGTACAGAGCGGAATAGCGTTCGGCGAATATGAAAATGTGACGCATGCGAAAGAGATACTCTCCACGCTCATGATGCAGGCGGGTAGCCCGATAACGATGCGCGAAGCGGATGGCCGCGTGCGCGTTGCCATCAACACGAGCGTGACCGATGTCACCCAACCGGCGCAAAGCGCTCTGCGTTATTACACTGAATTTGCGAACCCCGCGAAGATAGTCTATTCATGGAACCGTTCCCTGCCGGCATCACGTGTCGCCTTCGGGCAGGGCGATGTGGCATTGTATGTCGGTTTTGCAAGCGAATATCCGATTCTGCGCGCGCAGAACCCGAACCTCGACTTCACCGCGGCCATGTTGCCGCAGGTGAAAATCGAGAGCCGCGCGGTCACGTTCGGTCGCATGTATGCATTCGCTGTACCTCGGGGCAGTCTAAATCCGAACGGCGCGCTTTCGGCCGCGCTCATCCTCGCGAATACCGATGCGTCCCGCGTTCTTTCGCAGGCGACAGGCATCCCTTCGGCCCGCCGCGATGTGCTGGCCGAACCTACGGATGGCGTGAGCGCCGTTTTCCGTGATTCCGCCATCATCGCCCGCGGCTGGCTTGATCCAGACCCGATGCGGAGCGGCCTCGCATTTCAGGGTATGATAGAGGATGCCACCTCGGGCTCCTCAAGGCTCTCGGAGGCGGTACAACGGGCCGAAAGGGAACTAACAGCCCTCCTCAATTTATGACGCGATTCATTTGCAAAAGCAGAGAGAAAGGATATGCGATGCTCGCAGTCTTTCTGTCAGTGGCACCTCTCCTGATGTCGCCAGAAGACGCGCTCGCCGCTTCTTTTGAAAATCCTCTCCGCTTCAACACCATCGAAGAATTCATCGAAGGCGCTCTGCAGGCATTCGTATACATTGCACTTCCTGTTGTCGCGTTCTTTATCGTCTTCTCCGGATTTAAATTCCTCGCCGCACAGGGTAATCAGGAAGAGCTGGCCAAAGCAAAGCGCAATTTCATGTACGTCGTCGTTGGTGCGTCGCTCGCCTTGGGCGCGTGGGCTCTCGCCATGCTGATCAAAGGCACCATAGACCAACTGAGAGGATAGCCATGGAAAAACTGTTGGAAAAATCCATATGCTTTGTTGTGGGGCCCCAGCGGCTCAGTCATCGTATTTTCAATACGTCTCCTTCGCCGCTTTCCTTACAGGAACGGTACACCTTTCGGACATTTTCTTCGCTTCGCTTGAAAATGTCTCGAAAGGTCTTGCGAGGCTCCAAGTATTTGCCTCTCACCCCACGCCTCGCATCTGGAGCTTTTCCAAAAGTTTTTCAGCTGGGAGGTATGTCGTTGCTTATATTGCTGACCCCAGCCTTTGCGTTCGCGGCACCAGAGACATGGGCTGATCTGGTGGCGCTTTTCGTGCTCATCATCAATGTCGCGACGCCGATGCTCGTCGCGCTCGCGCTCGTGCTTTTTCTTATCCGCATACTTACCACCACCGTGGGCGGCGGCGAAAAGGGGAAGGGTTTCTCCGCAGAGCGCTTCCGGACGGTGGCCATGTGGGGCATCGGTATCATGTTCGTCATGGTTTCGATCTGGGGCATATTGAATCTGCTTGAGAACACATTCCTGCGGACCGGCAGTGGGGGATTCTCCTCGGGAGGCGAATCGTCGGCGGATTGCATCGAGCTCGGTGGGGAAGGGTGTTAGCCTTTTCCAAGGAAAGTTGCGAAGTGATAGGAGCGAAGCGAACTCTCACTTCGTCCGAGCGACTTTGTTTTCTTACGAGTGAAGCGAGTTAGAAAACAAGAAGTACTCTTATGGTGCGACGACGCAAGAAAGGTCTAATATCCTAGGGCTTTGCCCTAGAGACCTTTATCCACACAGCACTGATTGCTGTTTGTGCGATTCTCTCATAGCATAATGGTATATCAAATTAGCCATATTGTGCGCGAATTTATGAAACGACGATTTATCGAAGCGGTATTTCCAGTCTCGGGTGTGCTCCTGCTTGCACCAGCCATTGCAGGCGCCGCAGGACTACTCGATACCATCAACGTGGTGAACCGCATGCTTTCCGCCGTTGTCCCGCTCCTCATCACGGTTGCGCTCATCGCCTTTATCTGGGGCCTCATCAAGTACCTCACCAAGATGGGTGACGAAAGCGAACGAGCGGCCGCCATGCAACTCATGCTCTGGGGCGTCATCGCGATCTTCGTCATGTCTTCGATCTGGGGCTTGGTGGCACTCCTCCAGAACACCTTCAGCGTCCAGCGCAACGAAGCTTTGGTCCCGCGCGCTCCTGATATCTCCATCTACGGTAGATAAAAAGCTTGGCGCCGCTCCCCGCGGCGCTTTTGCTATTCTTTTGCTGTTATAGTATCCGTATGGAACTCCTCGACAGGATAATTCAATATATCGTCGACCCGGCCATCTTGCTGATATTCTCGATCGGCTTCCTGCTCTTCATCTGGGGGCTCATAGTGTTCATGAGCAATCCGGAAGACACGACCAAGCGTTCGACCGGCATCAAGCACATGATATTCGGTATCATCGGGATGTTCATCATGATAGCTTCGCACGGCATCATCAATATCATCGTGGGCACGTTCGATCTCGAACTGCCTGGCACATCATCCGTCTCGCGCGGCGGCAACACAGGCGGCGGTTTTCCGACACGGTAGCATCTTTACTTGTGGGCAGGAGAGGACTTGAACCTCCACCTCTTGCGAGACTAGGTCCTAAGCCTAGCGCGTCTACCATTTCGCCACCTGCCCGTAAAAATATGTATACCACATTTCAGTGTGGATAAATAGATAAGAATTACTTCCACATGTAATACAATTAAAGGTATGAATTCACTTAAGCAGACAAGAGAGGATGCAATTAAGTTGCGACGACAGGGCATGAGCTATGGAATGATTCAGCGGGAGCTTAATATCTCCAAGGGCACTCTGAGCTATTGGTTAAAGAATATCCCCCTATCTAGAAAGCATCGTGAAAAACTCTATACTGCAAAGCTCAAAAACCTGATTAGAGGCTCACAAAGTATTAGAGAAAGGCGCAGGCGCGCAGTTGACACTATTGTGGACAATGCGAGAAAAGAAATTGCTTTGTCGCTTTCAACCGATGCGGATCGTTTATTCGGCGCCGCTCTTTACTGGGCGGAAGGCTCAAAAGGAGGGGCATTTGAAATCACTAACTCCGATCCGTTATTGATTGTTTTTATCGTGCGCTGGATTGAAAGAATCTTTCACGTTCCCCCGGAGGGATTGCGCGCTTGGTTGAATATATATTCTCAACAAGATGAAGCAGAACTAAAACACTTTTGGTCATCTCTGTGCGGCATACCCGTTGCGCGGTTTGGGAAAAGCTTCATAAAACCCGCATCAAAGGGATTCAAGAGAAACAATCTTTATTACGGGACAATAAAAGTTAGAGTGCCAAAAAGTACTGACATCAAGCACAGGATATTCGGCTGGATTCGAGGGGCTTTGCAAGAATCGGAAGGACAATGTAAGGTTGCACAGAAAAGATGGGAGCATTTACGATATGTTGAAAAATCTGTAAATCTGCGCTAAATTTAAGTCAATCCGCCCTTAGCTCAGTTGGTAGAGCACTCGACTCTTAATCGAATGGTCGTTGGTTCGAATCCAACAGGGCGGACCAAGTTATAGTTTCCGGCGGCATACTGCCGATTAAGCTCGAAAATCATATCCATTTTCGCAGTTCCAAACCCTACACCCCGTGTGTAAGAAATACCCTCAGGGAAGACCAGCTTTTGGAACCTCGGCTTAAGCGTTGGCGCTAAGTCTTCCCAATGCGTACCTAACGACTGTAGAAATACGGCTGACTCGTCAATGAGTAGTTCGACGTTTATCTGCTCAATATGCGCCTCGCTCGATGAGATTTTTATAGTGAGCAATTCGTTTTCGGTCTTCTCCTTACGTTCCAGATACTCGGCTTTGCTGTACGTTTCGTCCTCCAAGTACTCCTTTATCTTCACAAGCCGTTGCTCCAACTCGCGCTTCTTGTTTTCGTATTCATTACGAACGCCTTTCATTTGTCCCACGATGTCATTCCACTCGCTGACAACATGCTTCTTGAAGTAATCAACAAAGTCTAGTGTGGGGGCGATTTCATCGAGCTTGGTAATAAATTGCGCTTCCATGGTGTCTTTCTGAATGCCCCTGCCGCGCATTGCACATTGTTTGTTGTAGCAATGGTAATAGGGGTAATGTCCGCCATGACCGCGTGTGCCACTTCCTGTAAGCGGCCTCCCACAAGAACCGCAAAGCGCCGTACCTCCCTTGAGAGGATAGTTGGGATTAAGACGGTCGTGGCGCTGTTTGGGGCGTTTCTTGCCTTGGAGATATCCAACGATAAGGTCGTGTTCCTGTTCAGTAATCATTGGCTGGTGGAAACCTAGATGTTCTTCACCGTTGGTAAGACTGTTTATCAGTTTTCCTGCATAAAACTTTAGACGGTACGGGCGCATAATGCTTTGGACGAACTGTGCCGTTGGCTTTTTACCCCACGAAGTATTGAAACCTAACTCATCAAGTCGCCGCCCAAGACTGGCTTGGGTATGGAGGCCTTGGGAAAATTCTTTCAGTGCTGTTTGAAGAATGGGGTATAACACGGGGTCGGGTACGTCCGGCAAGGTTTTCTTGCTCTCTTTTTCGCGCTTTGGATTCCGCATGTATCCAATGGGTGCTTTCCATGGCCACAATCCCGCCCTCAACTTTGCTTCCATGCCACCCGTCGAGCGTTCGGTGCGTATGGCGTTGTCAAAATCTGCCGTAGCCGCAAGCAAGGTTTCCATAAACTTCTCTTGTGGGCTGTCGCCAATGTTTTCAGTAACGGATTGGAGCGTTACCCCGTAGTCGCGCAATATCTTTCGCACTGCGAAGTGGTCTTCCGTATTTCGTGCAAAGCGGTCTACCTTGAGTACAACAAACGCACCCACCTCACCTTTGTGGACACGACAAAACTCAATCGCCTTTAGAAACTCGGTTCTTTTTGCGGACTTGGCACTTTCTCCCTCCTCTCGATACATCTGTAAAACCTCGATGTTGTTCTCTGCGCAGTAGGCCTGACACCGCCTCTCTTGCTCATTGAGACTCGTGCCTTGCACCTGCTCCTCACTGCTAACTCTCACGTATATGATTCCTTTCATCGTATTAAAACCCTAACGTTAACCTGCTATTAAGTAAAATGGCTCAAGGGGGTAGCCGCCATGTCGCTCAGAACGGCCTCAGAATTTGCCTCTAAAACTACACTTTTGCATCTAAAAACGGCCAATTTCGGTACGCCCATGCCAAAGAGGATGTACCCTACCACCTCCCTATTTTGACCCGTTTTTCTTGGCTCAAACTAAGGGGTTTTTGTACCCTTTTTTCGACTTTCGAGCTTTTTAAAGGTGCTTATGTACGTTTCGTCCTGTAAATTCTGTCTAATGCGGAATAAGTCAGCCCGAAGCACCTCACTCAAATCTGCTTCTGACCGCTTGTCGAGCAAACACGAAACAACCTGAACACCGTCCGCATCCAGTCGGCTTGACCCGTAATAGTCGTTTACTATTCTCTTGGCCGCGTTGGTCTTAATGAAATTATCTTGTGCTAAATGCATATAAAAAATTGTTACCGCCGCCGCAAGTGCGCGGGACGTTGTTTTTGAACGTCCGTTCAGAACGTCCGTTTTAAGACCTTAAGAAGGTGGTAATTAATACCTGTTGAAGATGAAAATAAAATACTTCATCACCGGACATACAAACGATAGTTTGTGTGGCCGCGTCGACGTAAGGAGACGTAGATGCAGGAGAGTGTATGTAATATAGATGTTATTCTTAATGTTACTCTCTTGTTTATATACGTACGAACTTTAGTTCCATCAAAACGGAATTTCTTGTCCACCCCTAGTCGATTCACTTCCACCCCCCTCGAAACTTAGGTCCATGTGCTGATTGCACCTCAACAGTCTTCGTGAGGTGTTTCCCTTAACCCACTGCAGGGTGATATATCCCTCTGCACACAGTTTGGAAATTATTTGGCTGATGCGCCGTGTGCCGACACCAAACATCTCCGCAAAGTGCGCGTTGGTCGCGTAGCACCCTTGCCATTTGCCTTTGTAGTCGAGCCACATAATGTCCGTAAAAACCATCTGCTCAATAGGCTTTAGTCTCCTGTCGAGTAGAATTGCTCGCGGAATGGTGAGCCAGCGAAATTTTGGGCTGATTGCCATATTCGTATAAAAAATTATGACCCCAAGCGACTAAAGCGCTTCCACGTACGGGTAAGAGTCCTGCCTCTTGCGCTCTTGGGGGCTTGTAAAACTGGTTACTGCTTCACTGCTAACGCAGTGATATTTATAAAATGGTCGGTAATTCGTGAGGATAATAGGAATCCTCATTCAAACGTAAGGCGAGCGCCTGTTCTATGTAAATCCGCGCCAGTGTTGCGGCCGAATCGTGAAAACTGACAATATCATCGTCAGACATCTCGTTGAGGGACGTTCTAAGAAACTCCCTTGTTTCTTCAATTGTTAGACTCATTGGTTCAAAATAGCAATTTGTCGCTTAGGGCTAATAAAAATCGACCTACGCTGGAGTGGCGGCAGGAGACCGCTCTAGTTAGTGCACATAATACACTAACTATGCCCTTGCGCGCAAGAGGTTTTGTGTGTTCTGTTGCAAAAAAGACTCAAAAAATTATAAAAAATTTAGCGAGGGGTGGCGGTACGTTCTTTTCAACGGGACTATCGGGCACATACGCCCCCTCGGTTGCCTTTTAGGATAATCCTAGAGAGTAATGGCTACGCCCAAGGACTTACCTTATGCAACACTCGGTGTATTTCGCCTGTTATGTCCGTGTATTCCACTGTCTGCTCCTTGATGCTAGACTGTATCTACAACTGAATATTGACCCCGTAGGGGGTAGCGCCTAAACCTTTGGATTTACCGAGGGCATGGTGTCGAAAGCATTCGTGATAGAAAACCCGTCGTTTAGGGCATCACGAATGTTGTAGGGGGAAACTCCTACAGGGCCGTAAGGCCTCCTAGCGGCGGGCTTTGTATTTATCAACTTTTTCCTTTTTATGGACAGACACGATTCACTCACACCTTTGGGTAAGAAAATATCCCTTATCAGTACACTCGCTTTTCCTGCGGCCTTGGTTGCCTACGTCGCGGGCAATAGCGACCTCGCCGCCGTACTTTTGGGCATCGGAATAGTTGGGACAATATTCATAGTGCTGATTAAGAGCGCCTAAAAATATCACCATGACGGTCAACAAGGAGTTTGTTTCAAAGTGCGGCGACGAAATGATTGCGGAGCTTGCGAAACTAGGCGCTAAATCAGAAAACTTGGAAAAACTCAAAAAGAATTTTCAAGCGAGCACCCAAAATATACCTTTAGAAGCGATAGCCTACTGTATCGAAAAATTTGTTCAGTCCGAGCTTGATTACCAAACGCAGGGCAGTCGAGGACTGGGGCGCTCATCGGACCATTGGCCGCGTTTGGGGGCGTATTTTCGGAAAGCGTTTACAGGATTGTCTGCTGAAGAAGTAAAGGAACTCGATGTGCTGTTAACGTCGCTAGTAATGAAGTGCTACCTATTTTTGATACTTGTTGCGGACAATCCGAAAGAAGTTTCAAAAACTATTCCTAGCGCAACCTTGTACGAAAAGTGGGTGCCGCAAATATATACTTTCGATTTTAGCGGTATGTCAGAAAACACAGGAAATCTGATGCTGGCAGTAGCGCACTCCCCCCTCGAATTGACCAAAAACTTTCTCCGTGCACACGGAATGAAGTCCGGATTCTTTGGCGGGGATAAGACCGATGAAATTCTGAACGGATACATTACGGCGGGTATAGCTCTTCGGGCATCGGAAAAGTCCCTATCGTTATGACAACTACATACCTGAAAATCAGTTGGGTGTTCGCAGTCCTGTATCTCTTTGCGGCCGCATCGTTGCCTCTTTTCGACTACGCGCCCGACTTTGCTTCCAGTCTGATAGGCCATATATCCTCATGTTGGGGACCGGACTACGTATCGCCCGTCTGCTTTCAAGTGCAGGAGATTATCGCTTGGAAATTATGGTACGTTCCGTTTTACGGCCTGATTTTGTCCTGCATCGTGTCCGCAATAACGGGTGTTGTGGCGGGCTACCAAGCCGTGAGGTCGCACCACAAGCGAGAATTCCTTATCGTACTCTATGCGGCCGTAAACGTTCTTGCACCCGCCATTATCTTTGTCTGTATCCTCCCGAACTAAGCCCGTCCCTAGTTCTTGAATCCAATTGCCTGCATGAATGCCTCGGGCTTAGAAATGCGTGGCACTTTCAGCAGACCACAAACGTCTGGGATTTTGTAAAGTTCTGAATCGTTTTTTCGAGGGCTTTCCCGCGAAAAGACTGCGAGGCCATTCGCTTCAGCGTATGCGATGAGGTAGGTGTCTACCGTGGATTTTTGGGTTATGTCGTCTATCATTTTGTATTGGTTGTTGATTTCCACGCCACGCGCCTTGTGCGCATCGCTAAGAACTGCCATCAGTCCTTTTCTATCCTGCTCTTTACACCAATTAGTCAGTGCTTCGTTATATTTAATTTCCTTCACCACTGCGTCCAGAAGTACCCAATCCTTGTCTTTCAGGGACTCTGCCAGGCGTAACCAAAAGACGTTGTTTAGGGAAATTGGCAACCAAAGAGCAAATCCAATGAGGACATTGGTATCCAGAAGATAGATTTTCTTTTGGTCGGTGGAGTTCATATTTTTTCAACAGAACACTTCAAGAGGTTGGACGCCTCCACATATCCAATGGAGTTTTCAAGGTATGCTTTGGAAACTACGCGGTTGAACAACGACCCGTTTGAATCCTTCATCGAATTGGTATAGTTCCCCCCCTCCTTTTCTTTGTCCCGTGCGGCTTTTGCCTGCAGATTTCTTTCCATTTCCTCCAAGATTTCTTGCTCCAGACTGTCCTGCAGCTCTTTCCGTATTCGTCCCAGCTCTTTGAGTCTGTAGAAGATGAAAATCTCACTCACTTTGTAGGTGTCCGACACCCTGCCTATGTCTGTTTTGTCGTAGAATCTTTTCTCAAACTCTTGCTCAGGCAAAAGGAATTCTGCTGCAACTCTATTGCAAAGAACTTCTTCAGGGTCCGCATTGCTATATGCATTACGAAACTCCAAACTATTTGATATTGCATCACTTTTTCTAAAGAGGTGAGCAAGTTCATGCACAAAGGAAAAAATCTGAGCCGAAAGTGCGTCCCTCCTGTTCAAGACAATAAAAGGGCAGTACTCATTAGAAATGAATAGACCGCGTAGGTCTGCAACGTCCAGTCGGTGGTACGCAACGGTCTTACCCACGAATACACCTTGGTTTTCAACCTTTTGTATTAAGTAGTTGAGAGTTTCTTTTCGGTTCGAAATCCCCTTTATATCCGCAAGGTGGATATTCAGCGTCTTAGAAATCAAATCTGCCAAGCGTTTCGGGTCCTGTATATTCTTGCCACTGCCCTGAATGGGGTTTTTGGCAGCGCCGTCTTCTTTCAACTTTTTCTCTAGCCATTTTTGCCTTGTAACAACCATATTGACGAGCTTTTTGACGCTCGTATCGCTTTCGGGGTTAGTGCCCACCCTGTAGTCAGGTATGGCTTTATTCTTTCGAATCTTCTCTGGGGCGAAGAACAGTAGTTCGGAAATATTGTAGAGCTTCGCTAATTTTTCCACCTGCGACCACTTGGGGAGGGACTCGCCATTTTCCCAATCCGCCACAATGTCTTTTTTCCCAGAAGATATATGTGAAGAAGCACTATGGGTGTCTAGGCCCATATTTTCGCGGGCAATCCGTAGATTGTCCTTATTTATGAACTGAACTTGGGTACTCATACAGTCATTATAACCTCAGTTTTCGTACGAATATCGCCGTCTGTCAAGGTACTCATTTTACGCCACTCCTCCATCTCTTGGATAAATCTGTTCCAATCGTCTATACTCAGGGGGACTGAAATAGAAAAATCCCGCCACAGGAGGCGGGAAGGTGAGTGAGTCCGACGAGATTAAGCCTGAGGCACGTGCCTTAGAGAGAATGACGCCAAGTCCAGAGGCAGAAGCTAATGACTTCCGCAGTCTGAACCGTTGCCCCATCCTCCGTGGCAGACTCTCGGTCGTCGCATCGATTTGCACTAGGGGCCGAGCATTGGGCCTTGCGTGCGCACGCATCGTCGGACTCACCCGATGCGATTATGAACTAAGTAGTGCAGTGCGTCAAGTTGTGCCGGGGGTGGGACTCGGACCCACACCTCTTGCGAGATTCGATCTTAAGTCGAACGCGTCTACCATTCCGCCACCCCGGCATGTACATCAACTCCCAATTGCAATGACCAATGTGATACTGCCCACTATGACCAGCCCTACCGTTCCGCCACCTCGGCGGGTGATTCCGTTGCGCTTTGCAACGTGAGGCCTGGGGAATCGGCCACAAGTATTTTTCCTGACGGAAAAATCTCGCGGCCCCGGCTCGCG
>Ga0209542_10012994_pt1 | contig 14450 bp, 17 predicted proteins | sample RifCSPhighO2_01_FD_184028 | JGI IMG/M metagenome (GOLD analysis project Ga0209542, IMG submission 184028) | Soil microbial communities from Rifle, Colorado - Rifle CSP2_plank highO2_0.1 (SPAdes) (version 2) | ecosystem: Environmental > Terrestrial > Deep subsurface > Rock core/Sediment ...
AAGAACGAAGTTCTTTCTGTACAGCAAGAATCAAAGATTCTTGCTCGTATCCTGTTTGTTTCCTTGTAGAACTATAAGTCATTAAAAATCTTTAAACACCCTACCCATTCGTTTCCTCTTGGTTCTTTCTTAAAATTATGCGGTATTAGTTTCTACATGCTTCTTGGAGTCGTTGGAAAAAGTAATGTAGGGAAAACAACTTTCTTCTCTGCAGCTACGCTTGTTGACGCGGAGATAAGCAATCGCATTTTCACTACAATCGAACCAAACAAAGGGGTCACTTACGTACGCGCGCCATGTCCTTGTGGTGGATTGAATGACGCACGAAGTGCGTCGGTCGGCTCGAAATGCAACCCTAGAAATTCGAAGTGTATAAATGGCACTAGATATGTCCCGGTAAAAATGGTAGACGTGGCAGGTCTTGTTCCCGGCGCGCACGAAGGCAAAGGGCTGGGCAACAAGTTTTTATCAGATATCATGGAAGCTAACGCGCTGATACATGTCATAGATGCTGCTGGTGCTACTGATGAGAATGGAAACCCTGTTGCTCCTGGTACTAGAGATCCAAAGGAAGATATAAAATTCCTCGAAGAGGAGATAGATTACTGGATCCTTGACATACTAAAAAGAAACCTACGAACGCTTTCGAGGAAAATGGAGGCAACCAAGGAAAAATTCTCCGATCTCATTTACAAGCAACTGTCAGGACTGGGTATAAAACTGCACGAGGTGGAACACGCTTTACTGCTTACTGAAATTACAATAGACTCAGACGACTATGAAATGTTGAAATTTATAAAAATATTGAGGGAAAAAAGCAAGCCGATAGTTATTGCTGCTAACAAGATAGACATAGACAAGTCTGATGAGAATATAGCACGCTTGACTGATTTAGGATACACTTTATTTCCGTGCTGCGCGGAAGCCGAGCTTGCACTCAGGAAGGCGACTGAAAAGGGGATCCTTGAATATAACCCCGGCGATCCTGATTTCAAATTAATTGTTGACGTGGATGACGCGCACAAAAAAGCTCTTGACTATATACGCCGGGCGATTGGAAAATACGGCTCCACGGGCGTGCAGAATATTATCGACAAGATTATTTTCGATGTATTGCAGATGATAGTTGTATTTCCAGTGGAGAATGAGCACAAGATGACGGACGGCAAGGGCAACGTACTGCCTGACGCTCTTCTCATGAGAAAAGGCTCAACGGCGCTGGACTTGGCATTTGCTGTGCACGAGGATATTGGAAAGAAGTTTGTGGCTGCTGTAGACAGAAGTGGAAAACAACTCTCATCGACCTATGAACTGAAGAACGGCGATGTTATTTCTATAAGGGCTGGGCGATGAAGATGCGACAATACTTGATTGATAGGGGTTATATACCATTCGATAAGTCGTGGCTAATTAGAGTCGGTGTAATAGATTTACTGACAGGATATGATGATACCATAAATTTTTTGGGAAATCACTACGATTCGTTGAGTGATGACTTAAAAGCGCTTTATGAGGCCTCACACGACTGGCAAGATGACGTAGCGGCAATTGATGTCGGAGAATCAGCAACTTTATATAGATTTCTAAAATTCGCCTCACATAAATTAAATTACAACAGAGAATTTATTCGACGCGGGACACTTGAACATAGAAGATTGGGTGACGACCGGAAAACACTTGACGCGACATTCGAGGAACTTGTTGCTTTGCCAACTTCTCAATGGTCAAGTGCCTATGCAATTTTTGACTACGCAATTTTTAATCGCACTCACGACACTGAAGTAGAAAATCCTAAACCAAAGCTACGGTTAACTTTTGATGCAATACGACACTGGGAAAATGCGAGAGCCTCTAGCAAAGGTTGCAAAATAATACATGACGATACTTTATTGAGACAAGCTGTTGCGTATGTAGAGTATCTTAGGAATGGAAATATTGAATTTATTCCACAACACGCCGAAGACTATTGCTTTTCAAGGGCTTTTGGACTAATGTCAGCAGAGCAGGGTGCATCATTGTGGTCTAATCTCAGAGATCATGAAAGCGATAGACTAGATGAAATGGAGCAGCAACTTGCAAGCGATACGATAACGTCAAAGGATCATAGAGTTGTACAGGCTATTGCGATGATGAAGAAAGGTGAAGTAAGTGTGGAATATCCAACTTCTGTAAACAAGAGTTGGCCGCAATTTTGGAGATTCCTTAAAGATGCTCCGAGTTTAATTTACTTAATCGACGAAAGCTCCGGCGACTAGGAGTGGAAATATTATAGTTGCATCGCCTTCGACCTTTACCGTGTCTCCGTCTGCCGAGGCTTTGCCCCAACTCTTTGCTTCCTCGGGCAGCGCTCCCGAATCAGAGCCGTCTCCTTCCACAGCCGTGTTTATGTATATTGTGTATTTTGTGCCTTCACGCATCATGTTCGCGTTCATTATGTGGTGCTTGGGCAGAGAGCCGCCAAGAATTATTGCTCCTGTAGCCGGTGCGTCAAGAACTACGTCCACAAGCTTCACAATATCGTCTGTTACATCGAGCTTGAATTCAGGATGCTCGGTTTTGAAGAAGAACATATTGTCGCCCATCGCACCGTCTGTTATCCCCGGGCAGAACACTGGAATGCCATGTTTGGCCGCCCAATACAATACAGACGTTTCATCGCCGAGCAAACCTAGTCGATGGCATATTTCGCTTGGAGTTGTTATTTTTCCGCTTGACTTTTGCTCGTTGTAAAGATCATTCAGCAATTTTTGGAAAACTTTCTCAAACTCTACGTAACGTTCATTTGGTACAAGTATGTTGCCTGTCCTGTTGATGCCCCTCCTGCGTAATTCGGCGCCGTTCAAACGAAAGTCACCGAGAACGAAGTGCTTTATCGTCTTGATGAAATCCTCCTCGACCCCGCCGGCTGTTGTAACCAGCGCATGCACGTGCTTGTTTTTTACAAGATGCAAAATAGCTTCTCGTACACCCGAAGAAATCATATTTGATGTAAATCCGAGGAATATAGTTACCTTGTCCTTTCTCATCTTCCTTGCTATATCCACTGCACGGCCCAGATGGGAAGCTTGGAAGCCGGTGGACTTGTACGCCTCAATGAATTTTTTCATATCAAGTGAAGAAAAGTCGTACCCCTTTATCGGGATACCATCAGGTTCTTCAGAGTCGTGAAATATCATGTTCTTTGCTTTCTCTATCTTGTCCATAGCTTGAATGGTCATAGCAAAGTTCAAAAGCCTTTGACAGGACTATTCTTTTTAAGCATCCTATCCAAGTTACTTCTATGTTCTCTCAATTCAGGAAAGAATGTGCCAAGATCATAGGAGTAAGTGAAAATGCGCTTGAAACCCCGCCAAAGGGGATGACCACCGACCTCGCATTTCCATGCTTTAACCTGGCAAAGGAGCAGCGCAAAAACCCGATGGAAATAGCCAAGGAACTTGAAAACAAGCTGAAAGGTAAACGCCTGAAGTTTATAAAAGAAATCAAGGCTTCCGGTCCGTATCTCAACTTCTTTATCGATTATGAAAAATTCTCACCTCTGGTTGCCGGCGATGTGCTTAAGCAGAAAGACAAATACGGTTCCGGCAGCAAGAAGGAGACAATAGTAATAGAGTTTCCAGGGCCGAATACAAACAAGCCGCTGCATCTCGGCCATCTGCGTAATATGACACTCGGCATATCGTTGTCAAACATACTGAAATTCTCAGGCTACGACGTGAAAAATGTGGATATAATAAACGACCGCGGGGTGCATATATGCAAATCGATGATGGCGTACAAAGAATTCGGAAACGGCAGCGAGCCGGACAAGAAACCTGACCATTTTGTCGGGGATTTTTACGTGCTATTCGCGAAAAAGCTCGAAAGTCTGGAAGATACACAGCAAAAAATAAGGCAGATGCTTGTAGACTGGGAGAATGGTGATAAGGAAACAAGGGCGCTCTGGAAGAAGATGAACAACTGGGCCGTTTCCGGCTTCAAACAAACGTATGAAAGGTTCGGCGTCAACGTCGATAAAGCATACTACGAGAGCGAACATTATCTTGAAGGAAAGAAAATTGTCACCGACGGATTGAAGAAACATATATTTACCCAAGATGCAGAAGGCAACATAATAATAGACCTAGAGGAGCGCGGACTGGGCAAGCGGGTGCTGCTAAGAGGCGACGGAACGACGCTTTACATAACACAGGATATTGTGCTCGCGCTAAAACGTTACAATGATTTTCACATGGACAGGATGGTGTACGTGGTCGGCGAGGAGCAGAGGGATCACTTCAAGGCGCTGTTCAGCGTATTTGAAATACTTGGCTACAAGTTTGCCAAGAAATGCTATCACCTCTCATACGGCATGGTTAACCTGCCTGAAGGACGGATGAAAAGCCGTGAAGGCACAGCCGTGGATGCAGACAACCTCATGGATGAATTGCGAAACATTGCCATGGATAAAATAAAGGAACGTGGGGGCGACGATGAGAAGAAAGCAGAAAAGATAGGATTAAGCGCGATAAAGTATTTCATAGTAAAATTTGACCCGGACAAAACAATAACATACGACCCGAAAGCGTCGCTGGAATTCGAGGGTGACACGGGGCCCTACATACAATACACATACGCACGTGCAAACTCGATAATGCAAAAATCGACCGCAAAAATATCGACCAAGCCGCTTTTCACCGAAAGAATAGAGCTTGACATTATCCGAAAAATCTCCCAATTCTCGGACATGGTTGAAAAAAGCGCGGGCGAGTACAGACCAAACATACTTGCCGCCTACGTGTTCGAGCTCGCGACACTGTTCAACGAATTCTACCACTCGCTAAAGGTGGTAGGCGAGCCGCAGGAAAGCAACAGGCTTGCTCTCGTCGCTGCAGTTATGCAAGTGATAGAAAACGGCACAAGATTGCTTGGAATTGACGTGTTGAAGGAAATGTAGAGATTACCCACTTTCACCCTTTGAATTTATAATTGTCAAAATAATGAATAATATGGATTTGATAGAGAAGTGGAAAAAAGAAGAGAAAGTTCCGTTTTCTGGGTGGGATTTCTCTCATCTCAAGAATAGAATGATTGAAGAGAAACTGCCTTGGAATTATAACTTATTGGCAAAAAAACTTATTAGAAAATCTAAAGCCGTTCTTGATATGGGAACTGGCGGAGGGGAAATTTTTTCATCTTTTGCGCCATTTCCAACTCATGTCGTAGCGACTGAAGGCTATAAACCGAACCACGTTATAGCACGAAAAAGACTTGAACCGCTAAAAGTTAAGGTCATTAAGTTTTCAAATTCATTAACAAGACGAATGCCCTTCAAAAACGAAGAATTTGATTTGATTTTAAATCGACATGATGCTTTCAATTCCAACGAAATATTTAGAATACTTAAAAAGAACGGAACTTTTCTAACTCAGCAAGTTGAGGGAAGTAATTTGGCTGACCTTATGAAAATCTTTGGTGTCAAGCCAAAGTGGGACAATTCTTTTGAAGCAACAAAAAGAGCTTTGATAAAATCAGGGTTCACGGTAAAGACAGCAAAAGAATGGAAAGGCAAGATAGTATTCAAGGATGTTGGTGCAGTTACCTATTTGCTAAAATCCGTCCCTTGGGTTGTTGAAGGTTTTAGTGTTGAAAAGAATTTGCGCCATTTGCGCATGTTGCAAGATAAAATTGATAATAAGAAGAGACTAGAATTCAAACAAAGCAAATTTCTCATAAAAGCAACAAAATAACTAGTATTTGGAGCTCTGTAGAAATGCTCAATGAAAACCAGCAGGAGCATCATTGCATATCTGCAATGATGCTTAGTTAAGGGTATTGTGACAACACAATACATTGTGAAGCGAAGCTTCACATGTACAGGAAGAACGAAGTTCTTCCAAGTACCCTTCCTGCTGGTTTTCTCATAGGGTTTCTACAGAGCCGTATTTGGAGAAATCCGATCTATGCCCTCCTAGGTGTGAATTCATTTCCTGGCTACAATCACGTACTCCTTTTCCCTTCCGAGCATTTCAAACTCCAGCAGCAATTCCATGCCTTCTACTTTCGACCTTAGAAGCTCTTTTCTTTCTGAATAGTTCTGGTCGTTGAAGAATATTGACAGCAAGGCGAAGCCGCCGTCCTTTAGAATACGCTGGAAGTCGCTGCCTTCTACGGAATGCATTGTATCCACCGAAACTACGCTGTCAAATGCCTCGTCTTTGAACGGCAAGTCCTCTGCTGTGCCAAGGACTTTCGGAAATATCTCCACAGAGTTTTTTAGCATCGACATATCCTTGTCTATGCCGATAAAGGTGCCCTTGAATTCCCTCTCCAGATAGCCGAAGCCGCACCCTACATCCAATATATGATCTGTGAATACCTGGTCGGCCAGCGGGCCCAGATGTTTCTTCATGCCGATAAACTTTTCCTTCTGAAGTTTTTGCCATGAAACGTAAATGCCCGGGGAGAATGTCATGTTGTATATTTATACTTCCTTGATATTTGAATTCGTGGTGTAATGCTTTAAAATAACGCATGAATTACAACGGGACAAAAAAGTAATTTTAAAACAACTACTATTAAGTAGAATCTATGGAAGACAAGTTCCTAATACGCGTCGACGAGGAGATGCCCAGCGACGAGAGGACTGCTATAAAGATAATAGAGACGGGAGTAGGCCACGAGATAAACGAACGTGTGGGGCTGTTGCTAGAACGCGTAGACACAATCGCCGCAACAAATAACATTGACATACTAAGGGAAATGAAGGACATACTTTCCGGTCTTCTGGAGTCACTATCTGCGCTGGGCAAGAGGAACTCTTTCATTTCAGAAATGCTGCTGAAGATGGACGATAAGATACAGAATCAGGAAAAAGTGGACCTTTCCTACGTAGAAGGCAAGGTGACAAAACTCGACAGTGCGATGGAGCAAATGACAAACGGCATGGCAAAGATTCTTGCGGACGTGCAGGTGTCGATTGAAAATCTAAACACATGCCTTTTTTCTAACACACATATAACATCGAGGCTTGAGGAAAGGGTAAATGAAAAATTTGTGGAATTATCGGTATCGAACGCCGAACTAAACGATAAAAACAATGAGGTGCTGGAAAAACTTCAGGTCATAGACGCTATTTCTGCTGATTTGGACGTAAAAATAATGGAGATAAGATCAATAATAGAGGAAAACACAACAAGGCTGGGCGAGGCCATAAACGCTTCGCATGCCACGAATCACGACCTTATTGTTGGCATGAATGGTAAGATAGACTCTGTCAACATTGTGAACGCGCAGTCGATGGACAAGATGAACCAGCGGCTGGACGCGGCTTACATGAATGATGCGGAGCTGACCCAGAAAATAAATGAATTATATGTCAATACAAACTCGCTCCTTGCCAACATGGAATCCAAGCTCGTGCAGATAAATTCCGAGATTAACAGCAGGATACAGGATTTATCTGTGAGCAACGCCGAGCTGATAGAACGATCCAGATCGCTTTCGTTGGATATGACGACCGTCTCGGATAAGCTGAACGAGAAAATTGGCGAGATGTCCGTCATAAACGCCGAGATTGCGGAGAATATGAGGGCACTGCTTGAAAAAGACGTCTCTGGAAACGAAAAACTCGCAGGATTACAGGCCGACATAACTGGTGTAAATGAGAAGCTTTCTACCAGCTATTCAGACCGCGCCGAGCTTATGGGAAGACTGGATGAGATAGCGTCCGGCACGGCTGAACTGATAAAGGGCGTAGAAGAAAACGTGAGGAACATAAGCGAGAAAAACTCCCAGCTCGCTTCGGATTTGGAACGCGTTGCGTCGAATAATTCTGAAATGATAAACAGGCTTGAGGAAAGGATGGCAAGCATAGCTACGGGCAACATGGAAACGATAGGTAGGCTGGAAGAGAAGATAACCGATATACAGATAGACAACAAGCAGAACTGGAGCAGGGTAGAGGATATCATAAGCGGCAACATAGCGACGCCGGAGATGCTTGAGGTCGTGGGTCAGCGGATAGTCAACCTCAGGGATTCTATCAGGGGCGACATAACAGCTCTGTCTGAGGAAGTTAAAAAATTACAGAAGAAACCGAGAGCTAGAAAAGTCAAGAAAACGTCACTGCGGATTAGACCCAGTGCCCGGCCTAAGAAGGCAAAACAAACGCGGGCGACGAGACAAATAGAGGACGAGGCGCTCGATATATTGATAGTAAATACATTGAAAAACGTCAGCATGACGATAGATTCGCTTTCACGCGCAACTAATGTAAGCGAGACACGTCTGAGGAAAAGACTGACGGTTCTAATTACACGCGGTGTTATTGCACGTGAGAAGAGAGGACGCTCTACATTCTTCGCGTCGCGCGTCGAAGAAGCTGACAACTAACATAGTGGATGACCAACTATGGCGTAACATCTGCCTAGTACTGGCTTATCAGACTTGTGGTTTCTTCGCGGACTATTTCTCCGCTGTTTGCGTCTATATCGAATGTAGTCGCCATCATGTCTTTCGTTATCAGATTTATTGTCCACATCAATGACTTCTTGCTGTGCAGAGTGATGAGTATGTTTATGGTGCTCTTGGAGAAATTTTTTACTACCTTTTCTAGTGCCTCGTCGACCGTTATCTTCAATCCGCTTAGGTCCGGCTTCTCCACCTCGCTTATTGGTGGAGTCTCTTCTCCGATAGTGACAAATTTTTCATTAACGAAGCAGTCAAGTACTACTTTCTTTTCGTGGTTGTAGAAGAGAAGCGTCCATTCCTTTACTTTTTCGTCTTTGTCCTTTATGGAGGCAAAACACGAACAAAGGAAATAGCCATGAAGCTTTTTTACTTCGTCGCTCTTTTCAGCCCTTTCTATTGCATCTTTCACTTGCATTGATACCATCCAGAATACAGATATAATTGAAAAAAGAAAAAAATCAATAATTTTATGCTTAATGTGCTACAAGGAATGAACCGGTATACAGAATTCCTTGTGCACATTACTGTGATCCAAATCTTATATTCCAATTATTTATTTGGATCACATTAAACTTCCTTGAGTTTTTTACACACGAAGTCTATAACATTCTCGTCCAGCGGAACCGTAAATGATTTCCTGTACCGTTTCTCGCCGGTCGGTGTTATGAAGCCGCGACTTATCGAGATGAAAGTGTTTTCGCCCTCTTCGGTTACGGCCTTTTTTCTGGCAATTTCCAAAAAATTGTTGTTGCCAAATTTTATTTCCTCGCTTTTTATTGTCTCAAAACTTACCATTTGTATAACCCCCAGTTTTGTTTTTTGTACCTTGACATACCACCTATCTTTAGATGATGGTATTAAGTGGTATGTTGGGTGTAAATAACACTGCATTTATGCAGTGGTTTTTCACATGTAAAGTTACGGGAAGAAACTTTTTAAGTAGATTAATTTATGGAAATGTCACTATCCGATCTTATAGAACCTGTTAGATGCGATGCGGATCTGTAAGGATTTTGACATTCTGCAATTAGTTGATCGTTTCTTAAAAAATCTGCTGTAACTGTAATTCTACCGGACTGTTCTATAGGTTTACCGTATTTCTCCCTGAATGCATCTGCTACGTACCCTGGGATTTCGATGGTTGCAGGAAATGGGCCTACGTGGCCGCGCAACTCGTAGTGAGTATGCCTATCTCTTACGTGTTCACCTAAACATGTTATGCTTCCTATCACAGTTTCCAACCCTTTCATACCTTTTGATAAACATTTTTAAATCAATGCTAGAAGTCAGTGAGCCTTCTCTGCATGAATATTGTACTTTTCTCCATGTAGTTTTTCAGCGGGAAGCGCAGCCTTGTGGATACGTAATTCATCGCTTCCTTTAGCGACGAGAATTTTACGGGCGATGAAGTCATTGCATTCCTCATATTTTCGCGAACCTGCCAAACTCCTACAGGCACAGAATAGCCTTCGTAGATCTCGCGAAACACGACAACACGTGCCTGGCGTTTTATTTTGTGCAAATACTCTACAACTGCGATGCGCGATGCATAGTATCCGCCGCCCTCCATCTCCGCGTATGTCGTGCGGCCAGAGAATGGCTCGTATTCAACTTCAAGCCCCGGTTTCCACACAGGCGCGGACCACGCTTCGAAGTTCTCGAATTCCCAGCTGCCTGGCATTACAAGCGCTACGAAACGGTTATCAAGATTAAATGACTCGAAGACTGAAAAGTCGTTTACACTGCTGAAACCACGTACGTCGTGTAGCAATGACTTGGCTATTATATCATCCGTGGCGGTTATCGACCACCTAGTAGGCACGAGCTTCTTTTTCACGCCCAGTGCGCCAGAGGATAGTATAGTCGTTATCTTGTAAACATCGATACCGTGATTGTACAGCACCATCGAAGATTCATTGGCAAGCATTTCATCATTTACGACTTTCTCAACCTTGTTGTCTATTTTAGGATTTTCAGTCAACCTCAGAGATTCAAGCTTTGCGCTCGCACCCATGGGCTGGTGTATCTTGTCAAAGCTCATGGCAAAGCTTGGCTTCTTCGAGAATATCATCTCTATATCTGTGGGAAGCTTAGCGAGGGAAATTTCCTGCATGTCGCTTACAAACCTTTCACGGGAGAAAATGTTCTGCTTCTTGTTTGACCTTATCACGGACGCCTGCGCGGCTATTATCTTTCCATAGTCCATTTTGAGCATTATGGGTGGTGCAAATTGTACATCAAGTAGTCCAAGGGGACCGGCGTTCAGTTTAGGGTAACCCTCGGTGCCTATGAATATACCGCTTGAAGGGCCGAAAAACTCTTTGGCCAGCTTGGGCGACATCATTTTCCTTATTTCATCCGAGAGTTGTTCTGCTCGCATCCTAAGATATAGTTGGCATAAAAATAAATCACGCAACATGAAAGTGATTTAGTTACTATTCAAGAACTATAACGTGCACTATCGCCATGAAAGTAGTTTAATACTACGATCTTACTTTACTTTCATGCGAAAATACTGCAGTTTAATGACCGCAGATATTTATTCCTTTGGTTGTTTTTTCTTCTCTTTACTTTCCCACTTCAGGTCCTCGAATTCTATCCATGCGACGATGAGGCCAAGGAAAATGAGTATAAGGCCAAACAGCCCGAAAAAAACTACAAGAAATGCCTGTGACGTCGAACCTACAGTCTTCGGGACCAGTGACGAGAAGAAATGGTTTCCAAATAGGGGAGCTACGTACCAGTAAATGCCTACCAGAAATACAATCAACCCTGCAATAAGCTTTGCTGCGGCTCCCATCTTAACACCACTTGAATGATTGTCACTCTTAACTTTAAATATTTGATTTTCTATCTCTTGATGGTATGACACTTGTAGAGAATTCACATGCAAAGGAATGGAGAAGGCAGTCAGTGATAAAAAGGCTGGAAAGGCCCACAAGGCCGGACCGTGCGCGCAGCCTGGGTTACAAGGCAAAGCAGGGTTTTGTAATGGCTAGGATAAGGATAAAGAAGGGCGGCCGCCGCAAGCCTTCTGTCAGGAAAGGCAGGAAACCGAGGAGCCTTGGAGTTTTCTTCAACCCAAAACAGAGCAAGCAGGCCAATGCTGAGAGACGCACCGTGAGAGTATTTCCTAATCTTGAAGTTTTGAACAGCTACTACGTGGGCGAGGACGGCAAATACAAATATTACGAAGTAATTCTAGTGGACAAGAGCCATCCTGTAATCAAGAACGATAAAGGCATCAACTGGATACTTAATCAGAGAAGAAGGGCGTTCCGCGGACTAACAAGCGCATCAAGAAAAGGACGCGGCTTGCATCGTTGAATACGGTTTATTCTTATGCCTCAAAATTTGAGAGAGTACGTCTGGGCGCATACTGAAAGATTATTTCCTAGATCTAAACCTGAAGTTCGCGATGCCCTAAGACGAAGTATTTGTGATTATGCTGAATGGCTGAGCATGCCGTCGAACAGACGAGGCCCGCCATCATTGGCCCCGGGCAGTACAGGCATAACCATGGCTGAAAAACTCTACAGCCAGTTTCTAAGAGAGCCGGGAGAAGACCGCGACAAGTTCTATCATACCCACCGCAACGATCCAAAACGCGCATATAAGGGACGATAAAAGTTAAGACCTATACGCCAAAATATTCAACGACTTTTGGCGGCCATCTCGAGACTGCAGCAGGGTCGCAAACACGTGGCACATCTGACCTTGGAACGTATTTAACTTCTGCTAAATCATCACCCGCTCTTAATTCATGAGTATTTGGGTGACATAAATACCATTTTATTATCGTGTCAGAATTTTCTACAAACCGTTCGTCTAAAAATTTATCAACTTTAACAGTTATACCGGCTTCTTCCTGCATTTCTCTTATAACGGCCTGCTCCTCGTCTTCGCCATCTTCTACTTTGCCGCCTGGAATGTGCCATTTGCCGCTTAAAAATGTCCCAAAGTCTCAGCCTTTTTGCCAATTAAGACCCTGCCATTATGTTCTATAATAGCTGCTACAGCAATTTTTGCCATATAATAGGCTTATTTTGCATTGTTAAAAGCTTTCAGACCTCAATATTATTATGTTCTACGACCTTCATGTACACAGCACCCTGTCTATCGGCGAGAACAGTGTCGAGGAAATGGCCGAGATGGGCAAACGACTTGGGCTTGCTGGGATAGGAGTTGTGCAGTATTATTCCGGCGTTGCGCAGGGTTTGCCAGAGGTGGATGGGATAGAAATCATACCGGCCATGATGGTCAAGGCGGCTAAGGCGGCCGAATTGAATTCCTTGGCTGAAAAGCTGCGCTCGAAGAGTGAGTTGCTGATGGTGCACGGCGGCGACTACGACATCAACAGGGCGGCTTGTGAAAACCCGCTTATTGACGTGCTATGTCATCCTGAGCTGGGCCGAAAGGACAGCGGGCTGGATCATATATGCATACGGGCCGCGCATGACAACAATGTAGCCATAGAGATAAACTTTCGTGAGGTGTTGGAGAGTTACAAGAGAAACCGCGTCTACGTGCTATCGTCAATGAAGAAGAATGTGGAGCTGTGCAGAAAATATGAAACTAAAATAGTCACATCTTCTTCAGCGGTAACGAGGTGGAACATGAGATCTGGCAGGGAGCTTGCGTCGCTTGCCAACCTGCTGGGATTGGAGTTAGGCAAGGCGATAGATACCACGTCGACAATACCGGAGCGGATAATAAGAGAAAACAGGGAAAAACTCGCAGGAAAGAGGACGGAGGGCGTAAGGGTGAGCGATGAATGAAAGTATTTGCCTTACGGTTACACCCGAATCAAGATTTGAAGAAAGAGTTGATTAGATTCACCAAGGAAAACAATATCAATGCAGGGTTTATCATGACCTGTGTTGGTTCATTAAGAAGGGCAACATTGCGTATGCCTGATGAAACGGTGATAAAGGATTTTGAAAAAAGATTTGAGATAAATTCACTGGTAGGTACTTTGTGTCAAGATGATGTCCATATTCATGTATCTTTGTCTGATGAAAACGGGAACGAAATCGGAGGGCATGTCAAGGATGGATGTCTAATCTACGTGACTGCTGAAATCGTTATAGGTGAGATTGAGAACATGACATTTTCAAGGGAATTTGACAAGGAAACAGGATTCAACGAACTCAAAATAAGAGATGATAATTATGGCTGAACCGAAGATGCTGCCTCCGAGCATGAGGCCGCCCAAGAGATACATTGTATACGAGGTCGTATCAGAGCAACCTATAGCCTACGGCGAGCTCGTGAGTGCCATATGGACGACGGCCATGGAGTTCACCGGTGAAACAGGGACTTCCGAAGCTAACATCTGGTTCGTCCACAATACCTACGACAGCGAGAAGCAAATCGGCGTGCTGAAATGCAGACATGACAGCGTGGAAATTGTAAGACTTATACTTTCACTCATATCCATTATAAGCGAGGCAAGATGCATAATCAAGATAATCGGAGTCACGGGGACCATAAAGTCCGCAAAAACCAAATATTTCAAAATTGACAAGTGATGACCAAAGGGAAAGTGATTCGGCGGACAATTAAAATTAAAAATAAAAAAGAAATCAAACAACTAGCCAGAGATGTTTATCCGAGAATGCTTCTCTGACAAGCATTCTGGATGACATGTATGGAAAAGCAAAGCTTTTCCTACACAGGTAAACTTTCAGTTTACCATGTGTTCCACGAAAATAACAATTATAGTGAACCAAGTAAAGATTCTGGACATATTAAAACTTGGTTCACATACAGCTCACAAGGAAATAATACAAGAAAGAACGTAGTTCTTTCTGTACACAAAGAACTTTCAGTTCTTTGTTGTATCTTGTTTGTTTCCTTGTAGAGCTATAAAGTTGTGAATTATAGGGAGAACATATCATGAACTACGAAGAGATGCTGAAAAGGGCCGTGAAGAATTTGCCGGCAAAGACCGAGTCAAGGTTTGAAGTTCCCGCCGCCATGATCGGCGCAAGCAAGAA
>Ga0209542_10012995_pt1 | contig 14450 bp, 14 predicted proteins | sample RifCSPhighO2_01_FD_184028 | JGI IMG/M metagenome (GOLD analysis project Ga0209542, IMG submission 184028) | Soil microbial communities from Rifle, Colorado - Rifle CSP2_plank highO2_0.1 (SPAdes) (version 2) | ecosystem: Environmental > Terrestrial > Deep subsurface > Rock core/Sediment ...
CCGCAAGAAGGCTAAAGCCTCCCGCTTATCGTAATTGTTGTGCTGAATTACATAGAAATAACGCTGAAGGTAGGGATGAAGTAATTTCGGGATACTACATCATTTGTACATAGGAACAAGTTTTATAAAGCATTTCAAAAGTCATATCTTTGTGCGTGAGTAGTTCAACCTGGAACGGCTAAAACCGTGGGGAATTAGAACCATAGCCTTCCAAGCTATTGATTCGGGTTCAAATCCCGACTCGCGCATACCTTTTTTTACCTTAATTTTTTTACCATAGGTTGATATCTCATATCTCGAGAAGTTCTAATGCCTGTGCTTTTTCTATACCCTACTCTTTCATAAAATTCTACTGCGTATAATGACGAGTTTAATTTAAAAAACGTAGCCAGAAATCCTGCGAGCGCCTAGATTAAAAAACGTAGCCAGAAATCCTGCGAGCGCCTAGATTAATTTTTTCCTTATAAGTTGCGCGAGCGAACGACCTTAAGGTCGAGGATGAAGGCGTTTTTATACTCTCTCACCACTTTCTTTTGGTTGGTAAAGTGGTGAGCCCCACCAAAAAAATGGAGGTGAGGCCCTATGACTTATAGCGACAACTTTACACATCAACATGCTCTTGGAAAAAGCACATGGCATATTGAATGGTGCACGAAATATCGCTACAAAGTATTCAAGAGCGAGTATCATAAAAACCTTTGTGTTATCGCTCTTGAAGAAGCTGCGAAAAAGGCGAATGTTGTGTTATTGGAACGTGAAGTTGAACCAGAACACATTCATTTGATCGCTGAGCTTCCACTGACGGTAGCTCCAACAAACGCAATTGGAATACTGAAAAGTGTCAGCGCAAAAATCATTTTTGCGTTGCGACCAAAACTTCGTTTGCGATACCCGCAAGGACATTTGTGGGGTCCAGGAAAATTCGCAATCTCTGTAGGAAACATAACTCTTGAGAAAGCAAAAGAATACGTCAGAAATCAAAAGGCTCACCACGCCAAAACTCTTCTGGTATTATCGGAATCCTCGCCCGAACCGTAGTGAGGGTCAGCCCGCAGGCTGAGGGCTTGCCCCGAGGAGGAGGTCAACATATCTTGAGCCTTCTTTTTTTACTTTTTCTTCAAATGATCTCATTAATTGACGACCAATTCCCTTTCTATGATGTTTTTTGTCTACAAATAATTGAAAGACACGATGCTCTTCTCCTCGTACAACTCCTATAACTTTTTCATTTTCTGTAGCTACCAAAACTAAAGGATCCTCTTTTAATTTATCTGCAAGTTCAGGAAGACGTTGCGAATCATACCTGCTCACATATCTCTGAACACCAACTCTGCTACTTTCTCTACCGTTATATTTGAGAAAAGTATTTTTAATTAAGTTTGCAATAGAGGGAGTATCTTGTACTCTAAATTTTCTTATTTTCATAGATTGAATAAACTTTAAACCCATATATACTTTATCCATAACAACTTTATCCATAACAACCTTTATTAACTTTTGACTACCTTCCTTAGATGAAAAAGATGGCGATCAAGCACCCTAGACCACTGCATGAACACTCTTTACACTCTCATCTTCTGCAACGCAAAGAACAGCATGTAGCCAGAGGTGTGCATGCAATACATCCTATCTTTGCTTTAGAAGCTCAGAATAGTTTTATCAAAGACGTGGATGGCAAGATCTACATAGACTTCACTTCCGGCATTGGTGCGACGAACGCAGGACATTCCAATCCTGTTGTCACACATGCTGTCAAACATCAACTTGATCATTTTACCCACACGTGCTTTACCGCTACACAGTATGAGAATTACGTGCAAGTGTGCGAGCAACTCAATGACTTAGTTCCTATCAAAGGAGACGTGAAGAGCGCTTTATTCACGACTGGCGCGGAAGCAGTTGAGAACGCGATCAAGATTGCCAAAGTCGCTACGGAAAGAAAAGCTGTAATCTCTTTTGAGCATGGATTTCATGGACGGACTTTGATGACGATGAGCTTGACTGCGAAAATAAAACCATATAAGAAAGGCTTTGGACCGTTTGCTCCAGAAGTGTATAAACTTCCTTATCCTTATCTTTATAGAAGACCTAAGAATCTGAGTGAAGACGCCTATATCAAAAACTTATTAGATGACATTGAGGAACAATTCTTTGTTGATGTGGTTGATCCTGATGATGTTGCTTGCCTGATTATGGAACCTATCACTGGTGAAGGCGGATTTTTAGTGCCTCCTGTCGACTATGTGCAGCAATTGAAAAAACTCTGTCAGAAACATGGCATCCTTTTCATAGCAGATGAAATTCAAACTGGGTTCTGCAGAACAGGTAAGATGTTTGCCTCTGAACACTTTGGGATTAAACCTGACTTGATTACCATGGCTAAGTCCTTGAGCAATGGCATGCCCTTGAGCGCTGTTTCTGGAAGAGCTGACCTTATGGATGCTGTTCCTGAAGGTGGATTGGGAGGAACGTTTGCTGGACATCCTGCAAGTTGTGCTGCTGCATTAGCTACAATTGATTACTATAAACACTATAAACTTTGGGAACGAGCTGAGCATATAGGCAATATTATTCGAAAACGTATGCATACTTGGAAAGACCAATTTCAACATGTTGGCGATGTGCGTGGATTGGGGGCCATGAATGCTATTGAATTAGTGAAAGATCGACGACAAAAAGAACCTGACAAACTTTTGACGAAGAAAATCATTGACCAAACACGAGAACATCGCCTTTTACTCCTCAAAACAGGCATCCATGACAACGCTATCAAGACTTTACCTCCATTGACTATCGAAGATTCGACTTTGCATGAAGGACTAGAGATTTTTGAACGAGTTTTGAGAAATTTGCATTAATTTTTAATCACTCTGCTGTGGTAAGCCTCAGTTTATAAGCTTTTCTCGAAATTTTGCACAAGTTTTATTAAGTTTGGCCTATTTCCAGCCCTAAAAGAGGTGATATGTTGAGTAGTTTTATATCAGTCAATCCGACCACGGGAAAAGTGCTTAAAACCTATCGTTATGCTCCTATTTCTGAGCTTCAAACTGTTTTCAAGCAGAGTCAGCAAGCCTTTCTCAAATGGAAGACTCTTTCCCTAGCAGATCGCATAGTCTTTTTGTCTAAAGTCGGCAAACAACTCCGCAATCATAATGAAGCTTATGCAAGGATGATCACTTTAGAGATGGGGAAACTCTATACTGAAGCTGTTGCAGAAGTGGAAAAATGTGCTTTGGCTTGCGATTATTTCTGCGACAATGCTTCTGACTTTCTCAAAGATGAAATTATACGGACAGAGTACACCAAGAGTTATGTTCGTTTTGATCCTTTGGGAACTATTCTAGCTATCATGCCCTGGAATTTTCCATTTTGGCAAGTGTTTCGCTTTTGTGTTCCTGCACTCTTAATTGGGAACACTGTACTCTTGAAACATTCTCGTATAGTTCCTGGCTGTGCCTTGATGCTGGAAAAATTATTTACTGATTCTGGTCTTCCTCGCGGTGTTTTCCAAAATGTATTCACTGATGCAACCGGAGTTTCATACTTACTTCCTCATGCCCAAGGCGTTACTTTTACTGGCAGCGTGGAAGCTGGAAGAACTGTAGCAGCACAAGCTGGAAAATATATCAAACCTTTTGTCTTAGAGCTGGGAGGCAGTGATCCTTATGTTGTGTTGAAAGATGCTGATGTCAAACTCGCAGCGCAGACTGCTGTCAAAGCTAGATTCCTGAACTGCGGACAGAGCTGCATCGCAGCGAAACGCTTCATTGTTGTGAAAGATCATGTGAAAATGTTTACTGATATTATTGTCAAAGCTGTGGAATCTTTTGTTGTTGGTAATCCTTTGGAAACTGAAACCACTTTAGGTCCTTTAGTGCAAGAAGAGCAAGTCAAGAAACTCGACAAGCAAGTGAAATTGGCTGTGAAACAAGGAGGAAAAATTCTTTGCGGCGGCAAAACGATTAAACGAGAAGGATTTTTCTATGCACCGACTGTTATTACCCATGTCAGACCTACCAATGTTCTTTTTCAAGAAGAAATCTTTGGACCTGTCTTGCCTATCATTGTTGCTAAGGATGATACTGAAGCCTTGCGACTGGCTAATCAGAGCTCTTTTGGCTTGGGTGCCAGTGTCTGGACTCGCAATCTTCAACAAGGAGAATATTTTGCTCAACAGCTTGAGACTGGATTTGTTATGATCAACGGCATGGTCAAATCTGATCCACGACTACCTTTCGGCGGCGTGAAAGACTCTGGCATAGGCAGAGAATTGAGCAGATATGGTTTGTTGGAATTCTGCAATGTGAAGACGGTGGCTGTCGCATGAAAAAATTAGAATCGCTGGATAAACGTTTGTTATCTTTCTTATTATGTATACTTGTTTTAGTATTTTCTTTTTCTTATATTTCTTACCCTCCAAATATTCTTAATAGTTTTCTTAATGTTCTTATTTTTATACTCATAATTATTTTACCTTGTTCACTTATACGTTTACTCTACAAAAAAACAAAACAAAAGAGACTTGGTTATATTAATAGATGGTCTAGTATAGGATTTTTCATTGGTTTTTCTACACATATATCCTCTCTTTCTTTTCTTAACCCTATGAATCTTATCTTACCACTATTTAAATTAAATTTGAATTTAATGCTTGCAATAATCTTATCAGTCCTTATAGCACCCATTTGGTATACTTTATTATTTACATTTATCGCTTATTTGTATATCCGAGGCAAGAAATGAAATTTGTAGTCTTAGGCGGCACGGGAGAAATGGGACAATACGTTGTTAGAGATCTCTTTGAAACTGCCAAAGACTCTCATATTGTTATTGCTGCGAGAGACATGAAAGAGGTTGATAAATATGTTGCTTCGTTTAAATCTTCTCGAGTAACCGGCGCTAAGGTTGACTTACTTGAGATTGAAGCTACGGCACAAGTGTTGCAAGGAGCTCAGGTTTGTATTAACTGCACGAACTACTATTATAATCTGCATGCGATGAAAGCTTGTCTGATCGCGAAATGCCACTATGTTGATTTAGGCGGATTATATCACATGACCAAAAAACAACTGCAATTCCATAATCTGTTCAGAAAGAAAGATTTGCTAGCCATCATTGGCTGTGGATCGACACCTGGCATTACCAATATTATGGTGCGACATGCTGCAGACTCTTTTGAGAAGATCACTGCTATTCATATTCGCTTTGGCGGACATGACTGGACCAAAACAAACCAGCATTTTGTCTTGCCTTACACTGCCTATACTTTGTTTGATGAATTTACCGATCGACCAACGATCTTGGAGCGAGGCAGAATCAAGCTCATGGAGCCTTTGTCTGGTCAAGACACTTATAAATTCCCCCCACCTGTCGGCAAGAAGACTTGCTTCTATACTCTGCATTCAGAATTAGCAACACTGCCTCAAAGTTATTATTACAAAGGATTACGTGACTGCAGTTTCCGTGTCTGTTTTCCAGAAGAGCTCGTTCATGATGTGCAGTTATTGATTGAATTCGGCATGACGTCCAATAAACCCATGAAGATAGGCAAACAAACCGTCATCCCCAGAGACGTCACTGCAAAAGAACTGAATCGCGCCAAACTTCCAAAACATGTCAAAGTCAAAGACCAAGAATTCATCTGGGTCGATCTCGAAGGCGTCAGAAAACGCAAGAAAACCAAGATGTCAATCTATTGCGTAGCGAAGAGCAATCCGAGATGGAATGCTTCTGCAGGCACTGTTGACACTGCTACACCGCCTTCTATCGTTGCACAGATGATAGCGAACCGTCAGATCAACCAAAGAGGAGTTCTAGCTCCAGAATTTGCGATTTCTCCAGAACCATTTTTCAAGGAATTAAAAAAACGAGGCATGATTATCAAGTCTAAGACTAAGAGGTGAATAGGTTATGAAAAAATATCTCAACTTTATCAATGGCAAATGGACACCGCCCAGCACTGAAGAGTATTATGCTGTGAAAAGCCCTTATAACCAAGAAGTATTAGCCACAGTTCCTTTCTCCACTGAAAAAGATGTTGCTGTTGCTGTTGCAGCTGCGCGAACAGCCTTTGACAGCGGTGTGTGGAGCAAGAAAACTCCCGCAGAAAGAGCCGCGTGCCTCTTGAAGCTAGCTGACCTCGTCGAAAAAAACATAGATATGCTTGCCAAATTAGAAGCACAAGACGTCGGCAAGACCTTGAAGTATGCCAGAGATTCTGATATGCCTTTTGTTATTGACAATCTACGCTTTTTTGCTGGCGCAAGTCGCATGCTTGAAGGCAAAAGCGCTTCAGATTATTCTGGGATGGGCACTAGTCTTATTCGAAGAGAACCAATAGGCGTTGTTGCTGCGATTGTTCCTTGGAATTACCCTTTGTATATCGCTGTCTGGAAATTAGCTCCTGCATTGGCTGCTGGAAATTGCATCGTCATGAAACCTGCGTCGATTACACCATTAACTTTACTGGAATTCGCGCAATTCACTGTTGAAGCCGGCATTCCTCCTGGTGTTTTTAATGTGGTTGTTGGATCTGGACATATTGTTGGCGATGCGCTCATGAAACATCCTGACGTGGACATGATTACTTTTACTGGTGATACCCAAACAGGCAAGAAAATACTCCATGAATCCGGCGGCATCAAGCACTTTGAGCTAGAACTTGGTGGGAAAGCTCCGATGATTGTCTTGAAAGATGCTGACTTGGACATGGCTGCACAAGGAGCAGTTGTTGGAGGCTTTTGGAACACTGGACAAGACTGCACCGCAGTGACTCGCGTGTATGTGCATCAAACGCAATACAAACTTTTAGTGCAAAAGATGGTTGGTCTTGCCAGAAAATTAAGACTGGGAGATCCACTAGCGAAAAATATTGACATGGGACCTTTAGTTTCTGCGCGGCAACTGGAACGCGTGGAAAGCTATGTTGAAGGAGCAAAAAAAGAAGGAGCTAAAGTTGCCTGCGGCGGCAAACGACCGAATGACAAAAAATTAGAACAAGGTTATTTCTATGAACCTACTATTCTAACGAACGTGAAACAATCCAGCAAGGTCTGCCAAGAGGAAATCTTTGGACCAGTTATTATTGTCATGCCTTATACTAATTATCCTGAAGCTCTTGACAAAGCTAATGGTGTTGTGTATGGACTCGCTGCTTCTGTGTATGGCATGAATATTTATGACTGCCTGGAAGTTGCAAAACATCTGCACTTTGGCACAGTCTGGGTGAATGAACATGGCATCTTGACATCTGAAACTCCCCATGGAGGCTTCAAACAAAGCGGCTTTGGCAAGGATTTGAGCATGTACTCGTTTGAAGAATACACCAGAATCAAACATATTTACATTGACAGCACTCGACAGAAAAAACGATCCTGGCATTACACTGTATTTGGTGATCAATAGATGGACAAAGGGTTTACTTACGACCGCTCCATGCGGTTATTTCGAGAAGCTTCACACTTCCTGCCAGGAGGATCGAATTCCAGCCCAAGACTTTGGAGAGGCATGTGCCCTTCGAATATGCCCTGCGCTATTTTTGCGAAGAAAGCCAAAGGAAGCCACTTGTGGGATGTCGATGGAAATAAATACATTGACTATCGACTCGGTTTTGGGCCTGTTCTTTTAGGGCATAGTCATCCAGTTGTCACGAAAGCTGTGCATCACGCTGAAAAAACTGGGCAGATTTTTGCCCTGAACAATGAATTGGAAATTACTGTCGCAAAGAAAATTATCTCCATGGTTCCTTGCGCTGAGAAAGTTCGTTTTGCCAATTCTGGCACTGAAGCTACCATGGCCACGATCCGTGTTGCCCGTGGCTATACAAAAAAAGACAAGATTGTAAAATTTTCCGGACATTATCACGGAACAAATGACTATTTACTCTATTCCACTGAACCTCCTTTTGGATGGCCAGCTTCCCGACCTATTGCATCATCTCTAGGCATTCCTTCACTTCTCAAACAACTCATCATTGTTGAAGAATGGAATAATTTTACCAGCATTGAACAAACTTTGAGGAAACATCACAAAGAGATTGCAGCCATTATTTGCGAACCTGTCATGGGCAATGCGACTGTTATTCCACCACTCCATGGATATTTACAACATCTTCGTGAACTCTGCACTCGCTATGATGTACTCTTGATTTTTGATGAAGTGAAAACCGGCTTCAGACTAGCACCTGGAGGAGCACAACAATATTTTAAAGTCACTCCCGATCTTGGAGCATTTGCCAAATCTTTAGGGAATGGCTACCCTATTGCTGCTATAGCTGGGCGGTCTGACGTAATGGATATGATTGGAGTAAAAAAAGTGTTTCATGGAGGAACGTACTCAAGCAATCCTGTGTCTTTGACTGCTGCCAGCGCTACTCTGGATTTGTTGCGAAAAGGTCATGTGTATGATCATATTGGCGCTTATGGCACAAGGATGATGCAAGGGATTGCAAAATTATTTCGAGATTATCAAATTCCAGGATTAGTCCAAGGATTTCCTGGTATGTTTCAATTCTTGTTCATAGATCATGATGTCAGAACGTACAATGATCTGAAGGATGCAGATATGCAGCAATTTGCAAACCTACATACTCATCTTCTCAGACATGGTGTTATGTTAGATGAAGATAATGAAGAGCCTATCTTTATTAGCGCAAGCCATACGAACAAAGATTTGCGACATACTCTTGAGACCTTAGAACATGGATTCCAGCAGATGCGACGGCGTTAACAGCGTTCGCTGGTTTCGTTTGATGTGTCTATGACTGTTCCGTTGGCGCTTACATAATAACAATTTGTCTGATTGAGATTATCACGCGAGAAATATCTTTGGCCACCAGGATTTCTTAGTTCACCAGGACCGCGACCATACTGTCCGAATTTGAATAAGACTTCTCCTTCAGGCGTGTACGCCTTGACTCTGTTATTTCTGGTGTCTGCAATAAACAGCTTATTGTCTATAACCCACAACTTACTTTGGAATTTAAATTCATCCAGCTCATCTCCGAAATTTCCAAACTGCTTGACTAATTCTCCTTTACTATTGTACACATTCATTCTGTGATTTCTAGTGTCTGAAACATAAATGTTCTTATTATATGCAGCAATACCGAATGGGAAACGAAGTCCGTACTCTTTACTACTATAGACCCCCCACTTTAGTGTGAAATTACCACTATGATCGAAGCATTGAATTCTGTTGTTGTCTGTATCCAGAACAAAAATACCTTGCTCGTCGACTGCAATGTCTGAAGGGTATCTGAACTCTCCTTCTTTCTTACCTTTTTTTCCAAAAGACATAACATATTCCCCCTCTGCACTGAAGACATCGATTTCTGTATTGTATGTGTCTGCAACGTAAATTTTATCTTGGTATTCTTCGAAGCCCAAAGGGAATTTTAACTTGCCTTCACCGAATGAACGCCTGTAGTTTCCATCTAAGTCATATACTTCTATTCTGTTGTTTCCTTTATCCAAGACATACAATTCATCGTTATAGATCAACGTGTCTGTAGGCATCCGCAGTTCACCTTCGTCTTTGCCTATGCTTCCTATAGTTTTTACAAAATTACCTTCGTTGTCGAAGACTTGGATACGGCCGTTGAGCGTGTCTGGAATGTAAAGATATGTTTGCTCAGGACTGGATTCTTTTACTAACACTCTCTCTTCTTGCTCTTGCGGTATTGGTTGCTCTTGTATTGCTGGTTTTTTTCCTAACAAGACTATCAAAACTATTACTGCAAGAACGCCTATAGTTATAATAGCAGATTTCTTCTTGAACCATTTACTTTTCATTGCTCAAAAGCAGCATTTATCCTTTAAAAACGTTGTCGTAAGGTTTATAATAGGGTATTCTTTTCCTTTTTCTAGGGGGATGTATTTCATGAAAACAACCAAAAAATCAGAAACCAAAATGGAAGCTAAAGAACACGTATGTGCTTGCGGATCAGGCATGCAGAAAGAAAACTGCTGCGGAGCAGGAGGCTGTTGCGGCGGCCATTAATTTTCTTTTTTGATTTTAAACGTTATCATCCTTTCTTAGTTCTGTATCTTGGATAAGGGGGAACTTCTTTCTGTCTTCAATTTTAGATGCCCCAATTCCAACACATTCATTGTCAACATGAAAAAATTCGAGATTGACTCCTAAGTCTACTTTCTTGTTCATTTCCTTCTCAAGTGCAGCAACTTCCTTACTAAATCTTTTTTCCTTTTCCCAATAGTTCTTCCAGAAAGGCCTTAATTTCTCAATTATTTTCTCTTTATTATTTAATCTTGGTTCTTTCATCAATATACTTAATACTTCTATCCTTTAAATCTTACTATTCCTCTCTTCTTCCAATTTCTTATAGAAATAATTATCAAAAATGACAATAGAGAACTTTGAATAAGTCATGTTTTTGCGAAATAGCCTTTCAAGACCGTCAAATTTCGACCTTCCTGCATATTACATTTCGAAGATACCTACTTTTACAAACTTCTCAATAATTTCTTGTTGTTTTTTTATGAGTTTCCCGCTTTGATTTCTTTGTTTTTTATCGCTTAAAAACGGATCCGGGAGGATTTGAACCCCCGACCCCAAACTTAGGACGCCTGCACTAGAATCTTTCTATTTGTGCTCTATCCAAGCTGAGCTACGGACCCATCTAAGTTTTTGAGCATTTTTACTTCTTTTAACCTTATCGGGATTTCTGCTTATTTCCATTTATATCCAAACTTCTTATTATACTCTTCATGATCTATTATGTCTAGAACAAATGCTATTATTTCTACTTCACTTTCTCCATCTGTTAAAGTGTACAACATTCTCCAGAATACAGGAAGCTCAACACGAAAGAGATTTACAATTCCATATTTTTGCTTATATTATTCTGGAATAAGATTCTTCGCGATTGGATCTCCAAAATGAGGATTTGCCTTGATTAACTCGACTTTCTGATTTACTGCCTTGAGAATCATGCGCTCAACTTTTGAATCAGGAGCTTCTTTGTTCAGATGCTGATAAACTTCTTCTGCTTCTGGAGATAGTTTTATTCGTATTATTTTCAAAGCTCAAGTCCTCTTGCAATCGCTTTTTGCAGGTTTGGATTTTGATTATGTATCCATGTGATCCCTTTCATAGTTACCATAATTTTATTACTTATCTCCAGATATTCAAGAATTATCTTTAGTATGTTGTGATTTACCTGTCTTGGAAGTCTTCGCTTCAGTTCAGCAACACTGATAACACTTTCTTCCATATTTTTGAGCGTGTTCTCTACCATAATGACTGTGTTCAATGTTGGGGCATGCGCTAGTTCTTGCATCTTCATCACTATTAGTTATTAACTCATAATTATTAGGTATAAACTCGTATATAAGCTTTTCGATATCGTCGTATAAGCTAGAGGGAGAGGACGCAGGAATCTAAAGTTATAAATAGATTGCACTCTTCGACATAATCATGGAAGACCAATCACTTTTTATCAAGACCTTTGGAGATTACCCTTTAATTCGCGTATTGGATTTTTTATTCTATTCGAGGGACTTTGACTATCCTATTACAGAGATAGCTAAAAACACAAACGTCAATTTTCAGACATTAAAGAAATTATGGCCTCATTTAGAACAGAGCAAGATGATTATAGTTACTAGGACGTTGGGAGGAGTAACTCTCTACAAGATTAATGTCAACAATCCTGTGGTTCAGAAATTACTTGAGCTTAATACTTTTCTTTGTTGGCAGCATGCTGAAAAAACTGAAGAGATTCCAGCGTAATAAATATAGTATCTCGGATTTGTGATCTATCAGGCTGAGCTATGGACCAAACCAAGACTCTAATTTTTAGGTTCTTTTAATAGTATCGACGAGTCTAAATTTTCTGAGAATAAATTTATATAATCTGCTGATAGTTAATTCCCTAGATGTTTAATGACTTCTTTAAAACTTTTTAATTTTGCTTTTACTTTGTTATAATGGTGCTTTTTTGGATCATATTCATGCTCAAATAATAGGCATTTAACGCCTGCTCGTTTAGCAGAAGCAAAATCCCAAATGTAAATGTCTCCAACCATTAGAGCCTCGCTTTTTTTCAAGCCTTTCTTCTTAATTATTTTAAGTATATGCTCTCCTTTTGATTCAAAATACGGTTTTGTGGCATGAACTTCATCAAAGAAGTCGAGAATACCAAATTTTTCCAAAGTTCCCTCTAATCTTTCTTGAGCTTCTCTGCGAGGCAAAGGACTGACAGATAAGACGACCATCTTTATTCCCATATCCTTTAGATGTCTAAGTGTTTCAACAACTCCAGGAACAAGAGTCAAACCTCTTCTTATTTTCTCGATTTCCTTTAGTTCTATATGGATCCATATTGGATTCTTTCTTCTTTTTGTCTGCTTCGGATACCAAAGAGTTCCATCTGCATCGAAAAATAATATTTTCTTTTTCATAATTTTACATTTTCACTTCGACATTTCTGCCTGAGTTGATTGCGTCCATAATATGCCTGCCTAAGCTACTTTTCTTGTGAATCTTTACATCGCCTTTCTTAGAAGTGATAGCAGACAAAATGAATTTACCATCTGCCCAGATTTCTACATCCTGACCTGGCTCAGCATAGAAGGTGATATGGTTTTTATCTTCCTCATAGTCTGTCTTGGTACGCTTTTTCTCTCTCTTTAATTCTAAGACTTCAATAGACATACCGAGACGCTCTTCTGTTTCGATAATATTCTTTCCTTTTGTTCCAATGACTTTGGCAATTTCATCCTCCGGCACATAGACTTTCACCTTGTTGCCAGAGACTACATCGACTTTGACATCAGAGACAAACTTTTTGAATTCACGAAGAATAGATTCCTCTGCAAGCTTTTTTATGCCTGTAGATTTTTCTGTTCCTTCGATAGGAATAACAACAGTTTGCTCTCCGTAGCTGTAGATTTCAAATTCTAACTGGCCAGTTTCGAAGTCTGTGACATCAATGACGGGACGAGCTAGATCCGCTTCAGTCATGCCTGTTGGCACTTTGACCATCATTTTCAAGGAAAGGACTTTGTCGATTGCTCCTGCTTTTACATAGACAATAGTATCTACGACGTTAGGAATCATACCCACATCCATTCTTGTGATGAATCGCTGGACTGCATCAATAGGCGAAGCTGCATGAACGACTCCAACCATTTCACAACCACCCAAGCGGACATCAATGTACAATTGGAAGTCTGGTGTGTCACGCATTTCGTCGAAGATGATATTATCAGGACGAGACAAGAACAAGATATCATGAATTTCTTCACTGGAACTTAAGTTCTTGGAGTACTGCGTTACTTCCGGAGGCATTTGTAGATCACGAGGAGACTCAATGGTTTTGGTTACTTTGCCCAACTCTACAAATTTTTCTCCTAATGCTTGCACTAGAGTACTTTTTCCTGAGCCAGGTTCTCCAGCAACGACAATACCACGAGATTTTTCATACAGACGTTCAGCAATCTTTTCAGACATCTGATAATCTTTCAAGTGCAGTTTTTTGATGGGTCTTACTACTGTAATTTCCCAGCCTTCTGCTACAGGCGGACGAACAATGACGATACGATAATTTTTGTATTGCACGATGGTAGATCCGCGACGATCAATTTCAATCATGCTCTCATAATCTACGCGTGATTTTTCGACAATTTCTTTTGCCATATCTATCATGTGCTTTCGTGTGAGCTTTTCCTCATTGATTTTTTCGAGTTTCCAGTCTCCTGGTTTCCCTCGTTTTCCTAAGGGATGACAATCTTCCTTGAGGTGAATACTCATAGTGTGCTCATCGAAGTAGGACTCAATCTTGAGCTTCTCTACAGGAATGCGCAAGCGATAATACTTCACTTCCATGCCAAATGCTTTTGCTGACTCAGCTTGGACAAAGTCTGCTGTAATGAGAATCGCTTTTTCTTGGTAAGCAATATCTCGAATAGAAGCATCTATTTCACCAGCTTTGGCGAACTTGATCTGTGTTTCATTTGGTCTGTGACCCATGAACTGTATATCTATCTCTTTTCCTTTGAGCTTTTGCAGCTCTTGGAGCTCTTCTAAGCCTAAAAGACCAATTTCTTGACCTCTATTGGCTTGCGCCTCCAATTCAGCTACTACAGCGTTTGGAACGATGATTGTGCCCTTTATTTCTTTATTTTTTATTAATTTGGATACCATCTTCTCTATTACGATAGAGGTATCAACGACATATTTTTGTGTCATATTTATTTCTCCATAAGGCTTTTATAGCCTTGATTTATTGTATAATTAAGGTACTAGTTATCTAAGAAGACGTTCATACTTAATAACTAGTACCTAGATTCTCTAGTATATAAATGTTTCTATGACTCTAGACAGCCATAGTTAAAAGAGGATTTCTCTTGTTTACAAGAGAGATTCCTCTAGGAATGTTTAGCCTCTTCAATGCAGCGATGTTTTGCCTAATGCGGAATTGTTGCGGG
>Ga0209542_10012996_pt1 | contig 14450 bp, 16 predicted proteins | sample RifCSPhighO2_01_FD_184028 | JGI IMG/M metagenome (GOLD analysis project Ga0209542, IMG submission 184028) | Soil microbial communities from Rifle, Colorado - Rifle CSP2_plank highO2_0.1 (SPAdes) (version 2) | ecosystem: Environmental > Terrestrial > Deep subsurface > Rock core/Sediment ...
GAGGCAGGATTACTAACATTAAGAGAAAATATTAAAGCAACTGAAATTCCTATGAAATATTTCTTAGAAGCTTTGGATAAAGTCAAACCTTCAATTAGAGCTGAAGATCTAAAAAGATATCAGGAAATTGAAGAAGAGTATCTAAGAACTGCAAGAGCTGCAATATCTGAGAAACCTCCTTCATATTTGGGGTAAGAACCTTTTTGATGAAAAAGCTTCACCAAAAAATAAGAACCAAGGTTCTTATCAACTCCCACTGAAAAATTTAATAATTTGTCAATAATTTTGCTACAAATCTTTAAGTATTCTAAAATCTTTATTATTTAATGGGATTTTTTTCAAATCTAAGTAAATTTATTGGAGATACATTTAATTATTTAGAAAAGGAAAGTAAATACTTATTCAATAATCTTGAGAATAAAGCTAATTTAGTGATTAATAATTTTTTAGTTAAACTTTTTACTTTTTTATTTATTTTTTTAAGCTGTGTTTTAATAATTTTAAGTATAGGAATTTATTTAGTACAAAATTTTAATTTTAGTATTGTTTTTATTACATTTTTTCTAGGATTAATTTTTTTAATTATTGGTTTATTGATAAATTTTATTTTTGGAGGTAGATATGGTAAAAAGTAAGAGACCCCAAAAAAGAGTGTTAAATAGAAATGTTACAGAATTAAAATCTGAAGCAAGAAGAAATTTGCAGAAAGCTAAAAGAAACTTCAAAACAGCTGAAAAGAAAATTAAAAACTATATAAAGACTAATCCAGTAAAAGCTACTTTAATTGCTGGAGGGATAGGCGCTGCTTTAGGAAGATTTTTGAAAAAAAAATAAATTCTTGTAAAAAAGAGATTATTTTTTTATTTCTACACAAACTCTGTAAATTCTGGCTGCATAAACACCACATTTTATTATATTTTGAATTTTAAATTTATGATCTTTCAAATTTTCTTTAATTTGTTTTTTCCAATATGAATTTAATTTTAAATCAGATAATTTTTTTTTAGGCTCTTCCAAGAATGTGTAATAATGAATAACACCATTTTTATTTAAACTTTTAAAAGCTAAATCAAAATATTTTTCACTTTCTTTTGGCAAAGGCATTAAAATTCTGTCAAATTTTAAATTTATTTTTGGCAAAGCTTTTTTTACATCAGAATTAATTAATTTTACTTTATTTTCATCAAATCTGTTTATTTTTAAATTTTCTAAAGCATATTTGTGGGCTGTTTTATTAATCTCAATATTATAAATTATTTTTGGAGTGCTGTTTTTTAAAATTACATATGTAAAACTTCCAATTCCGGAAAACATTACTAAAATATTTTCATTTTTTTTAACTAATTTACTTATTCTTAATCTTTCATTGCTCCATCTTGGAGTAAAATAACATTTTTCAACATCTAATTTGAATAAAACTCCATTTTCTTTGTATATTGTTTCTTTATTGTTTATACCTACTAATAACTTTAATTTGTAAGTTCGATGTTTACCTTTAATAGGGCTTGTTTTTTTAAAAATTGATTTAATGTTTTTATTTAGTTCTAAAATACTATTTGCAATTAATTTTTCATATTTTTTTACTTCATCTTTAATTTCTATAATACAAATATCTCCAATTACATCAAAAGATGATGGAGTAAATTCTATTTTATTATCAGGTATTTTATTTTTTAAAAATTCTTTTAGTTTCATGTCGCTTCGCCGCTTTTGAACTTACTTCTCTTCCTAATCTTATAGCATCTTCTTCTGTTAAAGTACTATCTTTAGTGAATTCTTTCAATTTTTTTAAAGCATTTATTTTTTCTTTATTCATTTTTAATCATGCTGCGATTATTAAATAAGCTCCTGCAATCATTACTATGCTGGATATTAATTTTAAAAATAAATTATGATCGTGGAATAATTCTCCACCAATTAATGTTTCAAAAAATATACTTACTCTTTTTACTGCCATTATTAGACCGACGTTAACTGCAGGTAATGAAATTGCATACAAAGTAATAAATCCGTGAAATATTGAAAAGAATATTGCTGGAATTAACAACCAACCCATATTTTTAACGCCGTTTTTCACACCTTGGATACCGTCATATAAAATTGACAATAATGCTAATAAGAAAAAAGCTGTGAAGAATTTAATTACAAAAAAATAAGTAAAAATGTTTAATCCTAAATTATTTTCAGGATTTAAAATATATCTGCTTATTACTGAACTTGTGCCGTAACAAACAATTGCTAATAATCCATAATGGATATATTTTGAATTTATCATTTCTTTTAATGGCTGCAGCAAACTAAATTTTTCTTTTCTAATTTCTAATAAATAACCGCCAGATAAAATTAAGACTAAACCCCACATTTGTAAATAAGAAACTGTTTCATTTAAAAATAAAAAGGCAAGTAAAACAATAAATGCAGGTTCGAATCCCATTAAAGGAGAAGCGACTGAAATTTCCAAATGCCTGAATGTTTTTGTTAAATAAATTGCGCCTGTAGTATTTAAAATTCCAATTAAAAGCATAACCAACCAAAAATAATTTGGAAAATTAAAATCAAGCTTCCATATTAAAAATGGTGTAACAATAATAAAAGTAGCTATAGCCCAAGTTGTTACATATTCTAAAGCGTGTTCCTTAAATAAAATTTTTTTATCTATTAATGTTGCAATTGTAGCAAAAGCAGCAGCATATAGTGCTAATAAATAACCATCAATCAATTATTTCACCCAATTGTCCAAACCAGTCTGCTGAAATTCTTTATTTCCCTGTTCTAAAGTTTCTAAGACTTTGTTTACTCTTTCTTCATTAAATTCATGCGTATCAACTAATAAATTTTTAATTTCTTTTGGATTTGGTTTGCTCCAACTTAATTTATAATTTTTTAAAACTGACATGTTTGTGAACAACTCATAAATTTCTTTCCAGTTAAAATCTGCTCCAGATTCTGAAAACATTTTATCATAATTATTAGTTGTCTTAATTAATTTTAAAGCTTTTTTAGACCCTATTCCTTTTATCCCTTTATTGTAATCTGTTCCAACTAGAATTGACAAGACAATTAATTGCTCTTGAGTTATGGATAACTTTTTTAAATTTTCATTTAAATCAACTAATTCGGGATTAATTTTTACTGTTCCGCCTGATCTTATTTTTTTTCTTTGTGATAAAGTTAAATTTGTAATCGTTCTTTGGCAACCATGCAATAAAGGATCAACATCTGAAGTTGCAGCAGCCCATGCATCATTATTTTTACATAAGAAAGCCATTTGTGCGTCAGCTTCTGCAGGAGCTTGAATAATTGGCAGACCCATTGCTGTCAACAAATCTTTACATTCTTTAACCATATCTCTTGTTAATATGGAAGTTTGTTTTGCATAAGTTGACATTAATTCTGTGTTTTCATCGTCAGATGCTCTTTGATATTTTTCTTTTGCAACTTCTTTTTTATCATATCTTTCCTGAGAAGTTCTTTTTTTTAACAATGGCATTTCTCCATCTAAAACTATTATTAATTTTACACCTTTTCCAATTAAATTTGAAAATCTTGACCAAGTACCAAGTAAATGAGAAGTTATATTTCCTTTTGAGTCCTGCAATGGGGTGCCGTCAGGCTGTCTTATTGATGATAAAAATTGATAAGCTGAATTACTAAAATCAATTGCAATAGTTTTACCTTTTAAATTATCAAAACTTAATTCCTGCTTGTATAATATCTTTCCTAACTTTACACCCATAGAAAACTTAAATTGAAATTAATATATAAACATTTATACAGTTTAAATAACCCAAAGATTTATATTATTTAGATTGTAAATTATAAAAAAAGAGGTGCATGAATGATAAGACAACCTAAAGATCAAAGAATTGGGGTTTTTGTTGATGTTCAAAATTTATATTATTCTGCTAAAAACATTTACAACTCAAAAATTAATTTCAAAGAATTATTGAAAATAGCTGTTTCTGGAAGAAAATTAGTAAGAGCAATGGCTTATGTTATTAAAACTGATGTGCTTGCTGAAAAAAGTTTTTTTGATGCTTTAGAACAAATTGGTTTTGAAATAAAATCAAAAGATTTACAGATATTTTACGGCGGAGCTAAAAAAGGAGACTGGGATGTTGGAATTGCAATGGATGCAATTGAACTTGGACCAAAATTAGATACTGTAATTTTAGTTTCTGGAGATGGAGATTTTTTACCTTTAGTCGAACATTTGCAAAGAGCAATTGGATGCAGAGTTGAAGTAATTGCATTTGGAAAAAGTACAAGTTCAAAATTAATTGGTGGGGTAGATAGTTTTATTGATTTAGATGAAAGAGCAAAAACAATTTTACTTAGGTAGCTTTTTGAGAAAAGCCTTAAGGGAAAAACGCGAATATTATTTTAAAAAAAGAGGTTGAATGATTACTAACAAAGTATTAGGACATCCGGGTGGATTTTATGATTATAAAATACATAAACCAAAATTAAATTTACTTTGTAATTCTAAATATAATAATTTATCTTCTTATTTAACTAAGATGCTTACTAATTGTCCCAACGAATACTTTTTTTCTGGGCCCAGAAGTTCAGCTTTAAAATTTAATTTGCCTTCAATTAATTTAACACATTTAGCTAGTTATGAAGTCTCTGAATTAGCTAGGTTTGGATTAGATATAAATAAAGAAAGATTTCTTGAAAATCATCCGAGAGTACAAAATTTTATGCTTGAAAATGACACTAAAACTGTTGCTATAGAAGTACCTTTATGGTTAGAAAATAATGAATTAAGTTTGTATAAAGAAATTTTTAATTCAAAAGAACCTTTAACAGGACATATTGATATTTTGAGAGTTGAGGGAGATAATATTTGGATTTGGGATTACAAGCCTAATGCTCATAAAGAAAAATATGCAAGCACACAAGTTTATTTTTATGCTTTAATGTTGAGCAAGAGAACTGGGATTTCTTTGGATAATTTTAGATGTGGTTATTTTGATGCTAAAGATACTTATATTTTCAAGCCCGAGGGAGTACAGTTAATTAATATTAAACAAGATTTAATGGAATATGTTTAAACCTTTTTAGAAAAAAGCTTTACTAAAAAAACGAGCAAGAGCGTTTAACCAAAAACTAAACAGAAAATTATATACTTTAGTGCATAAATATCTACTGTTGGTGTATGACTTAAATCTTATCTACGACTTCACGTTTATAACTAGAATATTTTAACAAGTGTTTGAAATCATCAATTTCGAAATCTTTTACATTGAATTTATTATCTAACTCGAATGTTGATAATGAAGCATTATAGATAGAGAAATACTGCATTTCTTTTAAATGTAATTTTAAAATTCTTAAAATTAATAATCTTAAGAAAGTACTATGAGAGACTATTAAGATATGCTCTTTGTAATTATGTTTTTCTTTTATTAAATTTAAAAACTCCTCTGCTCTTTTTTCAACTTCAAATAAATTTTCACCATTTCCATCTGGTTTGTATTCTGCATATTCTTTTCCCTTTAATTTTAAAGACATCATATGATAGAAAAATTCTTTATCTGATTTATTTTCAAATGTTCCTGTATGCTGTTCTTGAATTTGTTCTGTAAAAGTTACAGGTGCTTTAATGTATTTTTGAATATGTTCTAAAGTTTCTTTTGTTCTTCCTTTTTTACTGCAATAAATATAATCAATATGTTTTTCTTTTAAGAATAAACCTAATCTTTTAGCTTGTTCAATACCTGTTTCTGATAATTGATCATGTTCTAGACCTACATTTCTTAATGATTGTGCGTGACGAACTAAGTAAAGTTTCATTTTTAAAAATCAAATAATGTATTTTGTTTTCCTTTTGTCATATCATCAAATTTTTTATCAAAAAATAATAATATTGCATCAGCAATCGGTTTAATTTGTTTATTAATATAATGATTATAATCTATTTTATGTTTTAATTTTTGTATTGGTTCTGGACCATCTTCAGTTATATAATATTCTATTATATTGCTTTCTAATTTGTCTAATTTTCTGGCTGCTTTCACGTGGACTGGTGAAATTTTGGTATATTCATTTAAATCTTTTCTAATTGATTTTCTATAAACTAAATCTTTATCGAATTTTCCTGATCTTAAATCTTTAACAAATTGCTTAATGAAATTGAAAACTTCTTCTTTATGGAAAATTCTGTTTAATACTTCATATTGGAATTTTTTAGCTGCATCAGTCCAGTCGCCTCTTATAGCTTCCATACCAGTAAATGCAATTTCTTCTTTTCCTTTTTCATTTAAAATTAAACCAGCATATCTTTTTTTAGCTCCTTTTTCAGAACCTCTTAATTTTGGCATTAAAAATCTAATAAAACATTTTTCAAACTGCAATTCTAAGACGCTTGTTCTTTTATATTCTTTTTTTATAAAATCTTTATAAAAATTATTTATGTATTCTTCAATTTTTTTACCTAATTTATTTGCTTCTTCATATGATGTAGCATTTGAAATTACAAAATTTGAATCTGTATTATGCAAAAGTATTTGACCGCAAGAATCTACAAACATGTGGTTATTTTCGATATTTAAATCATAAACATATTCTGTGTAATTTTCCTGAGTAAGAGTAGTTTTTATTCTTACATTATTTTTTGATGATGTTGAAATTGTATAATTATTTTTTTCTGGCCTATATCTAATACTATAGTTTATATTTAATTGTCCCAATAAAAATGTTAAACCAGAAACTAATTGTAATGAGGATGTACAATAAGTGAAATTCTTTTTTTTATACGCTTTTGAATATCTTATATCATTTTCTCTTTTAGATCCGTCGCCTAAAATAGCATAATTTAATAGAATTCTTTTATATTTATCATCTACGTGATAAATAAATTCTGGTAATTTTTTATAATGACTTTTTTGTCCACAAAGCATTTTAAAAAACACTGCTGATATCCCATTCATTAATTGTAATTTATTCGTTTTATCTTCATAAATTATTTTTTTCTCAATTTTGTTATTATAATAAGTTAATTCTCTTACTTTTTTAGTAGATTTTATTATTGAAACTTTTGCATTTTTAAAAAATCTATAATAATCCTGTTGTATTATTTCTAAAAACTTTTTATCTGAATTTGAAATACTGGATCCAATTCTGCTTTTTGTTGTTTCAGGTGTTGAACTTGATCCTTCTGCAATATAAGCTCCTAATAGTCTACATAAAGCTTCAAAATCTTTTGAATCAACTTTAACAAATCTTTTTAAAAGTATTTTTTCTTTTCTATTCATCCAACCAAAGTAAATATGATCTTTATCGAAAAGTTTTACTTCTGCAATTTTCTCTCTACCTTTGTAATTTTTTTTAAATTTATAAGATTTTAAAATTTCGTAAAAATCTATTATTTTTATTTCTTTTAATTTTTTATTAAATTTTACTTTTATTAAAGAACGATTATTAATATCAATAGGTTTGGTTTTTATTAATTTATTATTTTCTAAAACCATAATAGAATGATCTTCTGTACAAATTGTCTCGCCATACTTTTGATTTATTCTAAAAATTTTCTTGTTTGATTTATGTCTTATTATTTCATTAATTTTGCTAAATTCCGGACTTTTTGTATTTTTATTTATTGTTAAAGATTTAATATTATAATTTGATAAATTTATTTTTTCTTTTTCATCGATTGTTATTACTTCTTTTTTATAATCATTGAATAGTTCCTCAATATTCTTTATAGTTAACTTTTCGTTAATTAATAATGTAACAAAACGATCTTTTGTAATACTATCTTCATATATAACTTCATAACCAAACTCATTTATTTTTTTACCTGTTAATTGGACAATATAACGGGCAAAATGAGTAATAGCATTAGCAACATCTAAATTGTAAAATCTGCAGCTTGGAGAAGCTAAAACTCCGAAAAAAGAATTTAGTAATATTTTAATTGCGTGAATAGCTAATTTATTTTTTTCTTTTTTTGCTTTATTTCTTGCTTCACTTAAATCAGTCAATAGTTTTGGAAGAATTCCATCTTCATTTCTGAACATTGCTTTGTTTGGAGCTATAATTGCATCTTTTGTTTTTTCTTTTGTAAAAGAATATGGATCTATATTGAATGTTCTCATTAAGGAAGGATATAGAGATTTAAAATCCAGAACCAAAATATAATCATAAATTCCTGGCTTGCTTTCCATTACAAAACCACCAGTTATTCTTTCTTCTGAATCTTCATATTTTCCAGTTGGACAAATTATTTTTCTTTTAATTGCTTCTTTTATGTATAAAGAATCTAATGAAGCTATCGATGCTTTTACATTATCTAATGGCATTCCTGTTAATATTGATCTTTGAATTGTTAGATTTAAGACGTCTGTTTTTTGAATTATATCGTAAACTAGTTTGCAATCATTTAAATTATATTTAATTAATTTTTCCTGATCATCTTTATACATTCTGTCAATTTCAATGTGTTTGTTATTATTATCAATTGTTTTTCTTTCACCTAAAAATTTGTGAGCTGCTGAATCTAATTTATAATCATCTAATTTTACAAAAGAAGTCATTAAAAGATTTATTCCATCTAGTACTTGACGTCCAGGTGTGTCTGCTTTTGAACTTGAAAAGAATTTTCTTCCAGTTCTTATTTTTATTCTTTCATTAGATCTTCCTAAATCAAAATTAACTCCATATTCATCAAATTTATTTTTTAAATAATTTAAATCAAAGTCAACTAAGTTCCAACCTGTTAAAATATCCGGATCATATTTTAAGAATTCTTCTTTGAATTTTAATAGTAAATCATTTTCATCAGAACAACAAACTGCATTTGCTACTTTATTTTTAGTATTTAAAAAAACTTTAGAATAATTTTTTCCATATAATCCAATACAATATAGTATTTTTCCAGATTTACAGTCTGTTTCAATATCTAAAGACAATAATTTTAAATTTGTAGGAAAATAATCTGCTGGTTTTAATTTTGCTTCTTTATATATTCTGTCAACTCTGTTATTTCTTTCATAATCGCCTTCAATATCTAAAGATGAATTAATGTCATAATCTATTAAAAATCTATTAACGAATTTTACATCGGCTTCGTAATATGATATGTTGTTTTCTTTGAATTTTATTCTTAATTCAGAGATTTCATTAGGCAAGTTTTTTATTACTTTTATAACTGTTTCATTATCGAAATTCTTGAATTTATTTTCTTTATACTCAAATTTTTCCAGTTTTAATGCTTTTTTTAAATCTGATTCTTTTATATAGAAATAGGGCTTGTATTCATTTACTGCTAAAAAAGTTTCATTATTTTCTAATCTTCCGTATAATAAAACTAATGCTTTATTATCTATTATTTTGTATGTAGAATATAGTATAAAGCCTTTCATCTAATTTGAAGTAATAATTAAGTTTTTAAATTTTAACATTACTCAATTTTATGCACTTTAAAGAGAGTTTAATTAAAGCTGGAGAAATAGCCAGGAAAGCTAGAGAATATGCAAAAGAAGTTACTATAGAAAATGCCAAATATGTTAATGTTGTTGAAAAAATAGAGAATAAAATTATTGAATTAGGGGGAAAATGTGCTTTTCCTGTTGATATTTCTGTTGATTCTGTAGCTGCTCATGATACTCCTTTATTTGATGATGAAAGAGTTTTGAAAAAAGGAGATTTAGTTAAAGTTGACTTAGGAGTTCATATTGACGGTTATATTGCTGATACTGCAATAACTATTGAAGTTGGAACTGACAAGCATAAAAAATTAATTGAAGCTAGTGAAAAAGCTTTACAAGTTGCTGTAAAATTAGCTGTTCCTGGAACTTGTATATTTGAAATTGGAAAAGCTATACAAGATGAAATTACTAAATCTGGTTTTACACCAGTTAAAAATTTAAGCGGGCATGGTTTAGGTCAATACCAAGTACATACACCACCAACAATTCCAAATTACAATAATAATGACAAGACTAAATTAGAAAAAGATATGGTTATTGCTATAGAACCTTTTGCAACAACAGGACAAGGTTTAATTGTTGAAGGAAAAATGTCTTCAATTTATTCTTTACATAAAGTTCGAAATACAAGAAACTTTGATGCTAGAAAATTAATTAAATTTATAGAAGAAAATTATAAGACATTACCTTTTTCTGAAAGATGGGTAATTAAAGAATTTGGTTTGAAAGCTAAACTTTTATTAAGAATGCTTGAAAATGAAAAAATAATTGAACAATTTACTATATTGCCTGAAAAATCTAAAGCTTTAGTTTCACAAGCAGAACATACTATTTTGGTTGGTTATGGGGTTATTACTTAATCATATTAATCTTAAAACATGCAAAATAAAACTATGAATAAAAGAAATTTAGGAATATTACTTTTAATAGTATCTTTAATATTTTCATTTTCTCTTATTCTTTTTTATGTTCAAATAAATAAAGTTATTATAGAATTAACTAAACTTAACGCAGGTAATTGTTTTATTGATGGTGTTTGTACTGAGAAGCAAAGTCTTTTTCCAATATTTTTTGGTTTATTTGCTGTCTTAATTAATCTATTAATTGGAGGATATTTAATTTTTATAAATAAAAGCGAGGATAAAGTAAAAGATTATATTGAAAATAATAACAAGTTTAAGGAAGATGAAAAAAAGTTTGAGTTTTTATTGAAAGGCTTAGACGAATATGAAAAGAAAGTAATAATTGCAGTAAAAGAACAAGATGGTATTTCGCAATCTACATTAAGAATAAGAACAGACATGAGTAAATCAAAATTAAGCATGGTTTTAAGTAATTTAGAAAAAAAGAATTTGATTAAAAAAATAGAAAATGGAAAATTCAATAAAATATATATTAAAACAGCTTTATGAACAATTTTGAATGGTTTTAATGCGTTTATAGACGAAATTAGTCTCTCAGTTTCTATGATTAAATATATAAAGGAAATAATAATAAAATTCTTATGCAATTAAATTTAAACGTTAAAGGCATGCATTGCAAAAGTTGTGAAGAATTAATAAAAGATAGTTTAAGTGATGTTGATGTACAAGCAGAAGCAGATCATAAAACTGGAATAATTAAATTAAATTTTGATGAAAAGAAAGTTTCTTTAGATAAAATTAAAAAAATTATTTTAGAGTGCGGTTATAAGAGCTAAAAATGACTTATGAAAAAGTAGAATTAAAGATAGATGGGATGGAATGCGCAAGCTGTGAAGTATTATTAGAAAGAAAATTCAAGAAAATTCACGGAGTAAATAGTGTAAATGTAAATCATACCAAAGGTAAAGCAACATTAATCTGCACTAAAGTGCCATCAATAGACGAATTAAAAAATGCAATAAATGATTCAAAATATACTATCTCTTTGGAAAAAGAACAAAAATCTAAAGAAGATACAAATATAACAATAAATAGAGATCATATTGAAATTGGAGCTATATTTTTAATTATTCTTGCCTTATATTTTATTTTTAGGCAATTTGATATTTTACCTAGTTTAGGAATCTCAAATAATATGAGTTATGGATTTATATTTTTAATAGGGATTGTAGCTGCTTTTTCAACATGCATGGCAGTTTCTGGAGGATTATTATTGGCAGTTTCAACCAAATACAATGAATTAAATCCAAATTTAAATAACAAGCAAAAATTTAGACCACATATTTATTTTAATATTGGAAGAATTATTTCCTATACTTTATTAGGGGGATTACTTGGAGCTTTAGGGTCTATATTTAAAATATCCACAAATATAACTGGAATTATTACAATTGTTGCGAGCTTTGTTATGATTGTATTAGGATTTCAATTATTAAATATATTTCCATGGTTTAATAAATTTAAAATTAAAATGCCTAAATTTATAGCTCATAAAATTCATGATGCAAGCACTTCTAATTCAAAATTTGCTTCATTTTTTTTAGGTGCGTGTACATTTTTTTTACCTTGCGGTTTTACACAAGCACTTCAATTTTATGTTTTAAGCAAAGGCAGTTTTTTAGTTGGTTCTTTAACAATGTTATCTTTTTCATTAGGAACTTTGCCTGCTTTAATATCTGTAGGTGCAATTTCCAGTTTTTCAACAAGTAACTTCAAAAAATATTTTACAAAGTTTGTTGCTGTTCTAGTTATCTTTTTTGGATTTATAACTATAAGCTCAGGATTAACATTAATTAATTTATCAAGCAATATTAGTTTTGATTATTTAATTCCTTCAGCAAGTGCTGGAACAACTGATTTAAGCGGGAATATTATTGACGGCAAACAAGTGATAGATATGAAAGTTGATGGATATGGTTATTCACCTTCTAAATTTAATATTTTAAAAGGAATGCCAGTAGAGTGGAGAATAGATGCAAAAAATGCACAAGGATGCGCCCAGATAATAACAGCACCTAAATTTGGCATTACAAAACAATTGTCTAAAAATGATATTAATATAATTAAATTTACGCCGCAGCAAACTGGATCAGTTAAATTTACTTGTACCATGGGTATGGCTGGACCAGGAACTTTTAATGTAGTTTCAAAATGAAAACAATGATTTACATAAAAGAAATTATTTCTTGTAATGTTGATTTTAAAACAGAAAAAACTGAAATTGAATTATTAGGAAAATATAAAGCGGAGTTAATATTATGAGTATTGAAAATTTTCTAAGAAATGATAATAACTTTAGTTCTTTAACTAAATCAGAAAGAAAGCAACTTAAAAAAGAACAAAACTTAAAAAAGAAAGAACAACTTCAAAAAATAAAATATAAGAATAAATTAATTAAAAATTCTATAAAATATTTTATAATAGTTATTATTTTAATATTTATCAGTTATAGTTTGTTTTTATTATTTGAATCAAGTTCAATAGATCAGTCAAATAGATTTAAAGAAGGAAATGTCCATTGGCATGCAAAATTAGCTATTTTTGTTTGCGGCGAATACAAAAGTCTAGAAAATTTAGGAACTAAAGAACATCATGCTGGTTTGCCATTATTTCATACTCATGGAGATAATTTAATTCATATAGAAGGCGAACCATTAACTTATGAAGATATTAATTTAGGCAAATTCTTTGAAGCTATAAATATTCCTTTTGCAAATAATAAGATAATGGATAAAACAAATGGTGATAAATGCTTAAATGGAAAACAAGGGAATTTAACAATATTATTAAATAAAAAACTTTTAGAAAACCCAGTAAATTACAGTGTAAAAGATAATGATGAATTTGAAATAAGATTTGAATAGCTCTAATCGTAGAAATCTTTATATATACTGACATATCGGATTTTGATATATGGTTAAAAAAAAGATTTTAAAAATCCAAGGGATGCACTGCGCTAGTTGTGCTACACTAATAGAAAGAAAATTAAACAAAATTTCTGGAGTTTTTAAAGCGAATGTCAATTACGCTACTGAAAAGGCAATTGTAGAATATGATGGAGATGTAAATGAACAATTATTTGTAGATGCTATAAAAAATTTAGGTTACAAGGTTATTAATTCTGATGAACAAAGAGGAATTATAAAATTAAAACTACCCGAAATGACTGACCAATTCTCTTTGATCCAAGTAAAAAAAGCTTTAATGGCATTTCCTGAAGTAGAAGGAAAGTTAGTTCAAGGAAATGCTGAAATCAAATATAATCCTGAAAAAACTGAATCTAAAGATATTGTTAATGCGATTAGAAAATTGGGTTTTGATGTTATTGAAGAAAATAGTTTGGATAGAGAAAAAAAAATTAAAGAAAAGGAAATTAATGATTTAAAAAACTTATTTTTTATAAGCTTAATTTTAACTATACCTTTAATTATTTTAGCTTTTCCTGAGTTTTTTTATATTGATTTTGCATTTAGAAAATTTATTTTGTTTTTATTAGCTACTCCAGTACAGTTTTTTGTTGGCTATAGATTTTATAAAAGCGCTTTAACTGCTTTAAAGGTTTTTAATGCTAATATGGACTCTTTAATTGTTTTAGGAACAAGTGCTTCTTATTTCTATAGTGTTTTAGGTGTTTTTTTACCAAATATATTTGGGGGAGATTTGTATTTTGATATTGGAGCAGTGATTATTACTTTTATTATGTTAGGGAAATGGTTGGAGGCAAAAGCTAAAGGAAGAGCAGGGGACGCAATAAAAAAGTTAATGGGGTTACAACCCAAGACTGCAAGAATTTTAAAAAATAATGAAGAAATAATTATTCCTATTGAAGATCTAAAAATTAATGACAAAATAATAATTAAGCCTGGAGAAAAAATTCCTGTTGATGGAATCATTGTTGAAGGTACAAGTTCTATTGACGAATCTATGATTACTGGGGAGAGTATTCCAATAGAGAAAAGTGTTAATAATATAGTTATTGGAGGAACAATAAATAAACATGGTTCTTTTATTTTTAAAGCTACAAAAATTGGAAAAGATACAACATTAAATCAAATAATTAATCTTGTAGAAGAAGCACAAGGAAGCAAAGCTC
>Ga0209542_10012998_pt1 | contig 14448 bp, 14 predicted proteins | sample RifCSPhighO2_01_FD_184028 | JGI IMG/M metagenome (GOLD analysis project Ga0209542, IMG submission 184028) | Soil microbial communities from Rifle, Colorado - Rifle CSP2_plank highO2_0.1 (SPAdes) (version 2) | ecosystem: Environmental > Terrestrial > Deep subsurface > Rock core/Sediment ...
CTTAGAACCTCTGCCTCACGTATGGTAAGTGTCTCTATTGTCTCAGCTTGTGCGTTTGCAATCCTGTACGCTTCTGCAATTCGGGGACTTCTGTATACACAGCCGTTTCTTGTTCCCAAAATAGTCTGTACAAGATCGTCAGCTGAATCAGATTTTAATACTGCATTATTTACACCAAACCTTTGACACAATTTGAGCCCTGCAGGATGAAAGAATTCACCTAGAAGAATAATTTTTGTACTACTACCATTGATTTTCCCTCTTAAATTTATGAGATTCAGGCCGGGAAGATCAGTGTCTACAAGTAGTATGCCAGATGTTGTGCATTCTAGTATTTTACCTATGGTATTAGCGTCCGAGCATAACTTGCCAACTTGAACACCTCTTGCTTCCAAAAGAATTTTTAAGCCCTGTATTAGTAACCCGTCAGGCATGGCAATCACAACTTCTGCATGGCATTTTTCGCGCTCTGGCCTTGTCGGTACAATAGCTCCTTCTATAGACATGGGTTGTATTATATCAAAAATTAGAATTATATAAAATAGAATTATAGGCTAGTCTATTTGCTGTCTTGAGGGCGTTCCTCGATTTATACGTTCAAATTTGGTAAAATACATATATCGGCCCCGTAGCTCAACCCCGATATTATCGGGGTCAACTGGATTCGACTATGTCGGATAAATATCACAAAAATGACGGGCTGGTTGTATATCTTGAGAAATGACAAAACAGGCAGGTATTATGTTGGTTCGACGAGCAGTCTTGAACGAATAATAAAACAACACAAGAACGGACATACTCGAACAACCAAAATTTTAAAAACGTTTACACTTGCTTATACCGAAGAACACGATAATATATTAGAAGCTAGATTAAGAGAGCGACAATTGATATCTTATAAAAGTAGGAAGTATCTTGATGACTTAGTTAACTCAGGTCGGATCGGAATTAACAAGACCCCGTAGCTCAACTGGATAGAGTGGGAGTGTTCTAAACTCTAGGTTGGAGGTTCGAGTCCTCCCGGGGTCACTAGTTAACAATTGTTAAAAATAGATGAAAGAAGTTAACAATAGATTACTATTATATTCTCAAGTAAACTTTGACTATGGATCCTAATTTTATTGAAATTGGACATAGACCACTTACGCAAGTAAAAGGTGCGTTAGATGAAAATACATTTAGAAATCCCTCTGCTGAAGATAGAATACATTTTTTTAAATCAGAAGGCTGTGTAATTTCAGAGCTCCAACGAGTAATACATTCAACTGTTTTGGTCAGTGAAACTCCTGATTATCCAGGGGGTAGTGGTGTCATTATAACTTTTGATGGAAAAAAATATGTAATTACAGCAACCCATGTAATTGGCGACTTGGTAGCGGGTCAATATGGGAAACCAGAGTTGAAGTATTACTACAGAGATACTCATGGGCAAGTTAAAGAAGGAATAATGAGTCGAGGTAATATACTTTATGATAGCACGACTGCAAGAGAAAGAGATCTTCAAGCGACTGACGTAGCTATATTTCCATTTGATGGAGATAATGAAGGAGTCGAAATTTCTGACCAAGAAGTACCTACTGAAAATAGCCAAGTGGCGGTGGCTGTGGGTTATCCAGGTGAACATCAAGATGGGTGGAAAGATACTGGGAAGCCACTTCTAAGCGTAGGTCGAATGTTTAGAGATAAACCGAAAGAAATGACACCCTACATGCGAGAACTAATGGCAAAGTATATGAAGGAAAGTGGTGAAAAAGAAGGGGTAGACCTCAAAGTAAATTTTACAGGCAGGGTTATACCGGGGAATAGTGGTGGTCCATTAGTCGATGTAGCAGGTAAAGTAGTTGGAGTATGTCATGGACCAAGAGGGACGTTAGGTAAAGAAGATGGAATTGAAAGGTTCAGCGATTTCAGAGCAATTCTGCGACAAATTAGTAGCCCTTCATAAATAAAAAGTTTGCTATAATATTTTTACCGAATGATCTTTGTGATGAAAGTATCCTCCTTCGCTAAAAAGCTTCGGCGGGACAGACCTTACTGTTAGGGAGCGAATGGTGGGATACCATAGGTAGATCCATCTAGGCCACAAGGACCAAGCTTTTTACTCCTTTAAAATCGTCTAATATTCGTCTATAATACGACTATGGAGTATTTCAAGCTCTGCTTATAATACGTCTATATGTTTAATCCTCGCTACGCAATTACAGATCGTCTACTAGCCAATATTAAAAGAGTTAATACTTTGGTAAATGAATTAAATAATAGAAGATTTCCTCATGTTGTCTTAATAGAATTTGAAAAAACTGCAAGGGCTGTTTCTACCTATGCCTCAACCAGTATTGAAGGTAATCCACTTCCTTTAACAGAAGTTAAGAAAATCCTCAAATTAAAACCAGCCCACATAAGAGATACTGAAAAGGAAGTTTTAAATTACAATCAAGCACTGCAGAATTTAAATGAAAATCTTGAAAAAGCGCAAGTAAGATTATCTCTTAATCTGATCTTAAAAACCCAAAAGCAAATTACTGAAGGATTGCTACCAAAATTTGAATCTGGAAAATTTCGAGAGAATCCGGTGGTTGTAAATGATCCTAGAACTAGAGTGGCTATATATCTACCCCCTGACGCAAAAGACGTAATGCCGCTAATAGACGATCTAATTGAGTTTATAAATAGTAACCGAAATAAAATTGACCCACTTATTTTAGCCGGTATTTTTCATAAGCAAATGGTAATTATTCATCCTTTTATGGATGGGAATGGCAGAACAACTCGCCTTGCCACAAAAGTACTTTTGGCTGAAATGGGATTAAATACTTTTAATCTTTTCAGTTTTGAGAATTACTATAATAAAAATGTTACTAAATATTTTCAGACTGTAGGAGAATTTGGTAATTATTATGAATTAGTAGATAAAATTATTTTTACATCATGGTTAGAATACTTTACAGAAGGCATTATTGATGAACTTTTACGAGTGCAAAAAATACTTCCAGAAGTTGGAATTAGTCCAAAAACCAACCTACAACCCCATCATTTAAAAATTCTTGAGTTTATTAAAGATAAAGGATTTATTGCAAACCGTGATTATGCGAAACTAATTGACCGGGCAAAAGCCACAAGGGCGCTAGATTTTAAAAAATTAATAGAGCTAGGATTAATTAGTAGAAAAGGCAAAGGCAAAGCAACCTATTATGTTTTAAAGGAAAAATAGTTATTGTATTTTGCTATGCATTTTTTAATCCAAATGTATACACAAATTCCGAGTTTATACCTACCTGAAGGAATAATTCAAAGAAATCCCGCAGTCTGCTCGACTCGCTGAGCGGACAAAGCGGGTTTAAGGTACTAGCGGGGTCACCATTTTGGAAGTTTTCAGGAAATTAAATAGGAAGGGTAGATTTTCTTCTATTAGATTTGAAATTTCTAAATCCTTGAATAAGTAAGTTACCAAAATTCCAAAGTCTATATCCAGATAATCCAAACAAACTTAATGATCCAAAAACCAATCCAAGTCTAGCGGCTTTCTCTTTTGGCATTACTAATGGGTTATTATCTTCAGCAATACTGTCATATCGTTCTATCATTCTTAAACAGGCAGTCTGATCTTTTCTGGGATCAACCACTTCAATTTGGTTTTTTGCTTTAGAAGCCTCTATCAAGGTAGTACAGAGTGCAGCTTTGTTTGAATTCTCTATGTCAATAAGTTTTGGTACCGTATCTACTGAATAAAGTATAGTACCAGCGGTCAGAGGTAAAACCACAGACAGTGCAGCTACTTCGTTTTTAACTCTCCTTAGCCAAGGGCGCCTTGTTGTAGTTTTTATTTGTCCAATAACATCTCTCGAGGTTGTATTGTCTGTTTGGAATCCATCAGGATTAGCCCAACGTCGTTTCATAACTTCATCAAGTAGAATATCAGCCAGCTCTTCTGGATCTAGTGCAATACCAAGATATGGTTCAATAGCTGCATGTCCAATTCGTCTCTCTTCGTCCGTTAGAATTCCTTGTAGTCTCACATCTGGGCGTACACGTTCCATAGAGTGGTATTATAGCTATCTAGGCTTTAAAAGTAAATAAAAGGTTTAGGTGTCTTTTATATCTGTGGAACGGATCAGAACTTCAGTTATCATACCTGCCTTTAATGAGGGAAAACGCCTTCCTGGATGTGTTTCTGCTCTAAAAGCTCAAACCCAACCTTTTGACGAAATAATTGTAGTTGATAACAACAGCCGCGACGAAACAGCGGAAGTGGCAAGAAATTTGGGTTGTATTGTTATCCGTGAGAGTGCACAAGGCCTTAGCAAGGCTCGAAATGCCGGTGCACAAGCGTCCAGAGGAGATATCATTTGCTTTATCGATGCCGATGGACAAATGTGCACAAATTGGCTGGAGGAAGCTCTAAAATCATTAAAAGATCCGCGCATCTCGGCCGTTTCAGGTTTAAATATATTCCAGCACAACAACGGCCTTAAAGAAAGGTGGTACAACTTGTACACTCTTCTTGCCTATAGCTGTGTTGTCTTAGGTGACAGGATTTTTGCGCAAACTTTTCTTGTAGGTAATAATTTGGCGATTAAGAAAGATGTTTTTCTTAGTCTAGGAGGTTTTGAACCTGTAGTCGGTGAAGACTACTGGATAAGCCGGAAGTTTTGGGAAAAGCCTGATCTTAGAGGAGCGTTTAACCTAAATATGGTGAGCCGCGTTTCCTCCCGTCGTTTTGATGAAAGGGGATACACTAGAACTGTTGCGGGCTGGATCCTTGATACAGCCAAAAAAACGCCACAGGTTAAATATGCAAGATTGTCCTCCCAAAGTTCTCAGGGTGACTGACGGGTCTCGAACCCGCGACCTCAAGCTCCACAAGCTCGCGCTCTAACCAACTGAGCTACAGCCACCGAATATGTGTATTTTAACATAATTAAGCTTTAATTCCCAAAATAAAACCCACCTTGCTTGACGCTTGGTGGGTTTATGCTTGGAACTAAAGTGAAATTTATTTAGGCGGTGATCTTTCCATTATTGTTTAACTCCTCCTGTCTAAGACTGCATTCTGATTCACATTTGGTAAATACTTTCATTTGCCGGTCATAGACATAAAGCCTTAGACAACTGCAGACAATATACGTTTCGTTTCCGTACCTTTCCTTTACTCCTTCTGCTAGGGCACTTCCGCAACTTGTGCATCTACCGTCTTCCAAAAGCCAATCTTGAATATTTTTAATTAGTTGTTTCATTTGTTTTACAAACAAGCTATTTGCTTATTTGTTTGTATGAGTAAAGAATAACCCTGTCGAATCGTGCGTACTTGAGCCCTGTCTAACCTGTATCTAACCAGTTGTGCCTGTAAACCTGACCAGTAGAAATTTACAAAAGTTGAACTTAAGAGGGCTTGAGAGTAGAATAAGGCAGTTCTAGGGTCCTTGAAAGGGACTCTTTTTGGAATATCCTGCTTTCCATACATGACTCACGAAAGAGTTTTACCGTTACAAATAGACGAAAATGCAGCACCTGAGCAATACTTTCCACAAGTAGACGGAGTTTTACCTAGGGAAAAACAGTATCAGCCAAGGATACACGGCAGAGGAAGAGAACAAGAACCGCGCAGAAGAGTAGAGACAGGAACCTGGTATGGGCAGTTGATTAACGACCTTAATGTTCTTGTTAGCTCGAAAAAACCCCTTCTTGATGGAAGTACCGTTCTTCTCTCTAGACAAGATGTTGTCGAGCTGTTGGATAGGTGCAGACGACCCAGAGAACATAAATCAAACCTTAGATTGAGAAAATTAAGTGAACATTATCTTGGCTCTGAAGCTACAGTTCGCTGGCTGGGCGGAAAATTAAGAATACTGCCAAACCTCGAAGGAAGAAGAAATCCGGAAATCGAGACTTTGGCGCGAAGAGTGCTACCGGCAATAAGACATTCTGGAGAATATATTCCACACACCCCTGAAAGCTGGTATCCGGAAAAACCAATGCCGCACGAAATTTTAAGTACAAATCTTCTCGAAAGTGCGTTCGAAAACATTTTACTTAGCAGCCCTGACTCTTTCGCTAACAAATTAAGAGATCCAATAGCGTTTAGTATTGACGGAATTGCTATTAAAACAAGAACTGGAAACGAGGAAGAAGAGATTAATTACGGTTTTACTATTTCTACTCAATTACTTGAAATACTGCACACACTCAGACACCAGGAGTCTCTTCCTGTTTTAAGAGATTGGCTTTTAGGGAAGTGTTTTATAGGTAAAGATAAAGAGAAGCCCAATCTAACCGGTGCAGAAGGAGTTATGATTTTCCTACAAACACTTGTAAATTTTACCTCGTTCCTGGATTCAAAAACCCACTTAGAGTTATACGAACCGCCAAAAATTCCGGGCAGAGATGGCGAGTTTTTTATTCACCCTTTCCATGTGCTTAAACAATGCCTGGGTGACATTGCACATCGACTTTATCCCCATTTTAAGAACACCCCGCTACACAACCAATACAGAGAACTCGTGACCTCAATGGAACTGCGCTACGGTGAGGTTTACAGCGGCGCCAAACAAAGATCGTTGTTTACCGCTGATGAATCTGCCTTAATTCCAGCACCAAAAGACTTTGCCAAACTTGCTGTTAGAATTGCCGAAGAACGTACTGATTATGAAAGAACGGCTAAAGGTTTAATTAAACTCGCAGAATCAGTTGGATTAGAAGATATTAAACCATTACTCGAACTACTGGGGAATAAACCTGAGTTGAAAAAAGCAGTTATTAGAGAAGCGACATTAGCCGGTTTTATAGAAGATGCCGGCATTTTGCGAGAAGTCTTGAATGAGCTTGTAGAGATTCCTTGGAAGGATATAATAAACGTTCGTTGGGATGAAATAGTCGATCCTGAAACTACAGATATTGTGTTTGATATCTTAACCGGCACCTTCGGGCCATTAACAAGCGGGCACGTAGACGCTATTCAAAGAGAATTGGAAAATATTAATTCAGCAGCCCGCCAGGAAGGCAATAAAGTCTACCAAAGATTTTTACTTATCATGCCGATAATAAATCCCTCTAATATCGCTTCCTACGAAAAAGATATTGCTCAAGTTGGAACTATTATAGAAAGAGTTCACTCTATTATTCTTCAACTGGCGCTTACTAAGATAGACCGCAAGCAAGTATTTATCGTTACCACATCCCAATCTAATCCAGGCAGACACAGAGATACCCAAGAGGGCGCGCGAGATGCACGAAACAGAATCGTTGGCCAGATGACTGATAGTTTATCAGACGCCGATAGAAGCGCCGGTTTTGACCATGCTGTTAGATTTGTCGTGGGTCCTGACGAATTAACCTGGACAGACAGCCCTAGAAAACTTGCTTCAAGAGAATTACAAAGAAGTAAAGTTTTGACTCCCGGAGGAGTCGTAATTGTTAGAAGAGGGTGGCTTTTGGCAATTCTGCGCAATAGCAAAGAGTTGGGAAAATATACTGGAATCGATACAGTGATTTTAACTCCGGGAACTCCTTATACCAGTTCCAGCGCAGAAATTGATAATATAAAGAGGACCGGAAAATCTCGTGCGGCAAGAGCGGCAGCGCGTTGGTATCTTGAAAAACATTGGAATAATACAGCGATAGAAAACCGAAATAACGTGCCGGAACTTGAGTATATTCCTACATTGGATCAGATTGTAAAACTACTTATAGAAGAAATTAAAGATGAAATTGGGAATTAAATTAAGACAAGTTAATTTTATAACCTCTTCCTCTTACTGTAACTAAGGTTTTTTCAGCTCCAAAAGTTTTCAATTTTTTGCGGATTTTGCTCATTACTTGATCTATTGCCCAATCTGAGTATTTTTCATAAGAACGTTTCCCCCACATAGCTTCGCCAATCTCATCGCGAGAACGCAATTTTTCCGAATCAGAAAGTAAAAATCTTAAAATTTCATATTCCTGTCTAGTAAATTTATCTTCAACATTTGCTTCTCCTAAAAATATAGAACCGCTTTTTAATTCAAAGGTTATTGGGCCGTTAATCTTTGCCGAAGTAAGGTTAGTTGAGGAGCCTTTTTCAATTACTGAACGAAAAAGTTCGCAAAAGGGCACTTTTATACCAGTTTTAATTTGTTTTATTAGTCCTAGTTTTTCTAATACTTTTGCTTCATCTGGAACAATGCTGGAAGGATTGGAGACTAAAATTCTTATAAAATCTTTTTGGCTGGTAGTTAAACTATCAAAGATTTTTTGACACGCAGAACGCGGTTCAAAATGCGCGATTAGCGTATCTTTTAGTTCTCCAAGCTCTATTTTTTGCCCGTTCATTAATGCAATAAGACGGCAACATGAACGTAATAGATATGGGTGCCCCCCACAAGTTTCTTTAAGTAATGATTTTTCCTCTGTTGTGTATTTTCTATTAAATTCTTTTTCTAATCGAGCAATAATATATTCGGCATCTTGTTCGTTGGAAAGCGGAACATAAACAATGTTGGTTAAAATCAATTCGTTAAGTTCTCCAAACTTCTGTAAATTCTCCTGTTGTGTAACATCTTCTAGTACCAAAAAGACAAAATACAGCTTGCCTAATGATTTACGCCAAAGAGATTTGAGATTGTTATAAAAAACTTGATCAGCAAAATTTAATTCGTCAAATTCGCCGATGAATAAGACTATTTCTAGTCCGCCTTCGCAAGACCCGAGGTTTTCAAACCTCGGATGAAGCGAAGTATTTGTATCAACAATTATTGATTCGGCGGATTTACGCTCCGACGAAGCACGTGACGAAGAATCCGAGGGTTTTAACCCTTGGAGCTTCAATTTTTTGGAAGAAATTATACTTATCAAATCTGATAAATTAGATAATGAATCTGAGTAAGAAGTACTGTCTAAATTAAGTTTGTGTTGTAAGGATTCTCCTGTTTGTACTTTATATGCTTCTATAATTGATTTGATAATCAGCCTAATATAACCTTCGTGTGACTGCTCCTCTAATTCCAACGGTTCAACATAAACCAAGAGATATTTATCTAAACCTCCTGTCTCTTTTTCAAAAAGTTGTGGATAGGTGATAATGAATTTATTGCGTACTCTGCGGCCGGACATAACAGGCCAAACAGTAGTAACGCACTCTCCTCGTTTTATCGGAGTGAAAATTTCTTCGGCGTATGACTTTAGCGTCGCCAGAGGCAATGGCGGGTCGAACTCCAACTTGAGAGACTTTGCAGCCATATTAGTCAGACTATAGTCAGATTGTAGTCAGGATAGAAGTGTTTGTCAACCCTGTCAGTGTGTGTTTGACAATCTAGGTAAAAACTTGTTCAAACAAATTCTACTTCCATTTGGTCTACAACCAGCGTTGACAAGGAAACTGACTGGCCGGGAAAACGGGAACCAGGCCCCCAAATCTTAGCCCCTTTTTTATTTTCTGCAAATTCACTGCCAACCTTCAGCATTACTGCGTTTAATGAATATGCTTTATTAACAATCAACGGGTCCTCATAGTCTGTAATTCCGCTTCGCCCCTTAAGGTATACGCGAACCATGCCTAGTTTTTCCCAAATCGCGTATTTTAAGTCTTCCAGACCTTTCTCTTTTTCAGCGCTAATTATAATTGCGTCTTTTGGAATATTTGCGCTTTCTAATAAGTCGCTTTTGGACAGGATGTAAAGCGCCGGAATATAAATCCTATTTGGTGAAAAAGCGTCAATTAAACGCTCTATGCTTAAATTTTCTTTGATAATTACTTCAGCATTAGAAACTCTAAATTCGCGGCAGATATCTTTTATCGTTTCTCTCGAAATCTCTTGTTTGGCGGCAAAATTGATCCTTAAACCTCCTGTTGAGGTCTTTTTTATATCAACACACGGCTTTTCCTGATTTACTTTAACTCCATTTTTGTCCAGCTCTGTAATTATTTTTTCAAAATCTCCAGTATGTTTTGCGTCCGACATAATCAATAAAAGATCTGCACTTCTAACCACCGACAAAACCTCGCGTCCGCGGCCTTTCCCGCCTGACGCTCCTTCAATCAGCCCAGGAACGTCTAAAATTTGAATTTTAGCCCCTTGAAAATGCATCATTCCGGGAATAACCGTTACTGTTGTAAATGAATACGGTGCAACGCGGGAACTGGCATTTGTGAGTTTATTAAGTAAAGTGGATTTTCCAACAGACGGGAAGCCGACTAAAACGACAGTTGCATCTCCTTGTTTTTTAACGGCAAACCCTCCGCCGCCTCCACCTTTTTTTGTACCGGATTCGATTACTTGATCTTTAAGCTTAGATAGGCGGGCACGCAAAAGTCCGATATGGTGCTCTGTACCTTTGTGGTACGGCGTCTCCCGAATTTCCTTTTCAGTGTCTGTTATTCTTTTTTGAATTTCCTCCACAAAGAGAATTATACCTAAATTTATTGACTTTAGGCCAAAAAGGGAGTAAATTGTACCCAAATGACGCACGAAACAGAGCCTGTAGTTCTAAGAAGAACAAGTCTTGTGGTTCATGATGCAAATAGTCTTAGGAGAAGCACAGATTTCCCGCCACGAACAATATACGGCCCAATGGGTATTGGTAAACCATATCCAGATTCAACTGGAGTTGTGGTAATAGGTGATGGAAGAAGTAATACTGGTTTAAAACGCTATGTAGCTTTCGAATTAAGTACAGGAATCACATTACAGGAACTTGCTGCAAATACTAGAATGGAAATAAACCATATGCTGAGATGTCTTGCTGAAGGTGTGCAAGCCTTCTGGGGAGAGATGAATGAGGCTACGCGCTCATTAATAGATGTAAAGGGAGCAGCGGCACGAATTGAAGGTCTTAATCCTTACGTAATCATAAGTTTAGGGAGAGACCGACTAGAAGAAAAAGCCAGGGTTCAGTCTGTTTGAAGCTTCACAAATTGTTCTGGTTCTACAGGAATAAAGCGGTATTGCGTCCCGTCTGGTCTTACTACGAAAACACGGTCTTGTATTCCAAAATCATCCTGACCACCACTTTGGGTATGAGGTTGAGTGATTGCTAAAAGCTTAAATTGAGCTAAAGCCGCTTCTTTGGCAACGTCTTCGCTGACGAATTCACCAGTCAGTCTATAATACTCACCTTCAAACTCGTCATAACCTCGTATTCTCCAAATTTCTTTGCCCATAATTTTTTAAATGCTCGGTGACCCGTCGGGACTAAAAGCCGTACAAATTTTCTCCTCTTGGGACAGACTTAGGCAAGTATATCAAGAAACTGATACAATTTGATATAATTAGTATATGAGTAATCAATCTGGCTTATTATATTCAAGTGATAATCCATCTCCCTATAAAACTTTATTATTATACGATAGACCAACCGTATCGAAAATACACTCAAGACGTTGGACAAATCTTGGTATCCCAAATCGCCTAGTAGATTCAGCAAGACAAGCCGTAGATATTAGAAATGATGTTCTATCTGATTTTGATGTAGCTGTAGTTCACTTAAGTTTGGGAGACAGGGAAGGAATGTATGGTGAAGCTATAAAAATGATCGGTAGATTGTTGAGCGCAAATCAAATGATGAGGATATTAATTTTAACTGGCGGAGGTTACACTGTGAGACAACAAAAAGCCCTTGATTTACCAGTTAATGGTCTTTTCTCCGTTGATGAATTAGATGAAGAAATCCCCCCATTGCTATTGGAAGTACAAAAAGGACCATTAAATCCAGAAGAATTGGAAAAAAGAGGTAGGGAGTTAGGAATTCAAGGAGAAAGAGGTTCAACAGGAAATAGAGAGAGGGATTATTAATATGATGGATCGAAGTCCCATTCGGGTTCCAAAAATTTGAGGCTAATGGAATATTTGAATAACTTTAAGACTAACTGCACGATTAGCCCGTTATATCAAGACGTTCTTAACAGTGACACCGAGGTGTGCACTATCGGTGAGCCGGCTGAGATTTGAACTCAGAACCTATTCCTTAAGAGGGAATTGCTCTACCATTGAGCTACCGGCCCTCGGTGCGCCCGACAGGATTTGAACCCACAACCTCTTCGTCCGAAGCGAAGCGCTCTATCCAGTTGAGCTACGGGCGCATGTGCCCAATTTTACCACAAAACTTGACTTAAAGGTATCAAAATGGCATTCTAGATGTGTTGTTCTGCCTTTAATGCGTAACATACTCTACATCGTAACCTTTTTCACTTTAACACCGCTAACTTTAGCAGTAACTCTTTTTACCTCTTCCGCTCTTTCTAAATACGACACGAAGCAGGTAATTGAGCTTATTGAACCACAACCTAATAATCTAAACGCGCTTGCTTCGCCTAAATACGGCACTCAGGTTTATGCCGCCCTGCCAAGTTCAACAGGCCAGGTTCAAGGCGCGGCAACCTCAGCAGACGCCCGCGTCGAGATTATCAGGCAATATCTGGCTAACTACAAATCGCCTCTAGAGCCATATTCGGCAGAAGTCGTGGCTGTTTCCGAAAAATATGATTTGGACTTTAGACTTCTAGTTGCTATTGCGCAACAAGAATCAAACCTTTGTAAAAAAATTCCTGAGGGCTCTTACAACTGCTGGGGGTGGGGGATACATGAGCGTGGTACTCTTAAGTTTGAAAGCTATCCAGAGGCCTTAGAAACGGTCGCAAGCGGCCTCAAGGAAAGCTATATTGACCGTGGATATGTCACTCCCGAGCAGATTATGAAAAAGTATACTCCAAGTTCCCCGGGAAGCTGGGCCGCAGGCGTAAACCAATTTTTAGGACAAATGGAATAAAGGTCGCTTCGCTCCAAATCCTAAATCCTAATATCTAAATCCTAAATAATAACAAGACTGAAAGTTTTTATATTGTTATTTGTAATTTGTGTATTGTTTAGATATTAGAAATTAGATATTAGTAATTTATATAATATCCCATTACCGTCGTCTGTTATAGCTATGTTCGTATTATGTTTGTATCCTCTAATACTTGACATTTGGCAAATAGGGTGTTATAGTGCTAGTTAGATCCTGAGGTTTATAGCTTTAAACCTATATGACTTCGGGGTTTTGTCCTCTGTAGCCGAAAGGCTATAGAGGACTTCACTCTCTCCGAGCCGCAAGGCTTGGGAGAGTTTACCTCGAGAGACCGCAAGGTTTCGAGAGGTTTGGAAGACCAGAGGTGCAAACCTTTGGTCTTCCTTGTTTTAAGCCAGCTAAAAGCAATAGTAACTAGGATTCAAGTCCTCTTCAGGTCATCACGATTAATATGAGGCTATATATTGATAATCGTCTAATAATCGTCTATAATACGACTAATATAGACAATTATGTTTGAACCCCAATATACTATTACTAATAGTCTCCTAGCAAACATCAAGCGCATCAATTCTTTAGTTAACGAGCTGAATGATAAAAGATTCGCGAGTGTTGTTTTGTTGGAGTTTGAAAGGGCAGCACGCGAAGTATCAACCTATGCCTCCACAAGTATTGAGGGTAACCCATTACCTCTAACTGAAGTTAAAAAAGTCCTTAAATCTAAACCTCAGTATACACGCGATAGTGAGAAAGAGGTCTTAAATTACAACCAAGCTTTGCAAGGCTTAAATGACCAATTGGAAAAGGGTAAAGTTAAAATTTCTCTTGAACTTATCTTAAAAATTCAAAAACAAGTAATTCAAGGGCTCTTGCCGCCATCTGATTCCGGGCACTTAAGACAACATCCGGTTGCGGTAAATGACCCGAGAACCAGGCAACCCATTTTTCTGCCGCCAGACACCACTGATGTAAAACCTATGATGGAAGATTTAATTGCGTTTGTTAATGAAAATGGGGACACAATTGATCCTTTAATCTTGGCCGGTTTATTTCACAAGCAAATGGTATTAATCCACCCGTTTATGGATGGCAATGGCAGAACTACTAGGTTGGCTACTAAAGTCTTGCTTGCTCAAATGAACTTAAATACTTTTAATCTCTTTAGCTTTGAAAATTACTACAATAAAAATGTTACGAGATATTTTCAAAGTGTTGGTGAATTTGGTAATTATTATGAACTTAAAGGCAAGATTGACTTTAGTCCTTGGCTTGAATATTTCACTGAGGGTATTATTGACGAACTGTTGCGTGTACAAAAACTTCTTCCACAAATGGGAATAAGTCCCAAGACCCAATTACTAGAGTATCATCTTAAAATCTTAGACTTCATAAAACAAAACGGTTTTATCACCGACAAGGACTATGCTAAACTTTCAGAGCGGGCTAAGGCTACCAGAGCTTTAGATTTTCAAAAGCTAACAGAGTTAAAATTAATAGGGAGAAAAGGTAAGGGTCGTGCGACTTATTACGTACTGAGAGAGAAATGATGAATAATAAGCAATCTAAGTTAAATATAAACAAATACGGAGACGTTAAATCGAGAAAAATATTTGCAGTATTATACAAGAATTAGCCGAGGTGGCCAGCCTCGACTAGTGTCGAGTCTAGGCGGGCGAAATTGGCAGACATGCA
>Ga0209542_10013001_pt1 | contig 14447 bp, 12 predicted proteins | sample RifCSPhighO2_01_FD_184028 | JGI IMG/M metagenome (GOLD analysis project Ga0209542, IMG submission 184028) | Soil microbial communities from Rifle, Colorado - Rifle CSP2_plank highO2_0.1 (SPAdes) (version 2) | ecosystem: Environmental > Terrestrial > Deep subsurface > Rock core/Sediment ...
AAGCTGGCGCGGAGGCGGTCGAGTAAGTTTGGTTTTCGAACAACTTCGACGTACTGCGTTTTTGTTTCAGGTTCTTTTTCAACTGTTCTTAAGCGAGCATTCTCCAATTCTAATCTTTGAAGTGAATTCTGTAACTCGATAATTTTATTCTGAGTCTGCTTAATTTGGTGTTCTTTGTCGTGGATAGAAAGCGTTGAGCCAGCCCATTCAATGGTGTTAATAACCCAAGCGATCACCAGTCCCAGCAAAAGTGAACCGAGTATTACCAGATATAATGGTATATCATATTGCAAACCCCCAATTGTCAGGTTGGTTAGCAAGGTATTTTCAGTGGCAAAATAGGCAAAGGCTACTCCAAAAATAACTACCAGTACTAAGATTGACATAATTGCATTCTAGTTCAACCTAAATAAAATCTGCACAAAGTTAGGTAATAAAATCGTAAGAAAGGATTATTTGGTAATCTAAATTACATAAATAAAACCCGAAGTACATTATATTTACCTTATGATTAACCTGCTCTTTATTATTGCCTTAATGATTTTTTTGGTGCTAGCCATCGCCGACACTGTTTGGGAATCCAGAAACTTAAATGAAACCTCTAAGGCGTAGTTTGCCCCACTGCTGTATAATGAATTAATCTGCTTATGGTTTTTTTTAGAGCCTTCCGGCAAGTTTTTCAAGAAAAAAAATACCTGGTTGGTTTTTTATTGATTTTTACTCTGTTACTTGGAATTTTAATATATTTGCCTGAAAACTCTACTAATAATCAGTACGTTTCCGGGACAGTTAGCCTGCAAGACTTCATTTTATTTACTTTACTCGCATTTTTAACCAGTATTTCGATAGTTTTTAATAGCTATCTAATTACTAAAAGTGGCTTCTTAAAATCTGGTTTTGGTTTGGCTACCCAAGGAGGAGCCGGCTTAATCTCTTCTATCTTTGCTTCATTGTTTGCTACGGCTACCTGTGCGGCTTGCGCTACTTTTCTATTTGGGATTTTGGGAGTTTCCGGAGTCTTTTTCCTGCTGGATTACCGCATCCCAATAACCTTAGGAGCTATTTTAATTTTATTGATTTCAATACATTTTACCTCCCAGAAAGTGCTTGGAAATTGTAAGATTTGTAGGGTTTAGGGTCTAGCGTTTAGGGTATAGTTTATACTAAAATGATTTCACCCTATGTTTGACTTAATCTCAATTGGTGACTGCGTGATCGATACGTTTATCTTTTTGGAGGATGCTGAGGTTTATACCAATAAAAAGGGTGATACTATGGTTGGAATGAGGTATGGGGATAAGATTCCAGTTGGATCTGGTGGCATGTCAATGGTAGCTGGTAATGCTGCCAATAATGCTGTTGGTGGTTCAAGGCTAAAGTTAAAAACAGCTATTTATACCAATGTTGGTAACTTAGATGATGATTCAGCTGATGATCGGATTAAAGCTAAATTTAAAAAGGAGGGCATTGATATTCGCTATGTTGTTGAGAATGCCAACTTGCCCAGTAACCACCATGTTGTATTGTCATTCAAGGGTGAGCGGACTATTTTGATCTATCATCAGCCTTGGAAATTTAACCTACCTGATCTTGACGCATCAAGATGGGTTTACTTAACTTCGCTGTCTCCATCATATGTTGTGTCCAATTTGTACAACCAGCTAACTCAATATTTAGAGCGGACTAGTGCTAAATTGCTCTACAACCCTGGAACCTTCCAAATTAAACAAGGGGTTAAGAAAAATCCACGTTTACTATCGTTAACAGAGCTATTTGTAGTGAATGTTGAAGAAGCTCAAATAATATTAGGGAAAAGTGGAGAGGGAAAAGGGAAAAGTGAGATCAAAAAATTATTAAAAGGGATTTGTGATTTGGGATCAAGAATGGCAGTTATTACAGATGGCGGGGATGGGTCATACGGATTTGACGGCGAGAAATATTATCAACTAGGTATTTTCCCAGCCAAACTTTTGGAGATGACAGGTTCGGGCGACGCATTTGCAACCGGTACCCTAGCTGGGTTATTTCACGGTAAAGACCTAGGGGAAGCGATGCGCTGGGGGGCAGCTAATGGAGCTTCGGTAGTAGAACAGATTGGCCCCCAAGCTGGACTTTTAACATACAACCAAATGCAAGAAAAATTAAAGGAAAACAAGAACGTCGTGGCTAAGGAAATTTAGGTTGTGGTATAATTGGGGTATAACAGCAGGTCCACACTCGTTACGTTGTGCTGGCTCCTCTGATATAGAATTTTTACAAGTAAAAATTTATGAAAAAAGCTAATAAGAAATTTACATTTACGAATGTAGTCTGGAAAGAGGGAAAGTACTTTGTGGCACAATGCCTAAATGTGGAAGTTTCTAGCTTTGGTAAAACCTATGAGCAGTCTTTGAAGAACTTAGAAGAAGCTTTGGAACTTTATTTAGAAGATGCACCTAAAGGTAGTATCTCCAAAATAGAAATGCCATCGCTTTCCACTACTGAAATTAATCCGCAGTATGCCTAGGCTGTATTCTTCACAAAAAATTGCCAAGACCCTCCAGAATAGTGATTTTAATTTCATTTCCCAAAGCGGTAGCCATGCTAAATTTAGGAAGATTGTAAGCGGTAAAGTCTTAACAGTAATTGTGCCAATGGCCAAAAAGGAAATTCCAATGGGGACATTCCATTCCATATTGCGACAGTCAGGGCTTAAAAATGAAGACTTTAAGTGATATGATTACTTTATGAATGCGAAACAATGGCTGCAGAAGGCTAAAGAGGAAAAGTTTGCGATTGGGGCGTTTAATGTCGGGAACTTGGAAACCTTTAAAGCAATTGCCCAGGCCGCTGCTAATAAAAAATCTCCGGTGATTATCGAGAGCTCTCCTGGTGAGACAGATTGGATGGGGAGAGAGAATATGGTTGATTTAGCTAAAAACTTTTCTGAGGAGTTTGGGGTGCCAATTTTTCTTAATTTGGATCATGCAGAGAAAGTTGAAGAATGCCTAAGCGCAATTGAGGTGGGGTATGACTTGGTTCATTATGATGGTTCCAGGACTACCTATGAGGAAAATTTAGCTAATACTAAGATAGTAGTGAAGGCAGCTCACGAGAAAGGTTTATTAGTTGAAGCTGAGATAGATAGAATGGTCACAAAATCCTCTCAAGTTTATGACATGGATATCTCAGATGAAGAGATTAGAAAAACTTTTTCCGATCCAGAAAGGATCAGAGTTTTTATTGAGGAAACAGGTATCGATACTATGGCCACTCTGTTCGGTAACGTACATGGAATTTTACCCCATCAACCCGATTTGGACCTCGAACTTTTCGAAAGAATTGTGGCAGCTTTGCCTAATACTTTTTTATCGCTTCATGGAAGTTCTGGTATCCCAGCTGATCAAGTTAAAAAAGCAATCTCAATGGGAATTGTCAAAGTAAATTTAAATACCGAGATGAGAGTAGCTTTTAAGGAAGCATTTGAAAAAGTCTTAGGGGATAGTCCCAAGGAATATGCCATGTATAAGGTGGAAGGACCAGTTATAGAGGCGATACAAGAATTAGTAGAACAGAAGATTGAAATATTTGGCTCTGCAGGAAAGGTAGATTAATGGATTCAGGGGAAATTTATGATGTAATTATTATTGGGGCGGGGCCAGCTGGGATTTCAGCTTCAATTTATGCGGTTCGCAAAAACCTTAAAGTTTTACTAGTTTCCAAGAATATTGGTGGCCAGGCGGCTTTTTCAGGTAATGTTGAAAACTTAGTGGGGTATTCTTTAATTACAGGAGCAGAGTTGGCGATTAAATTTCGTGAAGAGATTGAAAGATTTAATGGTCAGGGCTTGACTATTAAAGAGGGTGAGGAAGTAACTAATTTATCCGGTCAAGAAGGCGACTTTGAAGTGCAAACTCAAAATGGGAAATACCGCAGTAAAACCGTGATTATCGCTTCAGGTAGAATCCCCAGAATGTTAAATATCCCCGGTGAAAAGGAGTTTTTAGGCAAGGGGGTGGCCACTTGTGCCACCTGTGATGCTCCGCTTTTTAAAGGTAAAGAAGTGGTGGTAGTTGGAGGTGGCAACTCTGCCCTAGATGCGGCTTTTTCACTATTAAAAGTAGCGACCAGTGTAACAATTGTCAATCTGACAGATAGCCTGAGTGGAGATTCAGTTCTAATGAAAAATGTAACTTCATCCTCGCTTGTTAAGATTTTGAATAACCATCAGCTGACTGAAATAGAGGGAGATCAATTTGTAACAGGAGTAAAAATTCAAGATTTAGCTAACAAAGAGATCACTCAAAAGCCAGTCTCAGGAGTTTTTATTGAGATTGGCTGGACTCCGTCAACTAATTTTGATCCGCTGTCTCACAAAAATGATCACGGTGAGATTATGGTTGATGAGTTTGGCCAAACTTTAGTGCCCGGGCTATTTGCAGCCGGTGATGTAAATGATCTTTGGGGTGAACAGATTGTGATCGCTGCTGGGGAGGGAGCAAAGGTTGCCTTGAGGGTATCAGAGCATCTTTCTAAAACTCCACATAGTGTCAGCTCAAATATCCATGAACAAGGTTAAATTATTATGATTCATATGTCACACCACAATTTAATGAAGGCCGAATTGGTTAACGCTCGGTTTTGGGATCTAATCAAATTACGTTCTCCCTGGTTGTTGATTGGTTTAATTGGGGCAATGTTTGCTAGCTTAATTGTCAGTAAATTCGAGTTATCGCTTAAAGAAAATATTGCCCTGGCCTTTTTCATTCCAATGATCGCCTATATGTCTGATGCGATCGGGACTCAAACAGAAACTGTTTTTATCCGTGCTTTAACTGACCTTAAGTTTAATATTACCAAATACATTATTAGGGAAATTTTTCTTGGTGCAACTTTGGGTTCAATATTTGGAGTATTTACCGGCCTGGTAGTCTTTGTAGTTACGGGATCAGTGCAGGTTGGTGAGGTAGTAGCGATCTCGCTTTTTCTAACAATGAGTGTAGCTACTGGGCTGGCTTGCCTAACACCAATTATTTTGCGTTCCTTAAAACAAGATCCGGCCGTGGGTAGTGGTCCATTTACAACTGCCCTGCAATATGTAGTTAGTTTGGCTGTTTACTTTTTAGTAGCCTTAATTATCTTGTAATTAGTGGACGTATACCCTGGTACCGGGGTTATCTGCTGAAGCTCTGACAGCATTTTGGCCAGCAGGTACATTTGGTCCAGCCCAAGCAAAGATCGCCGCAGCGTTGGCCAATGGTTCATTGACGCATCCATGGCTCATTGGGTGTCCAAAGTTATTGTGCCAATATGCTCCGTGAAGACCATAACCTTGGTAGAAGAACATATTATTGGGTACATTTGGTAAATTATAGTAAGTTCCCCAAGCTTTATTGCCTCCGATCATACTTTGAAAACGAGTTTTATACCAAATTCTAAAATCCCCTTTTGGAGTGGGAGCCCACTTTCCTGAAGAAATTGGAAACTCCATGACTTGTTTGTTGCCCTCCCAAGCCCTTAAGGTTTGGGTAGCTAAATCAACCTCAATCCATTTTTCCGTGCCATCCGCCGCAGTGGTAGTGCCTAAAACAGCGGTGTCCTGATTATTTTTGTAAGTTGCTAGGGAAGTTTTTGGATAATCGATGATCTCCGATTCAAAAGTGGCAATATTAGCATTTTCATCAAATTCCCCTACAGACTTTTCCACCGTGCTTTGATTACAACAAGAGGTAGTAGTGTCGCCATCGATACCAATTTTATAAGCAACAAAAGCCTTAAGATTACCGGAATGATAAGCTTCTTTAACTAGTTTAATGTTTAAACCAGCAAGAATTAATATAAAAAGTAGGATGACGGTCAGTAATCGGTGTAGCATGACTAATATCATTTTGTCCCAAAATGGCCTATCTCGTCAATAGGGAGTTTGGTATTATAAAAGTACGAAGTACTTTTCAAGCTTCGCTTATATAGAGATGAAACAAATTTTGCTAGTTTTACTCGCTTTAGCGATCATTCCAATTGGGTTATATTTTATTCTCACCGCTAATGATTCCAAGAATTTGGTTTCACCCTTACTCAAAACCAATAAGGTGATTTCTCTAAACCAATGGTTTCCTAAAGAAGTGCTTGGAGTTGGGATTGAGGTTCCAGAGATTACCGCTAAGGCGGCTTTTTTTGTAGAAACTAAAACAGGTAGAGTTCTTTTTTCCAAAAATCCTGAGCAACAATTGCCGATTGCCTCCCTCGTCAAAGTAATGACAGCACTAATCGCTTTAGAAAATCGTAATCTAGATGAGAAGTTGTGGGTTTCAAGTAGAGCTTCTGAAATGGAGCCAGATAAAATGTTTTTACAGCCAGGTGAAGAGCTAAATTTAAAAGAGTTGCTTTATGGTATATTTTTGATCTCGGGTAATGATAGCGCTGAGGTCTTAGCTGAGGCCACAACCGGGAATCGTATGGAATTCATTAATTCTATGAACGATAAAGCCAAGCAGTTAGGTATGAAAAATAGCTTTTTTGTTAATCCAACCGGGCTTGATGAAGATATTAGTAACTCTTTTTCCAGCGCCTATGATCTTAGTTTGTTAACCCGATATGCCATCCGCAAATTTCCAGTCCTAGTCGATATTTCTAAGACTGAGCATATTACTTTGCCTCAAACTGAAGATCATCAAGACTATGATATGTATTCCGGAATTAATCTTCTGACAACTTACCCCGGAGTGATTGGGTTTAAAACAGGCTACACTCCTGAAGCTGGTTTAACTTTGATAACTTTAGCCCAAAAAGATGGTCATGAAATAGTCGGAGTATTACTGGGCTCAGAAAACCGCCGTGATGAAGCCAAGGAATTACTGGATTATAGTTTTTCTAAGCTAGAAACTAAGCCACTGCAAAGCTTGCCACAAAACTGAGTGCGTCATTTCTTAGTCTATCTAGTTCAGCCTCGCTAGCCTGGTCTTCTGGGAATAGATCATGAATCTCCTCGATATTCTTAAAGGCAATTCTAATCGGTTGCGAAACAAGATCAGCATTTCTTATAGTTGGTTTTACATATGTCCACCAACCAGTAGCGGCTGTGCCGCCTTTTCCTTCTAAGGCTCTTTTCCGATTAATTACTTCCAACCCATAAATTTTTTCAATTTGATCATCAGGCATGGTGCTTTTCTTAAATAGTTCGTCAGCTTCTGTAGTAAAATGAGGAAATCTGATTTCACCATTAGAGTCACGTCTGGTAGTACCATCTTTATTTTGTAAGGGTGTTCGCATCCACCTTAAATATTGACCCCGGTAGAACCGTTGCCTTCTTAAGATTTCGATTTGTTTTTCTGGTTTAACTAACTCTCTGGTCAATTCATCCTCGTCAGGACACATTATTTTTCTAAGATGAGCTAGTACAAATATCTCCAACCAAACTTGATCTTGCAAACTAGCAAATGTTTTAGTGTCAGTGCCAGGTTGAATACGATAATCTTTATCGAGCATTAATTCAAATGTTTGTTTGGATAATGCTATTCCAGTTTTAATATTACCGCTTTCTTGGTCTTGCTGGAAAAGTATACTTTGGTAACCACGACTTTTTAAAAACGGATCAGTAACCGGAATATGATAACCTCTCTCCTCAATCCTTCTGGTATATAAGACATGAAGCGCTCTCCTGATCTGGGAAATTCTAGCGGAGATCTTCTCCAGCTGTTCAACTGATATTGGAGGTCTGTGATATTCCAGGATTGAAGAGAGTCGTCCTAATTCTTCCTGAGATTGGGTATGGTAAAGTCCGAAGAAAATGTTGTGTTCTTGATCGAAGTATTCAGAAAAACCTTTTTGAAATCTTGCATGAGGAATAGCTTGTTCCATTGGGAAGGCTAATTTTCTTTGAGGATTTGGGGTCTGACCATTTAACAAAGTGGCGCTGATCTCCTCTAGGATCCAATTTCTTTGTTCTCCGGAGTAAACTCGTCTACCTAAAACGGATAGAGAAAGGTCATCGGTTAATTGTATTGGATGTTGCGTTAAAGGTTCGTACTCTTGTTCCCCAAGATCGATCAATTGGTTTTCCCACCTAGCTCTAAAAGCCTGATGTCCATATTTTTCTAGAGTCATTCTTCTTAAAGCTTCGTTTGGATTTCTAACAACAAAGATTGGCCACTCGTCAACTCGATGTGAGAGTTCGTACCTGGTTCGCCGGTGTTTTTCAAAAGGTTTTCTATCTTGGCTCCCGTTTGGGATCGAAGGATATCCATAATTTTCGTACAAACTTTTTAGCTCTTGAAACCTATCTGGGTCACGGTCTCTTTGGTCAAAGATAGCGCTAGTTAAATTATGGGTTGAATCAATAGGAAAATTGTCTGCTAACTCTAAATACTTAGTAATGACCTCACCTCTGTAATCAGAAAAGACTCCAATATATTCAATCGCAGTCATGATTGAATGAAGTTTAGCTAAATAAGTATCTTCAGCAGCGTAAATACCAGCCATAAGGTTTGTTGAACTTAAAGATTCTGGTTTTAGCCAATCTTTCTGAAATGTTAGTACAGAGAAAAGCTCTCTTCTGATGTCACTTCGGGGAGTAGCAACCATAGACCAGGCAGCATTATAGAAAAAATCAATCGACTGCTCAACAGTCTTTGGGGAGTTAAACAAAGCTGATTCTATTCTTTCCACCTCGGTTGTGTAGATTTCTGGACTCGATAGCTTGGCGTTAACAAGCCGCCCCACCTTATTTGGAGTCCAAATTTCAGGAATGGCTTCCCGAACTGTATTTTCTATTGCTTGAATTAACCGTCGCTGAATGGGTCCTGCTCGTAGTTCAGGCTCTGCGATATCGACCATGGAAAAATTATGGAGCAGCAGTCTTATTCGACCAGGATCTACCAGAAAAGCAGACACCTCTCCTCGAAGAAGCTCACCTTGTCTTTGGAATGGAGAAAATTGAAATTCTCTAATTAGTTCTAAAGTTTCCTCCATCAAAATTGGAGCACTTTCTAAATCATCGACATTTTGGCCTAAATCAAAATCATTTTTCATAATTTAGAATTTTACCACTTTCAATGCTGAAGTTCAAACTATAAGATTTAGGGATGTAATGCTTCTCTGGTTAAACGTTGAATTTCATCTTCGCTAGCCCTATGTCCCCCAACCGATAAGAGTAGGGCTCTGCGGCCACGGTAATCAAATGGAGTGAGCTGACCGGTGGATTTATGGTTTAGTCCAGCTACTGTAGCGATTTTACTGGCAGTTAGAATGTTTTCGTCACCTGGCAGAGGAGCACCTAACCGGTCGACTTGGCGGAGAGTTGAAAACATTAAATTCTCGGCACCCTGGGTTTTACTAAAGGTTAGTTTTCTCCCTCTGGAATCATAACAGATTATCCCTCCGGAATTTAGTCGAGCGATCTCAGGGCCTCTTGAGTTTCCCCAGCGTTTCATTGTTGAATCATGACTGAATAAGATGACCTCCTCAATACTAAAATATTGCATACCGGCACTGGTTTGAATGCCTATTATTTGAGCCTCACCATCAAAGATGGTTTTACGATCTTCGTGTCTCATCCAGTGAGCTGCCAAATCTGGAGCTACCTGTTCACCTGGTCGGTCAAATAATTCTTTAACTGAATCATCAAAACTCTCAGCTGTCATTAATCATTCCTTCCTTGTTGCATTTGCATCATTACAAATCTAAGTTCGTTATAAATACTTTTGGCGTTATTTTTCTCGTACCCATCTCTGCTCCAAAAATCTATCACATCCAAAGATAACTTTTCTGCCTCTTCTGCTGTTAAATTCCATCTGCTCCGAGCTTCTCTCATCAATTTTCTCAACATCCCATATTCTTCTATTCCCAAATCCCGCAAAACCTCAATTCCAGCTGTCCAGAGATGAGATCTTTCTTTGAGTATTCTGTCGATCTCCTCTTCGATCTCACTTGTTCCAAAAGTAATCTTTTCTTTTTCACCCGTCTCTGGTTGAATAATTTCAAACTCACGATGGGGTAGAGGAGGATTGATTGTGATAACCCGAAAACCTTCACCCTCACTCGACGGGTCTATAGTACCATAATCTGGGTCAGAGTCAAGCCTCAGAAGTTGATTATCGCAGCCGGCCTTAGGAGGTCCGGTTTTAATTAGATTAAAAATCCAACTAATTGGTTCTCTCTTATAGTCAGTTGCCATAACTAGCCCCGAAGGAAGATTAGGAGCTAGGGTAAAACCAAAGTATTCTTCCAGTGCCTTTCTCCAGTTAGCAAATTGCTCAGGGGTTAAATAGCTATGGGGCAATGATATTGTAGATAACGCGCCCTCTTCTACCGTCCGGTTATTTTCCAGTAAAACCTCTTCTCTTTCAGAGATCAACACTCCATCCTCTCTAATTCGCCTAATATTATTGGTCCAGTGTATGTAAAGCGAGTCATCTCTAACCGGAAATGCCCCGTCTCTAATTGGCAGATTAGCTGCTTCACCTACTACAAAGTGTCCACCAATGGTTTGCCGGTCCTTGCCAACCCGAAGGATCTCCTCCATCATGTCAATATTAACGATGGGCGAACCTGTTACAACCTGTAAGATAGCAGCTCCAGCTCCAACACTACCGATTCTGCAGCCTTCTTTTCCGGTCGCTTCCTGGAACTGTTTAATCATTCTGGAAACAACCCTGGCGTTATGTCCGGCCAGACTAAACTCATCATCGACTGCATAATAGGCAGCAAAGAAATCGGCGTTAATCATGCCCTCAAAACCAATTTGTCTTAGAAACTCTCTGTTTTCTTTATAGCCTCTGCCTCGGACTTTAGGAAAAAACTTATTTATCAGATATTGCCTTGGCGTTTCTGGATACAAGCTTTGAACCATCGTTCCTCTCATATGGGATCTGACAAACTCTTCTTCAGAGTCTGTTAAAGGCACACAATCTTCAACCATCTGGGCGATTAATCTTTTATACTCAAGAGCCTCGGCTCGTCCTTGGTCAATTAACCCATACCGAAGAATGCCCGGGTACTCTGCATGAGTGGCTCTAAGTGTCCTAGATTCAATTGGAATAATTTGGCCTGGTCGCCAGTCTCGCCCCTCATCTTGAAATTTATCAGCGTGAGTTTCTGGATCATCAAGTCTAATATGGAGTACCCCATCAATGTGTGAGTTTTTCTCTGTAGGCGGTATGCCTAAGTTGATCCCCAATCTACTAGATCTTGTAGTATGTAATAATATTAGGTAACCAGGGTCTTGTCGATACATAGTAACAGTTCTAGACCTATCTGAAATCTCACCCTTTTTTGGTACTGCGCTAACATCGCCGTCGATTCTAAGCACCTTTTCTGGACCATACCAAGATCCTAGGTGATCGTACAAACTTTTAATAACTTCAGTATCTTCTTCTTCAAGTGAATCCTCAAAATCATCACTGGCAGTAGTGACTGAAGTCTTATAGACTCCAGAAGAGATCCTGATTTTAGTTTTTCCTTCAGCGATTAAGGGGTCCATGATCTCTTTTAGGATGCGGTATTTACTAGAATACAATCCGTCTTTACTGACCCAATCAGCTCTAATGAAGGGATCATCAGCTAGAGAAACTAAAGTATCCATGCCTCTTGATAGATTAAAAAATGACCATAAAGCCAAAGTATCGAAACCAATTCTGACCAAAAAGTCTTCATTAAAAACTTCGTTGGGATTTTGGGACAACTTCCAGTCAATGAATTTCTCGTAGGCATCTGAAAGTTGTCCCGCCGCATCAGTTGCGGATAGCATTGATGAAATAGACAAGCTTTTCCCTTCCAGTCCTTCGATCATTCTTTCAATAATCTCTTTCTCTCGTTCATCCCGTTTTTCTTCTTGACGCTTGCGCAACTTGGCGATCTGCTCGTTTATCCCTTCAGGAGAATAGTATTTTTTGACTAGTAAAGGATCTAAGGATAGCTGCATCAAAATCTGTCTTTTAGTGCGACCTTCAGGCAAATTATCGGCATAAACAAAGTCGTAAAGTCTTTGGTGAAAAAGTGATAGTGGCACTGCTACCTCAGTTCGTTCTATAGGCGGTAGTTGATCTCTTAAGATGAGCTCTTTATCCCAGCGAGTGATCAGTTCCTTACCATATAGCAGCGCAGAGACTGTATAGGGTTCGTTGCGAACAGAACGGGTAAAGTCTCCGGGACTCCGATAGTCAAAAGGCAGTAAAATTCTAACAGGGGAATCAGCATCTTCAGTGCCGTTAACGATTAAAGTTCCTGTCATAGCGATCCTGGGAGCTTTTTCGGGAAGTTGTCGCGAGATAAAATGCATTAGCTGGGTACAACTAGCATCAGTATTATTAATGAGCTGAACTTCATCAGCTACTAGTGAATCAAATCCGGCGTTTTGAACTAATTTTGAAAGTAGTTCAAATGAACCAGGTTTAATGCCAAGTTCGCTTAAGAGCCCATATCCAATTACTGTAAACTCAGGTTTTTTCTTTTCCTCAATAAATTTCTTTAGTTCTTTGACACTGCCGATTGAGGCAATATCAGGTTGGTCCTCAAAGCTGTCTTTGATCTCCTCAACCCAATCTTCCCTGGGTTTTCCGGAAGGGCAAAAAACTAAGGTATGATTCCCACCCATATCTTTCTCAGCTGTTACTTTCAGCCCTAAGACTACAGCTCTAGTTTTTTGAGTGCCAGGATGACCATTTAAAAGATCTATTGGTCCGAGCTCTTTGGTACTAAGGCTATAGGCAAAATCTCTTTGATGTTGAGCAGGGAAACTAAACTGTTGGGTTTGTTCTTGATCTGGGATATCTCTTTGGCTGCCGGCAATTTGACGTTTCATTCGACTTGGGACTGCCATCGCATCAGATCCTCTGAAATGTGTGGCAACGTCTTCGATAATCTGCTTTTGCTCAGGGGTTGTAGCTTGAGTAGTTAAACTGCCTAGATAGTTAAAACAAGCCTCTGAACCTTCGCAGTAAAAAGGTCTAGTAGCTTGTTTTTGACTTTGGATTAAAATTTGATAAATAATCTCATCCTGATAGATTTCAGCCGGTAGCTCAGGTAGGGCAGTTGGGGCAACTCTTTCGTTGTCTCTCTTGTAATATCTTCTAGGCCCTAAATAGTCATCAAGCAGTCGATAAGTACCTCCATAAAGGGTCATTAGCGTCTTTTGGTCGTTTCCGGTTGCAGCATCACGGTATTTTTTAATAGCAAGTATTCTAGCGAGTTCAGCTCGGGTTAAGTAAGGGCTTAGTTTATCGATTATCTCGCTATCAGATCCAAGCAAATGGTAAGCTCTCTTTTGTTTTTGCTCCGGATCTAAATTCTTATCTTCCTCTAGCTCTATGCCACGTCCAATACACCAAATTTTGAACTGGTCTTTGGCTGAATCTTCGGTCAGAAGTGAGAATACTTCTTGGGGTTTAATACCAAATCTATCAACACATCCACAGGCCAGCTCCCCTTGGATAGTCAGATCACGACTCAGTAACTGCGAAACAACTTGTCTGCTAAGTGGCTTACCAGATCTATCATGTCCAATGATTGTTGGGTCTTCTACTGGACCTTTGTGTTCTTTTCTCTCATTCATGGCGGTATTTTAACATTATTGACCCATAGTTTCAATTATCAATATAGTTGGAGAGAATAGTTGACATCGAGACAGTTTAGGAGTAAACTATGGGATCAATATGTCAAAAGAAGAGTTAGAAGCACGCCAAAATGTTTTGCAGGGAAAGCTTACAAAATATGAACAGGTAAGAGATGGAATCTTTACTATAGATAAGAGGTTTCTTCGGCTTGATCCCTCAGCTCCACTCGATGAATATTCCGCTCGGCTTGATCGGTTAACTTTGATACAAGATCGCCTAGTTACTGACTACATTCCAAAAACAGCGCGAGAACTGGACGCAGTTAGAAGAGATATAGAAGCAGTTAAGGCTACCACTGATCTAGTGATTTTAAAAGCTCGATTACAAAGGATCGAAGAACGTTCTGCTCGGGGAATCCAAGTTCCAGCAGAGTTGTTAATTCCGCTCACAGAGGGAATTGCCCGATTAGAAGCAATAATTACCCAAAGAGCTGTTCAAGAAGGAGATACTGTTGAAATTAGAGTGAGCCAACCTGGTCAGGATGATCAAACGCTGAGAGTTCATCATATTGGGACTCCGGAAGAATGGCGTATTTATCTGCCAGAAGAATGGGTCGAGCCAATTGATTTACCAACTGGAATCGAGTCCGGTGTGCCCTCTGCTGCGGATGGACAACCTAACCCACTAGTAGATGATAGTGAGCCAACTCCAGAAGTCAGACAATCTTTTGAAGTGACATTTCCAAATGGAAAAGTAATCAGGACAACCGACGAGGAAAAGTTTAAGATACTAAACGAGCTAAGTAAAACCAAAGAAGGTGAAGCGATTGGACAACAGGTTGTCATTCATGCAATCGGTCGAGAATTTAGTTACGAGAATGCTGACTATGTTAGGAGCCAAATTAACTCTTACGGTCCTGAA
>Ga0209542_10013002_pt1 | contig 14446 bp, 15 predicted proteins | sample RifCSPhighO2_01_FD_184028 | JGI IMG/M metagenome (GOLD analysis project Ga0209542, IMG submission 184028) | Soil microbial communities from Rifle, Colorado - Rifle CSP2_plank highO2_0.1 (SPAdes) (version 2) | ecosystem: Environmental > Terrestrial > Deep subsurface > Rock core/Sediment ...
CTCCATCGCCGGCTTTGCGCGGCCCTGGCCGGGGAAAATCACCTTGTCAGCCGAAAGAATTTCTTTTGCATCGCGCGTAACCGTGTACAGAATGCCAAAACGTTCCAATGCGTTCGTAACCGAGGCAATATTGCCCGCGTTGTAGTCTATGATAGCAATTCTCACCCCGTTAGAGGCAGGTCGCGGTCGTGTGGTTTTCTGTAAAGACATAGAATTAATGCTTTGAGGAAGATTGACAAGAGATTAGACATTGTCTTGCGCGACCGCGGCCTCTAACGGGGCTTATAGAACCCCCTTGGTTGTAGGGAGTTCTCCCCGCATGCGAGGGTCTTGTGACACGGCCATTTTTAGAGCCTTGGCAAACGATTTGAAAATCGCCTCTATTTTGTGATGTTCGTTCTTGCTGTACTTCACGTTGATGTGAATATTCGCCTTCAGTGATTCAGCGAGTGACCTGAAGAAATGCTCAACGAGTTCCGTGGGCAAATCCCCCACCATTTCTCTCTTGAATTCCGCGTTGAAGACTGCGTACGGGCGCCCGCCGAGATCCAGTGCAGTTTCCACCAGCGTATCGTCCATGGGCAAGAGGAATCCGTACCGGTTAATTCCTTTCCGTTCTCCCAGTGCTCCTACAAGCGCCGTACCCAGTGCGAGGCCGACGTCCTCCACCGTGTGGTGTTCATCTATCTGCAAATCCCCCTTGGCCTTGACGCGCAGGTCAACGAGCGAGTGCTTGGATAACTGCTCTAGCATGTGATTGAAGAAATTGAGCCCCGTGTCTATCGCAGATTGTCCTGTTCCGTCCAAATTGCACTGAACGAAGATACTTGTTTCTTTCGTGACACGCTCCACGGAAGCGATGCGCGGGAATGTACCATTCGTTTCCATTTCGTAGAAACGGATTCCGATATTCTTAGCAAAATCGGCGTCGCTCTTGCGGTCTCCCACCATGAACGACTTGCCATAATCAATAGGCGTATCCTTCAGGAACTTTTTTACGAGCCCTGTTTTCGGCTTGCGGCACGCACAGCCGTCTTCCGGGAAGTGCGGGCATACGAAAATCTTCATGAACGTGATTCCCTGTTCCTCAAAAGTCCTCAACATAACATTCTGCGGTGCCTCAAAATCTTTCATCGGAAATGACGGGGAGCCAAGACCGTCTTGATTAGAAACCATTACCAGCTTGTATCCGTCGTTTTGTATTCGCTTAAGTCCTTCAATAACGCCAGATAAAATCTCCAATCTTTCCAGCGAACCGATTTGGTTATTATCTTTCGGCTCATTAATGAGCACCCCATCGCGGTCAATAAATGCAACTTTGACCAGTTCCTTTTTTCGCGTTTTCTTCTCTTTCATATAAGTTTCTTTATCGCGGCTAATAATAAATCATTCTGTTCCGGCGTAGCTACGGTGATGCGCACGCAGTTTTCCAGCAGTTTCTTGCTGCCGAATTCCCTGATGATGAGCGCGGACTCATCGGCGAGTTTCTTGGCGATAGTTGATGCAGTCGGATATCTCACCAGAAGGAAATTAGCATCGCTCGGAAAGACCGCGAACCCCATTTCTTTGAAACGCTTCTCCATGCGCCCGCGTTCCTGAAGGATTATATCCTTGAATTCAGCCACCGTGGCCTTCTCGGCCAAAGCCTTAACTGCAAGAGCGGATGAAATGCGGTTGATGTTATACGGCGCTTTGATTTTGTCCAAATACTGCACTACTTGTTCATTTGCTATTGCATACCCGACGCGTATTCCAGCCAACCCCCATATCTTTGAGAATGTCCGCAGAACGACGAGGTTCTCAAAATCAGCAACTTTCTCCGCCAGAGACGGTTTAGAGGCAAATTCAATGTACGCCTCGTCAACAACAACAATTCCTTTGAACCTCTTGCATAGCTCTTTAATATCCTCCGCGCGAAGCAGGTTGCCTGTCGGATTATTGGGCGAGCAACAGAAAATTATTTTTGTTTGAGGCGTTGTGGAATTGAGCACCGATTGCACGTCAATCTGGAAGTTGTCATTCAAGCTACACGACTGCACACCCGCTCCGGCAGTCTCTGCGGCGACCTTGTACATGCCGTACGTAGGCTCAATAACCAATACCGATTCACCTGGATTCACAAATATGCGGATTAACAGGTCAATAATCTCATCCGAACCGTTGCCCGCGAAAACATTTCTTTCGCTGACATTGAGAAATATTCCGAGAGCTTTGCGAAGTTCTCTTGAGTACGGGTCGGGGTAGCGATTCAATTCGGAAATTCCGGGAAGCGCAACCGCGCTTCCGAGCGCGTTTTCATTGGCGTCAAAAAACACGCCAGATTGATACAGCATCCGCGCCGAAGTATACGGCCTCATGGCTTTGACATTCTTACGCACGAGTTTGTCTATCATGGTGAATGAGTTAATTTGTAAATCGGATAGATACGGCATTTTTGTGCGCGTCCAGACCTTCGCGCGCCGCTAACGTCTCTACGGTATTTTTCAGGTTCCGTATTCCCTGTTTGGAAACCTTTTGAATCTGTATTTTCTTACCGAACGATTCAGCAGAGAGAGCGGAGAACATCTTTGCATATCCGGAAGTCGGCAGGGTGTGATTTGCACCCGTCGCATAATCTCCGAGCGGCTCCGATGCATAGGGGCCGAGGAATATTGAGCCGGCATTGTTAACCGCGGCAAGTGCATTTGCCCCGTCTTTGAGGACAAGCTCCAAGTGCTCCGGCGCATATTCGTTGATGAACGATATGGCCGTGTCAAAAGTGTCGGTAATGACCGCGAAGCTTTTCTTGAGTGATTGGCGGATGATGGATGCGCGCTTTAACACTGCCGTTTGCGCGGCCACTTCTTTCAGGACTTTCTCTGCAAACGGTTTTGAAGATGTCACGAGAATCGCCTGTGAATCTTCGCCGTGCTCAAGCTGTGACAATAAATCAGCGGCGACCCACGCGGGATTTGCGGAAGAATCCGCGAACACGAGCACTTCCGACGGGCCTGCGGGCATATCTATATCCACTTCTCCGTATACCAGGAGCTTCGCGGTCGTTACATATTGATTGCCGGGGCCGAATATCTTTGAGACTTTTGGAATCGTTTTAGTGCCGTAGGCCATAGCGGCGATAGCCTGTGCTCCGCCAACTTTATATATTTTAGAGATACCGCACAAATCAGCTGCGACCAAGACCGCGTCGGGAACTTCTCCTTTTGCGTTTGGCGGTACGCACAAAATTACTTCCTTGCATCCTGCCACCCGTGCCGCGACACCGAGCATGAGGACTGTTGAAGGATAGGCCGCTTTCCCTCCGGGTATATAGAGACCAACGCGCTCTATTGGCCGGAATTCCCGCCAGACTGAAACACCCTTTTCCGTTTCAACCGCCGGTTCTCTCCGCTTAAGTGACTGCAAGTGGAATTTTCCAATATTCTTTTTTGCGCGCTTGAGCGCTCGGATCACATCTTTAGACTCGTTCTTGTATGCCCGTTCTACCTCGCCTTTGGAAACGCGAAAAGACGTTAGGTTTGCGCCGTCGTACTTCCGCGTAAAATTAAATAGCGCTTTGTCGCCGCTCCGGCGGACAGTCGCTATAATTTTATGCACGGCAATATCAACGCCCGTTGATTTTCTTCGGGCGCGCCGCACGGTATTGAGACTGCGGGAAAGGGTATTTTTATTGGCAATGAGAATTTTCATCCCGTTAGAAGTAGGAAGCTTGCGCTTCCGACCAGCATATAATATTTGTGGTTCTTTTTTCATATAAGACATTTTCATTACGCCTCACTACACACGACTTCCGAAACTTCTAACGGGATTCATAAACTTGATTCTAAGTTAATTTGGGACAGAAATCGTTTCTTCGCTTGCTTGCTTTGCGGGCTTTCTACGAGCACTGCCTGCGATTCCATGATAACGCACAGCGGCACGAGGTCATGCGCTTTGAGCGTAGAACCCGTCTGCACGATATCGCAAATAGCGTCCGCCAAATCCAGTTCAGGCGTAATTTCGGTTGAGCCGGAAATGGGAACGATAACCGCTTCAACGCCCTTACTCTTCAGGAAGCCGGACAGTAATTTGGGATACGATGTGGCTATCCGTTTACCCGCTAAATCTTCCGGTTTTCTGATTTTTGATTCTTCCGGAACCGCAATCACCAGTTTGCATTTGCCGAAATCCAGTTTCTCAACGACGGCCAAATCTATGCCTTTTTCGGCAAGAACATTCTGACCGACAATGCCGAAATCGGCGACACCTGCGCGTACGTATTCCGGTATGTCATCATCCCGAAGAAGAAGCAGGTCAATGTCGTAATTCTCGCATGCGCGAATGAGCGACCGGCCTTCCGGCGCAAATACCAAACCGCGCGAAGTGAACAGATCCATGCTCGCCTGATACAGGCGGCCGCTTTTTTGAATCGCGATTCTTTGGCGTTCCGGTGTGTAAAGTAAGTGCATCATGGGAATAGTGAGTAGGAAATAGTTAGTAGTTAGTAGTAAATTCAATGAGAAATGCGTTTCAGGGCGAGCCGGTAACCGCCTGCGCCATGACGGAGCCAATGCGCGACGCGCGTTACTGTTGCGGTGCTAGTCTTGACCCTCTTTGCTATCTGCGCGTATGACTTCGGCTTTGCTACGGACAGCATTTGAGCAATGCGAAAACGCGTCGACATCTCCTCAACCTCTTTGATGGTGCACACATCGCGCAAAAATTGCTCACATTCCTGCGGATTTTTGAGCGATAGGATAGCCTTAAACAGCTCTTTCGCCTCTTTGGTATTGAATATGTCGTTTTCCATATCTATCGCTAACGTATTAGCGTGTTAGCATGATATACTAGTGCAAGAATTCTGTCAATACCCCCTACTAAACTTAGTTTGAGCCCCCAAGGGGACAGCGCGAATACCTCACCCCGTTGAGGTATTCGATTCTTGAGCCGATGTCCGGGATTGAACCGGAGACCTCGTTCTTCGCTTATACCTCCGTTTACTGTATCTATTATCGGAGGGCTAGACTGTATCTTTTCGCCAGAGGCGAACCCTTGTCAGTCGTTCGGGCGTTTGACGCCACGGTCTTGCCCTTAGAAAGGGTATTAACCGTTATTCGGGATTCATGCGCATGTCGCCACGCGCATGGGCAGGGCCTGCGACCCACCAAGAACGTGCTCTACCAACTGAGCTACATCGGCACAACTAACTTCAACCCTCTTCAGATTAGTCTATTTAACCAATATTATCAATGTGTTTACATATTAATTCTTTTAGTCTGGAATTATTAAAGTGTACTGTGAGCACCCCATGTTCGGACTTATATTTATAGGTCCCCTCTCCTCTCACCTTAGAAACAATGACCTTATAAAATTGGTTCTCCTTTACTTTTAGTTCCCGCATCCAATAATCCAGGACGTCATTCCGCGAAAGATCTTGGAAAATCTGTAAACCAAATTTGAGCTTATTTTTCTTAATACCAAAAACCTTGTCTAAAAACACAATGAACCTTTTTATTAATCTGGCATCTGTATTACAAAGTCTCACGCCGCCTTTTCCTCTTTTTGAGCCTTCTCCCCAATACAATCCTAGCCCCATTCCGTACAAGATTCCATCATGCACGGTGCGAGGAGGTTGGAAAAGGAAAGGATCTCCTCGCGGATGGTGCATCTGATATATAGCGTCAGAGATACTTCGTTTCTCGATACCGTGTTTGGTAAGCCAGTAATTAACCTTGTGTTCAGAGCATTTTAATTGCCCTGCCATTACTGAAACGGAAAGCTTTTTCTGCACATAGAGCTTGGTAAGTCTAGATTTTTCTAGCATTAGAGTATTATACACTAAAGACTCTGGTCTACTCCTAGCGAGTCTTGTCATTGATTAGTGTATAATTACCGAAACACGATATAATTCATTACATATGTTCAAGAATGTAGATAAGTTTTTTGACCATCTGGAGGATAGTGTGCGCAGCCATTTGAGTCACTACCCCATTGTATATGCGTTCATTGCCGGTGTCGGCATCATTCTCTTTTGGCGTGGAGTGTGGCACACCGCCGACCTGTTTGCCTTTATGACAGGGCCCGTCTCAACAATCATTGGTGTAGTCATCCTCCTCATGGTCGGCATGTTCGTATCCTTCTTTATCGGCGACAGTATCATCATCGCAGGAATCAAGCGCGAGAAGAAGCTCGCGGAGAAAACCGAGAGTGAAATTGAGACGGAAAAGGAAGAGCTGGATGACGTGCGCGGAATGGTCCGTGAGGTGGAGAAAGAGGTGGAGGAAATAAAAGATATTATGGATAAGAACAAAAAGTGTTGAGGTTAAAATCCGGTCTTGCCAGTGCAGCCAACCAAAAGGTCACCCCGCAGGTGACCTTTTATCTCGCTTGCGCGGCCGACGGGATTTGAACCCGCATCCTCTTCCGTGACAGGGAAGCGCTCCACCAGGTCGAGCTGCGGCCGCATGTTCTACGTGTACAGGGTCTGTAGTGCCTTGGCAAACTTCTTAAACTTTCGGACAAGATACAAACCGCTGTCGGGCATAGTATCGTACATCAGATGGAATAACGCAACACTATCGCGATGACTGAACACTAAGTCGGAACCGCTGTTCTTACTTTTAGATATTACAAATCCTTTCATCAATCCATGAACATGTAGTTGTTCGTGAAGTGAGTCAAGAAACATTCTAGAACCGGCAGTAAATCTTGCAGAAAATATCCATCTCTTCTTCTTTCTTGCTTTGATATAATGTTTCTTAAAATACACACAGCCGTCGCCATCGAAGTATCCCCGCACAAAATGTCTGAATAATTCATCCGGGATAGCCGGTAATTTCATACGCTTACTTTTTCGCGGCGTTAAGCCGAGCCTAATCAGGTCCGCAAACATTTCTTTGCTCCCGAGTTGAAGCTGATACCCTGTGGCACGCGTACTAATTTTGTATGTGCGTTTTCCGATTTTATGATTAGATCCAAGCACAGTTCTCACATTCACTAACAATGTTCGATCGTTGTTATAAAAAGCAATAAAGTGTCCTCCCCGCTGGTTCTTAATCATATTTCCATCAGCCGCAAAGAATCCTAATACATAGGCCATTTCACCGCTCCACGTTTTAAAGAAATCTCTCCGTAAGTTCCTCGATATCGGCATGCTTTAATTATATCGTGACATTGCATCACTCTAACCACTGATGTGGATAATATGGAGCATCCAGAGGGATTCCCGAGACACCTTGCATATGCCAAGGAGTCACCTCGGGAATCATTCGAAGCCCCATGATTTATCTTGGGGCGAAGTAGTGCCGAAGGGTGGAGTTGAACCACCGTTTAGGGTTTATGAGTCCCTCGTTCTAGCCGTTGAACTACTCCGGCGAATATGCATATTAACCTATTTCAGAAAAAAATACTCCCCAAGTCCCCACTTTCATGTTATATCTGAATGCATGTGGGATAATCTGCTGTTCATCAATAGCCTCATATGGGTATGCACTTCTGTCTATTTTGTATATTCAATAGGTGCGGCGATTCTGAAATGGGACATACGCATATTTCTGGGGGGTCTGGGACTTTTTCTGCTTTCGCTCATTGTGCAAATCATTTTGGCGGGACTTAAGAAGTATTGAGACTCCCCTGTCCGGAATTCAGAAATCCAGAAAATCAAGAACCGCGCCTCCTACATCGCGTGCCTTTCCTTTGTATGGATACGCGTGGAGATACATCGCAGGGTTCCAATTCAGCTCAATAACGGCGTAGTTATTTGCCTGCGGTGGTTTTTTGGGATTTCGTATAATCATGTCCACCCCGCATATATTCGCCCCAACGCTCGCTACCGCCTTCAGCGCAATGTTCTTATAGGTCTGTGGCATATCGGGAATATCCAAGGGGTCTCCCCCGTCGCTCACGTTTGAGTTTTTGCGCAGATACACTTTCCTTCCGCGAGCCGGTATTGAATCCGGAGTCAGTCTCGCTTCAGCCAAGATCTCCTTCTCTATAGTGTCCAGCTTGATGTACTGCTCGGGCAGTTTGTAGCTTGCGGGATCGGTATTCTTACGCACGACAAGTTCCTTTATAGTGTGCCTGCCGTCTCCCACGACATTGGCGGGTTCGCGGTTCAGCACCGCGACCACTTTTCCGGAGATTACGAGAAAGCGATATTCTTTGCCCGAAATGAATTCCTCCACCAGAATGCTTTCGCCGTATTTGAATGCCCGGCTGACAGCCGTCGGATACATACTGTCGCTTTTCGGCTTCATGATGGAGACGCCGGTTCCGAAATTGGTGCTCGCGGGCTTTACCACGAGCGCGATGTTCCGGTGCTTCCTGCAATATTCAATTGCCTCATGCGCAGTGCCGAAATATCCCCCGCGCGGCGTTGATATTCCCGCACGCGCAAGAAATGTCTTGGTCAGCGACTTGTGGTTCATGAGCTCATAGCTTAGGTAGTTGTCATAACGAGTTATGGTGGCCTGCTTTACCACTTCCCTTTTTTCTCCGCGCGTAAGTTCTATCACACTCAATCCCGCGTCTATAATCTCAACGTCTATGCGCCGCTTTTGCGCGGCACGAATCAGGACTTGCGTTGAAAGTTCCAGGCGTTCATACCCGTTCAATATCCATGCATCCCGGGCTTCCCTCTGTGCCGCTCTGTCCCAAGAAACCCGCGACAGTTCCCGCATCCGCGCGTTATAATCTGGCGTCAACAGAATAGCGCGCCCAGCGATTTTGTGTTTTTTTGCGAGCGTGAGGCCATATTCTGCAAACGATTTTCCGCTCTCTTGTATGTCTTTCAGAATCTTTGCCGAAGGCGTGAGATTCGGGTCCAACACCTTCCCTTTCTGCATTTCTACAGCCTGCGAATACTGGGTCCCACCGTATGCCGCATCAAGCATGCGGGCAACCTCCAGAATTCCTTCCAAGGCGTTGAGCGACCAGCGCCTAAAATCTTCCCGGTTGTTTCCGACGGCAATTATCAGACCGTGCTTCCTCCCGTTAAGCGCCACCAACGATTGGTTCCGTTCCCACTGCGCCTGTTCGCCTCTCTTAAAGAACGGGCTTGGTTTAAGCAGGCAATACAGCATAAAAACGTGCAGAAAACGCAGCTGACCCGTGCCGATTCCCGTAAACTCGTAGGGGTCAAGGTCAATGCTCCTCAATTCCACATATTCCACCCCCGCGCACGCCAGCGATGAAATGAGGCTCTTATCAGCGTGGGCGTACTGTTTTTGTTTGGGACGCACCGAAGTATAAAATTCATTTTCTAACTGCAGAATATTTGCGTTCAATTGCACTTGCCGTTCGCGCTTATATATACCGAGAGAACTCCACAGCCGTGAAGGCGTGGACACGGCGTTGTACAAGTCGTGGACGTATGCATCCAATGAATTATACGAAACGGAAACCGGAACATTCTTTCTGTTTTGATATCCAAAGTCACTCAAACGGAGCGATGTCGCGTAGGGTCCGTAGTAGGCGGAGGAACGCAATCGTTTCAACGCGGCCGACCGCCTATTGAAAAAGCTTTTATCCGCAACGGGAGAGGCGCCAAAGAAATACGTCACAAGCGGAACATACCGGATAACGTTTCTCATGAGTCCGAAGTATTCGGTATCTTTAAAAACAGAAAGCAGCTCATCCGACCCCCGCTCTTTTGCGTACGCTTTCCAGAAAGCCTCGGAGAGGGAGAAGTTGTAATGAATGCCGGAAATCGTCTGCACGGCACCGCCATAGCGTTGTTTCAATCCCTCGCGATATAACATTTTCCTCGTTCCCTCCGCGGATGTTCCAAAGCCGGCCACGGGGATTTTGTTATGTGCCGGTAATTTTGGCGGCATACTGAACGGCCACAACAATTCAGCACCAATGTGCCTGTAGCTCCACGCCATCAACTTTCCCAAGAAGTTTTCCCCGCGGGCTTCGTCCGGCACCGGCGGAGTTACGAACTCAAGTTGGGCTTCAGCATAATCAAGGGTAATGGAAGGGTGGGTCAGGGGCGAGCCGAGCGCTTGCGGATGCCGCGTTCCCGCCATGAGCCCGCGCGAATCAGTTCGCACCGCTTCTCTCTCCAACCCATGCTTTACAGCATTACACAGCGCTTTCTTTGCCAATGGACGGAACATAATGGTAGTGAATCAGAAGTCTATCACTCCTGCTGCGAGCGGCAATATAATGAAAATATCTTTGATATAGTTGCACCACAGATATGGCAAAACAATTATCTCTGCTGAAAGGATTTCTCGGCAGGTATCGCGCCCCTATATTGTTTATCGTCGTCGGTTTCGCCATCTACGCAAACGCTTTCCAAAACCAGACGTTTTGGGACGACAACGACAGCATATTGAATAACCTCTACGTTCATGACTGGGGTTATTTCCTGAAATACTTCACGGAGAATCTTATAGCGGGGGCCGGTTTTTTCAGCAATTTTTGGAGGCCGATACTGCTATCGGTCTTTTCATTGGAATGGCATCTCTGGGGAGGGTGGTCTGCAGGATATCATTTCGTCAGCACCTCGTTCCATGTCGCGAACGCCGTTCTCTTATTCCTTATCCTCTCTTCTCTTTTCAGGAAACGCCGGGTCGCGGTGTTCACCGCCTTAATCTTTCTGGTTCATCCGCTCCAAACGGAGGCGGTAACGTATATTGCCGGAATGGGAGACCCTCTATCCGCCTTTTTCATGTTCCTGGGGATTTTCTTTTTCGTAAAATTCCGCACTTCCAAAATAACTGCTCAAAAAAGCGTTCCTTATTTCCTGTCGCTTCTCATGTACGCACTGGCTCTAATGTCAAAGGAAACTGCAATCGTAATGCCTGCTCTTATCTTTATTGCCGACTTTTTTCTCACCAGCCGAAACCGGAAGCAAATTACATTCAGAGAGAATATAAAGGCAGTTGGAAAGACACTCTGGCCGTTCATTGTCATCGGCGGGCTGTATATCCTGCTCCGGGCTACCGTTCTAAATTTCGGCAATACCTTTAACTTGTACGGCGAACAGAATGTTTTTACATCAAATTTCCACATCCGTATCTTCACATTCTTTGAGGTGCTGACAAATTACTTTGCCCTGCTTTTCTGGCCGCTTGGCCTGCACATGGAGCGAAGCGTGGAGGTGGCAACTTCTTTCTTTTCCCCATCGGTAATTATCGGAGGCTTGATTTTTCTAGGGCTCTCGGCTTTGGCCGTCAGCCAATTTAAGCGATTTCCGATTTTAAGTTTCGGGATTCTCTGGTTTTTCATAGGGTTAGCGCCGACATCCAACATTCTTGTTCCCATCAACGGGCTCATCTACGAACACTGGTTGTATCTTCCGATGATTGGAATCTTCGTGATTTTGGTATGGCTCGGAGAACTTTTGGCCTTGAGATACGGCCTCAAAAATATCTTCTTGCTGGCTATGATAATTTTCGCCGCCTTCTTATCGGTACTAACAATAAATAGAAATAAAGACTGGCGGGACCCCGTTACTTTTTATAATCAAACCTTGCAATATTCGCCGGAGAGTTACCGCGTCATCAATAATCTCGGCATGGCCTACGATGATAGGCAAGATTATGCTCTGGCGGAAATAACATATAAGCGGGCAATTGCCGTTTCTTCTTCCAGCCCTGTCGCCTATCACAATTTGGGCAACACCTACCAAAAGATAGGGAAGACAAATTTAGCGATAGAGAGTTTTAACACAGCAATCAAACTGGACCCGAAATTTTATTTCTCCTACAACGGCTTGGTTAATATTTACCTGCAAGATAAAAACTACAAAGAGGCCCGGAGGGTGCTTGAAAATTATATTGGTTACAGCGGCTCAAAACTGGAGACGCTCTTCCTGCTTGCACAAATCGCCGTTTCGCAAAAAGATTACGATTCCGCCTTGGCTTATTTAGAGCGAGCGTCTGAATTTGACCCGACAAACCAATTCGTCGCGTCATCAATTTTGGACATAAAGAAGGTAATCAATTCCCGGAAATGAAACGCTGATTGAAACCTGCTATTGTGCTGGTCTCTTTTGTAAAGCGGAGGCGGTGAGATTCGAACTCACGATGCCTTGCGACATGCCGCCTTTCCAAGGCGGTGGAATAAACCACTATCCGACGCCTCCACGGCTCGCATTATATCCGATATCCACATCCCCGCCCAATTTGTCATTCATAATCAGTCAGTCTTGCTAATATAGTGCGATATATCGCACTATGACGCATGTATCCAAGAGGAAAATAGAGTCTCATATTGAGAAACGCATCGTTGACGCATTTATGGGCGCTTTGTTCTCCACAAGTGTGGCGCGAGGAAAAGCGAGAGTGCACTCTATATTGACCCCCACCGAAAGAATAATGCTCGCGAAACGACTGGCAATCATCACAATGTTGGAACGCGACCAATCATATTACCGCATAGAACAAACGCTTAATGTTAGTATCTCCACTATAAAACGTCTCCACAAGCGACTCCTTGCGGGTGATTTTGATCCGCTCTGCCGCGTGTTTGGCCGGAATCTGTCGTTTCTTGATTATTTGGAGGTATTTCTATCTGCTGGTATGCCCTCTATCGCCGGTCCGCGACACCAGAAACGACTTGACCGACTGCGCTCCGGAATGAACCCGCGCCGAAGCTAGTAGTGCGATATATCGCACTACTTACAAATTCTATAGATTACAAAATATAAATACCCTGTGTTGCACGGATGTTGAGGCTTGAGGGCAGACGAGAGGTCTTGAAGGTATTGATGCCCTACACATTCATCCCCCGCTGACGCGCCTTGCGCTCCGCAATTCGCTTGCGCTGCTCTTCAAGTCTGCGGCGCAATCGGCGTTCAAACTCCTCGGCCTTGCGTGATGCAAGCCAGCCCAATGTGGCCATGACAATGTTCGCCGTCAATGTAAATCCGAATGCGAGAATGAAGGTGTTTGCAGACAGTCCTTGCGAAAGGAAAAAAACCGGCGCAAAGCTCACCATGCCGACTACAACATCCATGAACCGGTTCTGCGGTGTTTCAACGATTTTCACCATCGCTTCCCATGTCTCGTAGAGCACGAAAGATAGAAACGCGATGACGATTGAGGCCGTCGTGCCTAAATTCATAACCCCGAAGAAAAGTCCGAAAGACGCACCCGAAAGAAGATGAACAACGCTCCACAGGTCAACCCATTTCCCTTCCCGCCAAATATCGCTGCGTTCAAATCTTCCGTCTCGCGTTAGACGCATATCGTTTTACACATTCATCCCCTTGAGAGCCGCGATACGTTCCGTGACTGGCGGATGCGTGCTGAAGATTTTTGCGATAAATTTGCCTGCTTCATGCGTTCCAAACGGATTTGAAATGAAAAGATGCGCGGTGGCGTGGCTCGCCTTCCGCATTGGCGCTTGGTAGGAAGAAATCTTTTGCAGAGCCGAGGCCAGTCCATCGGGATAGCGAGTGAGAAGCGCACCGGAAGCATCCGCCAAGAATTCTCGCTTCCGAGATATCGCCATCTGTATTAATTGCGCTGCTATCGGAGCGAGAATTATCGCCAGAATAGCCACTATTGCGAGGACTGCATTTCCCCCGCGGTCGCGATTCCCTCCTCCGCCAAAAAGACTTACGCGAAGAAACATATCAACTACGACAGTGATGAGCCCGGCGAGAACAACTGCCACTGTCATAACGAGAATGTCGCGATTGCCGACGTGCGAGAGCTCGTGCGCGAGCACGCCTTCAAGTTCCGAGCGGTCTAATTGTGCAAGAAGCCCCGTCGTCACGGCCACGACCGCATGTTTTGGGTCGCGCCCAGCCGCAAACGCATTTGGGGCATTGTCTTCAATAATGTAGAGGCGCGGTTTCGGCAATCCGGCCGTTATCGCAAGATTTTCCAGTATGCGATGCAGTTCAAGAAACTGCACGGGGTCGGCCTCTTTGGCTCCTGTTGAAGTAAGCGCGATTTTGTCGGAGAACCAATAGGCGCTTATGTTCATCGCGAGCGCGAATATGACGGCGATCCAGAGTATTCCAGGCTGTCCCAGGTACCACGAAATCGCCCAGCCCACGAGTATGACCAGCACGAAAAACGCGCCCATCAGCATCCATGTGCGGAATACGTTGCGGCTTTGTTGAGTATAAAGACTGGCCATAGATGTTGTAAATGTTATAAGTGTTCTAAATGTTGTAAACGCGAATGTGGAATCATGTGTCGTAAATGTTATATATGTTCTAAATGTTATAAATGTGAAATTGCGCGATTATGAGGACATGGATTTGGCAAGTGCAATAAGCTTAAAGTACTCTTCTTTGAGAAGTTTCTCCAACTCTATAACATCTTCTTCTTTGAGAAATTCTTCTTGTACTGCAATTTTTATACATGCAACACATTCAAGTGCAGAAGACTTCGCCCGCTGAATGTAAACTAGAAATCCCTTCTTTGTCGGTTGGCCAGAACCCTCGGCAACATTTAAAACGATTGACGTTGCTGCTCTTTTTAATTGATCGGAAAGTGCATATGTT
>Ga0209542_10013003_pt1 | contig 14445 bp, 18 predicted proteins | sample RifCSPhighO2_01_FD_184028 | JGI IMG/M metagenome (GOLD analysis project Ga0209542, IMG submission 184028) | Soil microbial communities from Rifle, Colorado - Rifle CSP2_plank highO2_0.1 (SPAdes) (version 2) | ecosystem: Environmental > Terrestrial > Deep subsurface > Rock core/Sediment ...
TCGTAAATACCACAGCCATAGCCGAAACTGAATATCCTTATCTTTGCCGACCGACGAAAATAAGGATATTTATAAGAAACGACTTTTTGTTATAATTCACGCATGAAGATTGTCTCATGGAATGTGAACGGATTGAGGTCGCTCGCGAAAGACGGCAACTGGGAGACGTTTTTGAAAACTGTGAAGTCGGACATTTTTTGTTTACAAGAAACAAAAGCTTCGCCAGAACAATTGCCTGAAGAGATGCTCTCCCCAGCCGGGTATTCTGCATTTTTTTCCTCCTGCCAAATCAAAAAAGGCTACAGTGGTGTCGCGCTCTATTCAAAAATCGAGCCGTTGAGTGTGATTTACGGCATGGGGATTAAAGAATTTGACCAGGAGGGCAGATTTATTGGAGCAGAATACGAAGATTTCTTGCTGTTGAACGCCTACTTCCCCAATGCCGGCCAAGGACCGGAACGGCTGGACTATAAGCTCCGCTTCTACGATGCGTTCCTCGCTTTTGCAGAAAAACTTCGCAAAAATAAACCCATTATTTTTTGCGGCGACGTGAATACAGCCCATGAAGAAATAGATCTCGCACGACCGAAGGAGAACGAAGAGAACACTGGCTTCCTCCCCGAAGAGCGCGCGTGGATAGACGAGGTTATAGCCGCAGGGTACATAGACTCATTCAGGCATTTTCATCCGAATACTAAGGACGCATATTCATATTGGGATCTATTCACACACGCCCGCGACCGCAATGACGGCTGGCGCATAGATTACTTCTTCGTCGTCAGCGAATTCATGAAGCGAATTAAGAGCGCCTCCATTTACCACGACATCTACGGCTCCGACCATTGCCCTGTCTCCATCACCATCAACTAGGTTGGCATTATCAGCGACGGTAGGTATTATCGTTTTTGAAATCAATATCAAGAAGTCGATTGCCGCCGTTGTACATCTCAAAAGTAATGCGACATTTGCCGACACGAACACGATATTTCGATTCAAAACCACCTAACTTCTTAACATCGAGATTCTGTAGGTTGCCAGAACGGATCTGCACGAGAACAGCGAGTACCTTCTCTCTTCGCTCCACGTCAAGCTTGGCGAGAAATTTATCTATCTTGTGCATTGAGCCGTTCTAGTGAAGAGATGACATCATCTATCGGTACACCGCGCGGATTAATCTTCCTGAAATCAACAACTGTCTCCCATGTTCCTTCGTCGCCCCATACATCAACCGGTATGAGTCTGAATATCGGCCGTGAACGGCGGACAATCGTGAACGACTTTCCTTGTTCTGCATGCTTAATATAGGTGCTCATGTTCTCCCGAAGCTCCTTGAGCCCGATAATTCTCCGTATCTTTTTTGTTGCTGTAGCCATATGTCTGAAGTTTATCTTTAGATAATCTTGGTGTCAATAAGATTACGTGCATAATCTCCCTATGATTGCCGACCGTCAAAGATAGGGAGATTGCCTCCCTCAATACCTTCCTATCCACGATAGGTGCCTATAGGCACCAACTTTGGATAGTGCATTGCCGAGCGGGGAAAAAAGAAAAAGCAACAGATACCATCTGTTGCTTTTGTGCGAGGCTTTTTATTCAGGTCTGCCTCATAACCTGTCTCATCTACACGTGGAAGAGAATCACGAAGGAGTTTTGCATCATCTTTGGGATGTCAGCTCGGATAAAGCCGCGCTGAGTGGAAGTATCGCCACTTCGAACGTGGAGATGTCCTCGTTCACCTGCTTGTTGAGTAAGTTAATAAGCGCATAGCGCCCACGTAGCTTCTCGACTTTCTCCTCCGCACCTTCTTTGGTGAACGGACCGTGAGTCTGCACGACATACCCACCTTCCCAAGGCTGGCAGATCGAGGTCGATATGACAAACATCTCTATTGCAGGATCCGCAACCTTCTTGCAGATCCTAGAAAGGAGTTTTAGTGCTTGTTCCCACGTCATTTCTTCTTCCGTGAAAAAATGCTCGTACTCCTGGCGAACGTTCCATGTGGAGACAAAACCCTTTCCGCTCTCTCCGGTCAGGAAGTCGACGATGAAAAGTGGGTCATCCTCTCCCCCCGGCAATACAAACGCTGCTGAAAACCAGATTTGTCGTCCTTCGTTCGCCTCTTCGGCCATTCCGGTGATTTCTACACGGAGTCCTGAGCGAGAAAGTCCTTCTAGGGCGACGAGTGTTTGTGCGATTTCATGAAGCATGGTGTTCTCCTTGTTTGATTGGTTGCGGAGAATTCCGCGGATTTGATGCAACGGTACTGTTACCTATCACCATACTAGCACGCATGAAGTGTTGAGTCAATAGCATGGACTACTATTTTAAGATATGTGGTTAAAATACCTCGTATTAAAGCCATTTTATTAATCTGCTATATTTGTCATCAAAATTATTGACTATTTGTATATTTGGCACTATACTAACAACTTATGGATGAAGTCATTAAAAAATTGATGCCATTGGGACTCAACGAGAAAGAGGCGCGAGTGTACATAGCACTGCTTGAACTCGGGCGTACGTCGGCGTACGCGGTAGCGGGGAAAGCAGGGCTTAAGAAGCCGACAACCTATGTCATACTCGGCCAGCTTATTGAAAAAGGGCTCGCGGTGGAAATTCCGCGCGAGCGCAAGCAACTTTTCGCTGCTCGTCCGCCGGAGGAGTTCTTCGCGGAGGCGCACAGGAGGCTTACGGCCGCGGAACAGCTCTTGCCGGATCTGAATGCCCTCTATAAACAATTGGATACCAGCAAGGTACGCACGATGCATTATGACGGCGTGAATGGCATGCGACAAGCTCTCTGGTATCACGCTGAGGATCTTGTTGGCAAGGAGATGGTCGGATTCTTCGGAAGCGCTTCGCAGGCAAGCAGGGAACTATTTAACCTCTTTGAGGAGTGGAATGCAGATTGGTTGAAGCGAGGCATCGCGCTCCGTGGCGTCACCACCTTTGACGAATCTATACAAGCGCTCTTTGAGAAGTTCGGTGATACGCACTTTAAAAACATTCGATTCTTCCCTCTCGATAAATTCAGCGGCAATGTCACAATTTGCGCGGGCGATGATTTTGTTTGTATTAATCTGATTGGCGCAACACAATCAGTTATCGTTGAGAGTAAAGAATTTGCTTCAACTTTCCGGCAGATATTTGAATTGGTATGGCAATCGAATCTTACTTTGTCACTAGAAGAAGTGACAAAACAGTCATCATCCGATAATTCTGTCTTAAAGATATAGAGCCACTTCCCTCTCATAAAGGACAGTTATCCACATAGTGTCCTTTACAATGTCCTTTAATGAAATATCATCAGGGACAGAGCGGATGTTCCTTCTCGATCTTTCCATAGTTCTTTGTCGGCGTCAGAGTGCTATCGGCGAGAGTTCCTGCCCACGCTCGCGGCGTACCCGCTACACAAGCCCATCGGCACGGCTCCCCTTGGCGAGAAGCGCCAGACGCACATCAGTATCGAAACAAAAGCTACCCACATTTCTCGGGTCGTTGGCACCATTTAACGTCCCTTCTCCTTTACGCTAACGGCCACCACTTGGGTGGCTTTGTTGTTTCTACGTTGTTCCACATGAAACGTATTGAAGCCTGACTTCAATACCTTCAATACAAGTCAGCAGACGTGATGCTTTTCCATTATTTCTTTAATTTCGGCTTCCTCAGTAGCTTCGCGACGCGACTTCCCTGCTTCTCCAAGCTTCTTTAGCTCATCTTCAGGCAGTTTAAGTAATTCTCTTGTTCGTCTATCCAAATATTCTTCGGTATTTTTGTCTGAATCGTCCAATATCTCCTCTAGGAGCGCATTAAGCGTCCATCCAATAATCGGTCCTGCTTTCACGTGGAACAGTCCCATAATGCGAGCGCCGTCTGTCTTAAGCATGGTTACCGAAATCGGGTCGCGGAGCGCTTGGTCCACCATCGCCTTATACTTACGGAACCTAAATGGCTGTTCTTTAGGTCTCCCTGTCCCTATGCGGTCGCATATTCGTAGATTAAGCAAATCCTGTATATTCTCCTCACCGACATTCACTATCATCCGGCGAACGGCAGATAGGGTAATTTGCTCCGGATCAGAGAAGAACATATGCCAGCGAACCAGTTTTACTACCTTTTCTATTGTTTCACGTGGAAAGTGCATCGCCTCAAGTGCCTTCTTTGTTACACGTGAACCTACCACGTCGTGTCCATGGAAGGTCCAATCTTTCTTTTCTTCGGACCAACGGCGCGTTTCCGGTTTGGAAATATCATGAAAGAGACCGGCAAGACGGATATCAAAAGACCATTCCTTATCAGCAGCGTGCTGCATAGTGCGTAGATTATGTCCAAAGACATCGTAAGAATGTGCCTGATTCTGTTTTATGCCGATACCGCGAATGAGGTCTGGCACGATGAATTCTAGAATGCCGAGCTGTTGGGCGAGGACGAGGGCACTCATTGGCTGACTGGAATTAAGTATGCGCACGAATTCATCATGAGTCCTTTCACGTGAAACGTGGCTTAAATGCTTGCTATTTTCGCTTATTGCCTTCGCCGTCTCGCCATCTATTCCGAAACCAAGTTCGGCGACAAGGCGCACGGCGCGAAGCATGCGCAGAGAGTCTTCATTGAAACGGTCAGTGGCTTTGCCGACGGCGCGCACCAATTTGTCCTTTATGTCCTTTTGGCCGTCGTATGGGTCAATTAGATGTCCTTTAGAATCATCTAGTGCGATGGCATTGATAGTGAAGTCGCGCCGCGCGAGATCCTCAAGCAGGGAAGTGCCGAATTCTACTTTGTCTGGCCGACGTTTATCGGAGTATCCGGACTCCAGTCTGTATGGAGTCACTTCAATAATCGCGAGCCGCATGTCCTCTGAACCAGTCTTAACTCCAACAGTGCCATAGTCGTTCTCATAGAAAGAATCGGGGAAGAGAGCCTGAATCTGCTCGGGAGAGGCATTGGTGGTGATGTCCCAATCCTTAGGTTCCATGCCGATAATAAGGTCGCGCACGCACCCGCCGACGAGGTACGCTTCATAGCCTGCGTCGCGCAGACTGTTTGAAACTACAGAAACTTCATTCGGAATGCGATACTGCATTTCCAAATCGTAGCACAGTGACGTAGTATAAGAACATGCCCTCGTATGTAAGCATACTTGGGCTCGTTCGGCGCAAACAGAAATATAAGTTTACTTACATTCTGTTTGACCTCACTCCGCCCTCGTAGTGAAACGGATCTCACGCGACGCTTCGGACGTCGTATTCCGGGTTCGACTCCTGGCGAGGGCACCACGTAGGAAAAGTCAAAGAGTTTTGGTTCGCCTCTTGGCGGTTTCGCAAAAGATGGTTCGAGCCGATGTTTTTATCCGGGTTCTTTTGCGGTTTTGAGCGGTGCGGCTCACTTCGACTTCGCTCAGTACAAGCCGCCGCCTTTCCGAATTTTCGCGGGCCTTCGCCTCGCCGAAGTGGCTTCAGCCACGCAGGCGGGGGGATTTTTCCGGAAAAATGCGTTCGGACTAATTCAAGAATACTGCGCAAATTGAATAAATGGCCATTGTGTGCGAACATTATTTGGTGCTTAAAGCGGATACTTGACGCGGGTATGGTTCAATGGTAGAATATCTGGTTGCCAATCAGATGATGGGAGTTCGATTCTCCCTACCCGCACTGATAAATTAGCGTTTTTTAATCGTTATACCAATCCCTGCATTGTTGTTTAAATAATACAACGCATCAGAAAGAAGTTTCGGGTCGTCTTCAAACTGGCCGAGCCCTACATTACACCTTGAACAAAGCAGTCCCCTTACTGCCATCGATTCATGATCATGATCAAGCAGTGGTCGTATCATTTGCTTATGGCATATACCACACAATCCTTTCTGTCTCTCATATAGCTCTGCATACAGCTGTCTGTATGGACCAGCTGTGCCGAATTTAGCCGTTAACTTTTTGTCCTCAAGACACTGTTGGCAACATGTTCTCCCTGATGCGGCTGATCTTTTCTCACAATTCGGACAAATTCCTTTCTCTTTAAACTTAGCCTTTCTATTTTTTATATATTTTTTGCGATTTTCCCTTTGACGTTCTGGTGTCCAAGATGGGGTGTTTTCTGTCATAGGATGTATTATCCACAGTAGCACTCTGTGGGGAATTGATAAAGTGCATAAAGGTGTTAACACTGGGGATAAAGGACATTGGACATTTTGGGAAGTCCGTGAAATAGTGAGGGAATGAGCCGTATTTCTAAAAGCCGTGGACATTTCGTCTTACACACGTAAAGAGGTCGGAACGCTGGGTGAAAATGTCGCTTGCGAATATCTACGCCGGCATGAATTCTCTATCCGCGATCGCAATTATGTAAAGAAAACCGGCGAACTTGATGTGATTGCGGAGAAGGAAAACACTCTGCATTTCGTTGAAGTAAAGACCGTGCTCGCTGAAGAATTTCCTCTTGCAGAAAATAAGGGAGAAGATGTGTACGACCCGTCATTAAATCTGCATGAAGCGAAGGTGCGAAAGGTCGCACGGACGGGAGAGTGGTATGTCCTTGAGAAAAAGTGGGAAGGGGAGTGGCAGGTGGACGGAATACTCGTCTGGCTTCGCCGCCGAGACGGAATGGCGCGAGTTAACTACCTGCCACAAATAGTGTAAAGTGAAACAACCCACCTGTGCTCGGCTTAACGGGCTGCGCCCGTCGAAGCCGAGCTCCGGCGAGGCGAAGACGGGGCGTAGTATACCGGTAGTACGCCTGCTTTGGGAGCAGTAGGACCGAGTCCGATTCTCGGCGCCCCGATGATTAGAGGTTCGCAGTCAGGATTGATTCGAGCGCCGGCATCTGGGGCGCGAAGTCGGCGATGGAGGTTGCAGTAGGCTTGGCGAGGAGCAGGTCAAGCGCGCTACCGGTCTCGCTCGCGTACGCGGCGCGGATATAGGAGGCCGTGATGGCATCAAGCTTGCGAGTATCGGTGGTGCCCTTGGTCGTGCTCGTGGTAATGGTGCCGACGAGTTCTCCTCTACCGTCTGCAACACCGCCTCCGGAAGAGCCTTCCTGCGCCGCAGCTGAACCTCCGAGCGCTAGAACATCAATAGAAGTTGATGCAAAAGTAAAAACGTTTTTCACTGAGCCGAAGACGATGGTGGGGAAGAGAGACGATTGTATCTGGCTTGAATCAATAAGTTGCGCGCCATATGAGGCTATGACTACGGGAGTGCCGGTGTTTGAAGGTGAAGTCGCGAGCGGTATAAACGGAAAAGACTGCGGAAGTTCGTCTCTTGTTGTACTTTTAGAAATAGCTAGGAAGGCGAAGTCGTATTCTCCGGTCCCGCTAGGATTCACTTTTGTTAGAATATCTGCATTCGCATTAATCCACTCAGGCGGAATGTAGATTGGAGAAGCTTCATATTTGTCAACTGCGGGGCTACCGGCGCGAATCGTGCAGGAAACTCCGCGGTCTGCGAGAAGGAAATGTTGTGCGATGTGCGCGTTGGTCAAGATAATTCCTTTCTGGTCAACAATAATCCCGCTACCGCTGATGGAACGAAGACGGCTGCCAGATGGGGCGTAGCAGATGATGTTTACGAGCGCGGATCGCAGCAATGATGCTGAAGCGTCAAGCGAAGAACTCTCCGACGGAGAAAGCGCAGTTTTTATAGAAGTCGTAATTTCTTCAAGGGGAGCAAGAACTATCGGGGCGGGAGCAGATTGCGCAGATTTCTTTTTAGTGGCAGCGGCGGGTTGAGTTTGTACAGAAGTTGTCGCTTCAGCCGTTTTTGGCTCAATAGTTGGAATCACAGAAATGGCTGGAACTGTGCTAGTAGCGACTTGAATCGTGACTTCGGAAGTCGCACCATTGTCAGAAATGACAATTACAAAAATGCCGGCGACAAGCGCCGTGACTACGCCGAAATATGATATTAGGCGTGACATATTCAAAGGCTAACGCAAAATCGTTTCAAAAGACAGCTCTTTCTTAGTACTTTAGAGGTGTTGATATCGAACTAGCGCATGTGTAATGTGCAGATATATAATCTATATATGCACAACCTATCAATCCGAGATAAAGCTTTGGCGTTAAGGGAAAATGGCTTTTCTTACAAATACATCTCGTCTAAAACTGGGCTCTCAAAAAGCACGTTGAGTGGATGGTTAACTGAAGTATCTTACACTCCAAATAAAGAGACCATATCGGCATTTGGAAAAGCTCGAGCCGCGGCTAGCGCCCGCCGGGCTGAGTTACGACAGCAATCAATTCAAGAAATCCGAAAAACGGCGACTAAAGACATCGGCGGGATAAGTCAGAGAGATCTCTTTATATATGGTCTGGCACTCTACTTGGGAGAGGGATGCAAAAGCAATAGTCAGATCCGTATGATAAATTCAGACCCCCGTATCATTCAAACTACTATTGCGTGGTTCAGAATGCTTGGTGTGGAGAAAAAACAGCTTAGGATTCGTCTACATCTATATCCGGATAGTGACACTAAACAATGTTTGCAATTTTGGTCTCGTACCACTAGCATTCCAGTATCCCAATTCCAAAAGCCACAAATTGATACACGCATTGATAAGAAAGCGAAGAAGCGACGCAAACTTCCTTTCGGCACTGTGCAGCTATCAGTTCGGAGTGGAGGAAGAAAGGAGTACGGTGTCCTCTTTTCCCGGAAAATCCAACTCTGGAATGAGGTGATCTTATCGGAAATTCAAAATGCGGGCGTGGTCTAATGGTATGACGCGACCCTTCCAAGGTTGAGACGCGAGTCCGATTCTCGCCGCCCGCACTAGCAAATCATTATGAAATACCCGATTGTCCAAGTTAAGACGAGAGACGGCCTGTGGCTTTACGGATTGCATTTGCGCGCCGACAAGAACGATACTGTTTTTATCAATGTTCACGGAACCGCGAGTAATTTCTATGAGGAATATTTTATAGAGGTGTTTGCAGATGCGTTTCTGAAAGAAAGGGTATCAATCCTTTCCACGAACAATCGCGGTGCCGGCGTCTATGATGCTTATCAAAAAAGCGGTGCGGCCGTTGAGAAATTTGAAGATTGTCTCACTGATATTGATGCGTGGATAGAATTTGCAGTCGGCGAGGGTTACAAAAAAATTGTGTTGTCAGGACATAGTTTAGGAACGGAAAAAATCGTGTACTACATGAATAATGGTAAGTATGCAGATAAAGTTACATCTGTAGTTCTCTTGTCTCCAGCAGATTCATATGGCTCGCACCGCACGTTAGACGGTAAGACAAATCCTCGGCTTACTCACGTTGAGGAACTGCTGAAGAAAGCGCAAAATTTAACCGAACAAGGTCGCGGTGATACGTTTCTGCCGAGAGATGCGTATGGTTCACATGATGGGATAATGCCAAAAAGTGCAGAGTCGTTCGCAGATTTTCTCGGTTCGCAATCAAAATTGCTGGAGGCCTTGCCATTCGCGACTGGAAAACTCAGTGCGTACGCAAAAATAAACGTTCCAATTCTCGCCGTAATCGGCGACCAAGAAGAATACACCGCCATCCCAATTAAGGATGCTCTAACGTTGATGGTGCTGGAAAATAAAAATGCAGAGATACATCAGATAAAAGATTGCGATCATGATTTTCAGGAGAAAGAAAAAGAACTGGCGAATATCGTATTGAGTTTTATTAAGGCGCACTAAAATATCAAGGCAATGCCTTGCTGAAGGACAAATTTAAAGAGAGGAGTACCATGTGGGGATGGAACCCTCCGACAAAACTCAGAGTAAACCACTCGCCGCGAGGATACGGCCTACGAAGATTGCCGATGTGGTCGGGCAGGAACATCTTGTTGGGGAAGAGAAACCACTAAGGGTCGCGGTGGAGAAGAAACACAAGTTCTCGTTCATCCTCTGGGGCCCGCCGGGGACGAGGAAGACGACTATCGCGCGCATCTATGCGCGGGCGCTAGACGCAGAACTCTTTGAGCTCTCGGCCGTTTCCGCCAGCAAAGACGACATCCGAAAAATCATATCCGCAGAATCACACGACCGTGGAACTTTGAGGATACGGCCGCCAAAAGTTTTGTTTTTGGATGAGATTCACCGGTTTAATAAAAATCAGCAGGATTTCTTATTGCCTTACGTTGAGAGTGGGGAACTGACGCTTATCGGCGCGACGATTGAAAATCCATTGTTTGAAGTCATCGCACCGCTTCTCTCGCGCTGTCGCGTCTTCGTCTTGGAACCACTCTCCGAAGAAGCACTTCGCGCTATCGTTAAGAAGACAAAAATAAAAGTAAGCAGAGACGCGCTACTATTTCGGCTTTTATAAAAAGTATGCGCGCGTCGCAGACCGACGCGGCGCTCTATTATCTTGCGCGGATGGTAGAAGCGGGCGAAGACCCTCTCTTCATCGCACGTCGAATGATTATTTTCGCGAGTGAAGACATCGGCCTCGCTCAGCCAACCGCATTAGTAGTTGCAAATGCGGTATTCAGAGCGTGCGAAACAATCGGCTACCCCGAATGCGCCATTAATCTCGCGCACGGCGTCGCGTATCTAGCGCAGGCGAAGAAAGATCGCTCTGCATATGATGCCCTGCGCTCTGCACAGGCAGATGTGCACGCCTTCGGCAATCTTCCAGTGCCGAAAAAGCTCCGCAATCCAGTCACGAAGCTGATGAAGGAGCTGGATTATGGAAAAGGGTATGAAAAATATGATGCCGAGTCCTATCTGCCGGACAAATTAAAGGAAAAGAAATATCTCAAATAAAGAAACGCCCGCGACTGCGGGCGTGTAGGTAAGGAAACAGAAATATCAGAACTTCAGACTGGCGATGAGTGATTTGGGGACACGCACCGCCGTTTCTTCTCCGACTTTGACTTTGATACAGCAAGCAATCGCTTGGCACTCTTCGTCCGTCAACAGCCGCCCGACGATGACAAGGTCACCATCCGAGGACTGGAGCACGGCAGGGCATGCCCCGATTCCGCATTCCGCAATGACTTTGAAGACAGCCGGACATGATCCGATCACGCATTCAGGGGAAATTCGCCGTACTTTCATGACACTCTCCTTATGGTTACACTCCGTAGTCAGTATCAAATTTCCCAAAAGTGATTTACTACTGCGCCGAACTGATTTGCATTTCCCCTGTAAATACGGCATTATTCTCAATGTTATATGTCAAAATTTTTTAACATAGAGGTAAGAAGGTATCGATTTAATAAAACGCAAATGGCGGTACTGAAAGTGCTTCATTCGGCACAGAAGCCGACGACAATGGCGGAACTCGAAGAAAAGCTTGATAAGAAGCGCCTTACTATCTTTTACAATTTAAAGGAACTACAGAAGAGAGGCTTTGTTCGGCAAGACCGCACACAAAAAATTTATACATGGATACTAGAGTTTTTAGAAACGAGCGTTAACTCGGAAGAAATTCCGATCGAACGCGCATATGAAGCAATTGCAAGAAGCTCTTCACAAAAACTCTGGGGTATTCAAGGCGGGAAAGCGGTCCAGAAACTAATCGAAAAAATTAAAAGGGGAACGACATATCAATCCATCCATCATCGCCAGCGTCTTCGCCGGGTCATCGTGGATGGCATTTTGACCACGCGAGGAATGGACCTCATTAAACAAATACCAAAAGAAGAACTTTCCTCACATTTACACCGTCCGACGATCCTACACGTTACCGCAGATACCGCGGAATTGGATCCACTGGAAATTATCTCTGACGGCAAGAGATTGTTTATCATTGATCGGGAAAGAGAGAAGGCGACAGTGCTACGCGATGCATGTGCCGTCTCTGCTTACCTTGCGCTCCACGAAACAATCAAAGCTCTCTCTACCAAGATGCATCCGCAGGAAGTGTACGGGGAGCTGGGCTAAACGCAGATGAAGGAACTAGACTATGGCGAAGGATATTAGAAATATGACAACGAAAGTTATCTTCCCGACAAACTCAAGAAAAAGAGGTATCTTACTTAAAATTATCTGGCCAACGGCGGGCGCTGTGTATGAGCGCGAGAATCTGCACTTCATTCTTTACGATTCTATATGCGGTAATCAGAGAAGTTCTATGAACAATCAGTTCTCTTGTGCCAGCAACTCGTCCAAGCCGCCCTTGTTCTGGAAAATCGCAGAGAGATTGCAGGGCACTCTGCACGCGCACAAGAACATTTATGGCAGTATGTTCATCTGCTTCTTGCGCGAGATAATTAAATACAGAACGTATGTCAGCCAACGCTGTTTCTGTATATCGTATTCGCATATTTCTACTCTATTGACCTCGGTATGCTCTCTCGATATCAGGCGCACTTGCAAACCGGCCATCCTTCGCATCCTTGAGCCCTTTCTCTATATGCGCTATCTGCCAATGTTTCGCATCTAGGTATGCGTCCACAGCTTCGTTCAACACAAAACTTCGGTCGCGTAGAGATTCCCCTGCAATACGATCAAGTTCCGTGCGCTTCTGGGCAGGAATCCGAAACGTTACGACATCTTTCTCAATATCTTTGGTTGCCATGGCCATATATTATCTTATAATACCGTGTAATATAGCATACATGCCACTGTCAAACAACAACGCGTTCCGCCATAGGCGGGACGCGTTGTGTTAAGCACAGAAACCTTATTTCACTGCGTCCTTGAGGGCCTTCGCGGCGCGGAACTTCGCCGTGCGGGAAGCCGCGATGTGGATTGATTCGCCTGTGCGAGGATTGCGCCCCTGGCGAGCTGGGCGAGCCTTCGTCGCGAAGATGCCGAGACCTGCGACCGACACTTCGTCGCCGCCCTTAAGGCCGGAAACGATGCAGTCAATGACGCATTCAACTGCACGCTCGGCGTCGGCCTTCGTTGAGCCAAGAACGCCATGCACCTTGTCTACGATGTCTGCTTTGTTCATGAGAATTTTTAAATACTTATAATAATGGGCCCGCCTACGCTCGGATTCGGGTGGCTTGCCTCGTCGAAGCCGAGCTCTGGCGAGGCGAAGGCGGGGATGAGAGAAAGTATAGAAAATGCGCCATTTTACGCAATACCCTTGCCAGAGTATGGTGGATAACGTGAAATCAACGGGCAAATTCTACAACTCTGTTTTCTCTGATTATATTGACCTTGATTTCGCCGGGATATTTGAGTTCTTCTTGGATGCGTTTCGCGATGTCGCGCGCGAGTGTGTGCATCGCGAGGTCGGTAACCTTGCCGGGGTTCACGAAGATGCGTATCTCGCGCCCTGCGGCGATGGCATACACTTTTTCAACGCCAGGAAAAGTATTCGCGAGGCGCTCCAAGTCGCCGAGGCGCTCCAAGTAGCGGTCAACGGTGTCGCGACGTGCGCCCGGGCGGCCGCCTGATATCGCGTCAGCCACCTGCACTATGACCGCCTCGGGCGTCTCGTAGGGATACTCCTCGTGGTGTGATTGCATCGCCTGAATAATCCTTTTATCAACGCCGAATTTTTCCAAAATTCGGCGTCCTATTTCCACATGCGTGCCTTGCACTTCGTGGTCAACGGCCTTGCCGATGTCGTGGAGGAGTGCGCCTGTGCGTGCGACATTCGCATCTGCGCCGAGCTCCGAAGCCAGCATTCCGGCGATGTGCGCCATTTCAATAGAGTGTTGGAGAATATTCTGGCCGTAACTGGTACGGAAGTGGAGACGCCCGAGAAGAGCAGTAAGCTTCGGGTCAAGTCCAATAACTCCGACCTCATACGCAGCGGCTTCTCCCTTCTGTTTCGTAATCTCCGCAATCTCAGCGCGAGTCTTTTCTACCGTCTCTTCTATCTTTGCGGGCTGGATTCTGCCGTCGGCGATAAGCTTCTCCAGAGAGACTTTCGCTATGTGTCGGCGCAAAGGATCAAAAGAAGAGAGCATTATCTTGTCCGGTGCATCGTCAATAAGAACGTCCACGCCGGTTGCGCGCTCAAACGCTTTGATATTTCGCCCTTCTTTACCGATTATTTTACCCTTCACATCGTCAGATGGGAGCGCGACCGAGAGCGACATCGTTTCGGCATTTACTGCGTTTCCAAGACGATGAATCGTCGTTGTGAGGATAGAACGCGCCTTGTCTTCAAGACGCTCGCGTCCGTGTGCCTCCAGTTTCTGCAGACGCGAGAGAATTGACTCTTCATACGCGAGTTCTATTTCTGAAAAAAGTTCTTCGCGCGCCCTCTCTTCGGAGAGATTTGCAACTTTTGAAAGCTCTTTTGAACGTTCTTTTGTCAAATTTTCAGCAATCTTTTTCGCATGTGTCGCATCTTGTTCGCGTGCACGTACCTCGTTTTCTTTTTCGTCAAGAAACTCTTCGCGCGACGCGACGCGTTCTTCTCGTAACGATACTTTTTCTTCGCGCTCTTCAATAGGTGCTAGACGCTTGGTCTCCACGACCTCGCCGCGGAACTCGGCCTCGGCGATAATCTTAGCTGCCTGCTCCTTGGCTTGGAGCAGTTTATGCTTGATGTCCAACTCTATAGAGCCACGCTGGGCGAGACCG
>Ga0209542_10013004_pt1 | contig 14444 bp, 12 predicted proteins | sample RifCSPhighO2_01_FD_184028 | JGI IMG/M metagenome (GOLD analysis project Ga0209542, IMG submission 184028) | Soil microbial communities from Rifle, Colorado - Rifle CSP2_plank highO2_0.1 (SPAdes) (version 2) | ecosystem: Environmental > Terrestrial > Deep subsurface > Rock core/Sediment ...
AGTAATTTTTCTGCTAGTTTTATAATACATGTTTTTAATATTTATTTCCAACGTACCGCGCGGGGCATGCTTTTGAAATCATTTTGCCAAATCTGACACACAAATCCAAAACCATCCTTCGCCAAAGTTACGTGATCATTTATACTCCTCCGTGCTTGGCTTGGAAATATATGCTATAATATAGACAGGCTTGATCCTTGATCAGGGATCAGGGTTAGAAACCAAACAAGATGCGAGATATTTTGAAGGGCAAAATCGAGAGAGAGAGAGAGAGAGTAAATAAATCCAGCACCTTCCTGTCGGGGTATTGCACCCCGCAGGAAGGCTATATTGAGCCATTCATCCCCGCAGCAAGCTGTGCGGGGTATTCTGGAAGGTGCTGGATAAAACTCGCCGGATTTTTGGTTTTGGCCGTTTTGAAACGCCGTTTTTGACGGCGCTTTTTTGCGTTTTATTAAAGGAAACAGCCGAGTATTCAAAATAAAAATATATGAGAAAAAAAGACCGATGGGTAATCCATAATATCTCTACCGGGGAATCAAAAAAATTTGATATCAAAACTCCCACGCGAAGCCCGCGCTTTTACATGTATTATCACATTAAAAGGTCTTACAAGTGCCCAGGATTCTATTTCCTGTTATTCAGGACGCTTAAAAGATTTAAGATTTTTTTTGCGTTCACAAAAAATACTCTCAAGAAAAACCTGCGGCTTTCTGCAATGCGGACGAAACGCACCCAGGTTGAAATTCCGCAACTGCGGTGGTTGTTTTCTAACACCCTAAAAGGCGGACTTTCAGTTTTGATTTCGGTCTTGGTAATTTATGGAGTCGTCCATGCCGGCACCATCACGCCGCCAAGCGGTACGCCTGCCGCGCAATTTTATTCACTTTCGGAAATCTATAATTTTATCACCGCAAATACTACGGCAACTGAAGGTAGCCCTGCTTTAGATTGGTCTGCTGCTTTGGAAGGCACCGGCCGCACCTTGACCGAAATTTACAGTGCCTTGGCCAGTTTGATTTCCGCCGACAAGGTTAAATCAGGCACGACCTATCTTAATGTCGCTGGTACTCTTGTTCCTTCGGGCGGCACAGCCACGACATCCAATGTTTTAAGCGGCAAAACCTATTTCGGCGATTCGCAAACAAATTGGACTCTTCAAACTGGCACTATGACAAATAATGGTGCATTCTCGCTAACTGCCAACTCGACAGATCAATCTATAACGGCTGGCTATTATAGCGGCGGCACTTTGGCTGGGGACGCGGATTTGGCAACAGGAAATATTAAAAAAGGAGTTAATATTTTTAGCACCACTGGCGCCTATTCCGGCTATCCGGGTACAGGATGGTCTGGTACCGCCATAACTCAAGCCGCCTGCGACGCCCAAAACCCGACTTGGTACTGGTTTGCGGATGGAAACGGCGATGGCGATACAACTGACCCAGAAGATGGTGTTTGCGTTCGCGCCACAACGGTTACCTCGCTCTCGTGGAACGGCTCCGAACAGATGGCGGCGACGGCCATTACCGCTCAAGCCGCAACAGCCGGCACGGCAAATTCAATCACTAAAGACAGCGCCGGCTGGACGGCGAACGCTTATACCGACATGGTTGTTGACATTACTTCCGGCACCGCTTCCGGTTGTTGGGGTATTGCCAAATCAAACACGACCGACACCATTACCGTCTACGGTTCGTGGCTTTCTTCCGCTTACGCTTCCAGTTGCGGCACGCCGGACGCGACCTCTGTTTTTTCCGTGGAAGATGACGGTTTCGCGCTTTATGATAATTCTTGGATCGGCGATTGGACATGCACAGGCAGTTTTCCAAGCGGCGCGCCCTCTTGGGGTTCTTACCCGACTTCAGCCAAAGCCGGCAGCGGCAACATCGCGCTGGCCATAGCGGATTGCTATGACGGCACGAGGGATTTGCTTCCGACCGAAGCGAGCCGAGCAGTCAAGACCGGCACAGCTACAGCAGCGGACGCGACTACTATAACTGACACCGCACAGTCGCTGAATACCAATGCATGGGTGGGGCAGAAAGTGCTTATCACGGGAGGGACGGGTTCTGGCGGTTACGGGCGGATTGAAAGCAATATAGGAACAGTAATTACGGTGGATTCGTGGACGGGCGGAACGCCTGATGTCGGGTCAACCTTTGCCATCGTCTATCTTATCCCGCATGCCAGCTATAATCCCACGACCGATGTTGACGGAAATGATGATACTGAACTGAACGGCAACAACGGTCCGCTAACGCAAGAGGTTTTGAATAATTGGAAAGGCACAAGATTGCCCACGGCCAGCGACTTTTTCGGTTTTTGCGGATATAAAGACGGTGGGTCTAATTATGAAAGCACCACCGGGACTTATACGGCAGACAAAACCTATGGCAATTATGGCGGTCAAGTCGGCAGAACAGACGAATTTTTGGACTTAGCTAATAGCGGAAGCTGGGAGTGGCTTTCAGAGCAGCACAATCAGAACGGTGCGCGGGTAGCCGGCAATTACGCCTGTTCCAACGTCCATTACCGGGATGTCCACAATGGCTACAGGTTCCGCGCCGTCTTCCGCCCGTAGTGATTTCCCATCTTGATAATTTGGTAATTGGATTGATTTGAATATTTGAATTTCGAAAAATTTTTTTGAAATCGATGTCTCGCTACGAACACATAAGAATATTCCAATGCGCTTATATGTTGACCATTGAAATATACAAAACGACCGGCAATTTCAGCAGGGAGTTCAAGTACTCTCTCGGAGAAAAGCTGAAAAACTCGGCCCACGAAATTTTAGACGCGATAATGAGAGTAAACTCAATGCCAGACAAAGAGAAAGAGAAATGCTTTCCAGAAATTGATTTCAAGAAAGAAAATTTGCGCGTGTATTTAAGAATCGCCGCTGATTTAAAATTAATCAGCCCGGGCCGGCTTGGAGTTCTCAATGAGAGAATCGAAGAGCTTGGCCGGCAGCTGGGCGGTTGGTCCCGTTGGACAGCTTCGCGTCCAACGGGACAGGCAAAAATGGGTAGCGAAAGATAACTTTGTTTGGCTGTCCATTCTTGCCAGAGTTTCCGCTTGCCATGGGCGGCGGGAAGCGCGCAAGAGAAATGATGGGAATCACAGTCCCGCTCCCTAGGAAAATTTTCTAGGATATTTGACAAAGGTCATACCGAGCTTCGGCAAAGATTGGCCGGGAAAATGAATAGTAGCGGGACAATGGCTTTCAGAGCAGCACAATCAGAACAATGCGCGGATAGCCGGCAATAACGCCTGTTCCAACGTCAATAACAATAATGTCAACAATGGCAACAGGTTCCGCGCCGTCTTCCGCCCTAATGATTCCCGAACTTGAGCCCTTAGCTCTTTATTGGGGCTAAGGGCTCAATCTTAGTAAGGTTCTTTCCAAATAAAATAGTCATAATTTCGGTTAGCCGGCTGGAGATACATCTTTAATATCCCGAAATGTTTTTCGTATAATGTTTTTCGCAGATTGCAGCAGTTGGCGTGCTTAAAAAATCCGTAAACGGAATTGATTGATGAAAAAATGTGGCGAAAATCATCCGTAAACTTCCCGTTGTCAAAAACAATAAATGGATCATTGAAAATTATGTCGCAAGCGCGAGATGTGTCGTCTGGGTCGAGCGCTTTCAGAACTTTTTGATTGAAATGCCACAATTTGTTTTTTAGTTTTTTTACGGTTCGCCTCCTGATAAGCGTATAGTCCGGCTTGATTATGTAGCCGCAGAAATTGGTGCCGTTTGTTGCCGGCTGGAGAATCTGCTTTTTGGGGTGAAGTTTGAGCCGCAGTTCGGTTTCCACAAAAGTTTTGATGTCATCGCGCCATATAAGCAATTGTTCTCTTGAAGATGAGAGAAGCAGGAGATCGTCCATATAGCGAAAATAATGCCGGCATTTGAGCGAGTGCTTAATAAATTGATCGAGTTCGTTTAAATACACATTGGCGAAAAACTGGCTGGTCAAATTGCCGATAGGCAAACCGCAATTAACTTTGCCGAAAAGAGATTTATGCGGCGGCACGGATTGCAGAAGCTTCAGATCGCCTCTCGGGATATAATTCGTGGTCGGATCGTGAAAAATGATTTTTTCGGCCAGCCATAGAATTTCCGGATTCTTTACATACTTTTTAATAATGGAAAACAGAATACTTTTGTCTATAGTAACGAAAAAGCTTTGGATGTCGGCTTGGAGAAAAAATAAATCCGGCGCAATAATTTTCTTGACATATTTAATAGCTTTATGTGCGCCCCTGTCCTGCCGGCAGGCATAGGAATGAAAGACAAACATCCTTTCCCAGATTGGCTCAAGATAAGTGACGAGCAAATGATGAACGACGCGGTCGCGAAAATCGGCAGCCCAGACCTCGCGAAGCTTGGGATCGGAGATGGCGAAACAGATTGAGGGGCCGGGCTGGTAATTATGACTTGTTAATTCTTCTCCCAGCCTCAAAAGCTCCGCTTCAAAGCTCATTTCAAATTTGGCAGCGTGATAAGTTGTCCTTTTATTTTCCCGGCATCCAAGATACGCCTTATAAAGATTTTTGAAGGTAAAAAGATTCGCTTCGCGCTTTTTGACATTTTTTTCACAGGATTGCGGTTTGTTGCGAGAGGATTCTATGGTATAATTATTCATAAGCATTTATGGGTAAAGTAACATCAACTAAAGGCTTAATTTATATTTTATTTTTAACGCTTCTCATAAGTGGATTCTTTGTGGTTTTTAATAAATCCGCTTTGGCTTCGTCCACCGATGGCACGATAGATAGTACCTACAAATACGCGTGGGGAGAAAACATCGGCTGGGTGAATTTCGGCTGTGATAATTGTAATGTTCATGTTACGGACTCCGCACTTTCTGGCTATGCTTTAAGCGAAACTGTCGGCTGGATAAATTTGGAAGATGTGGTGAACGACGGTCAGGGCAATTTGTCAGGGCTTGCTTGGGGAGAAAATGTCGGTTACATAAAATTCAATCCGACTAACGGCGGGGTGATTATCAATTCTTCGGGTGAATTCACTGGCTCGGCCTTGGGAGAAAACATCGGCTGGATAATTTTTGGCGGGGATTACAAGGTTAAAACCGATTGGCGGCCGCAAAGCGCGAGGCCGGCCTGCAATAATTCTTCTGATGATGATGGCGATGGCAAAACCGATTATCCGGCAGACCCGGGATGCTCTTCTTTGGATGATACAGATGAGACGGACCCTGCTGCGGTGTCTTCCGGCGGAGGCGGCGGTTTGCCGCCTGAAGCGTATAATTCGCCGATAGTGCCCGAAGGGGGATTCAAAATTTTAATAAATGACAACGCCACAGAGACCGATTCGCGAAAAGTTACTTTGACTTTAAAAGGCGGATCGAATACCAAGGCGGTTTGGATTTCTGAAAGCTCTCAATTTCCAGAAGGTTTTCAAGTTTCCTATAATTCTTCCTTATCTCAGGTGTCCATTACTTTTGATTTGTCTCTCGGTGAAGGTACAAAAACCGTTTATGCCAAGTTTTGCACTCAGTGGGGTCGATGCTCCAATGTTGTCTCTGACAGCATCACAAGAGTTGGAGAAACGGTAATTGAAAAGATAGTAGAAGTGCCGAAGAAAATTATTGAAGAAATCAAGAAGGTCCCAGAAGCCATTGCTCCATTAATTCCCGGCTTTCTGAAGCCCAAGCCGTCAGAAACGGCGAAGCCGCCTGAAGTACCGATAGAAGAATTGGTATCTAAGGAAGCGCCCTTGGCCTTTCAAGGTAAATGGCAGCTCCTGCCGTCTGAACAAATCAGAGAATTTGTTTTGGCGCCCCTGCCCAAAGGGATCAGAAATCTGGCTCAAAAATTTCCAGAACTTGAGAAAACCCTTGAAGATGTAGGCATTGTCAAAATCACTGATGTCGCAAAACTCAAAACTGTTAAATTAACTTTGCCCGGGTTAACAGAAAGAGTCGGCCCCGAAGGAGTCGGCTTTGAGCCGACCCTACGGGGTAAATTTGCCTTGCCCAAAGGTCTTCCAATTGCAAAATTATCGCCGCAGATGAAGCAGCAATTGCCGACAGAAATCGTCTTTGCCAAAACTGGCGGCGAGTTGGTGGATTTCAATATTGCCTTGGCGGTTAACGATAAGGGCGAACCGCAACAGAAAATTCAAACAATTTCCGGCAAGCCTCTGCAATTAGTGGTAAAGCCCGATAAACCAGTTAAGAGCGTCAAGGGTTATCTGGTATTTAAGTCAAAGGCGAGCCAGCCGACTTCTTTGGAACTTCCGCGCGATTCATTATTGGCATCTGTAATTTTTGCCATTCCAGTTTTTGCCAAGACCCAGGATCAGCCTGTCAGGGTTGAAGAAAAGCTGGTTTTGCTGGAGTTTGAATATACCGATCCCGACGGCGACGGAATCTATACCGCGGAAATCCAAGCTCCTTTGATTGAAGGCGAATACGAAATCATCACCGTTATGGATTTTGACGATCCAGAACTGGGCAAAAAAGAGATCAGATTAATCACGGTGGTTGACCCCGAAGGGTATATCTACGAGCGAGACGGCGACAAAGAGACCCGTATCCCCGGCGCCATTGTTTCTCTCTGGTGGCTAAATCCTGAAACCAAGCAATACGAACTTTGGCCGGCCAAAGAATACCAACAGGAAAATCCTCAAACCACTGATGTCCGGGGCACTTATTCGTTTTTAGTGCCCGAGGGCTACTATTATCTGAAGGCCGAGACCCCGGGTTATCTTGTTTACGACGGCAAGCCGTTTCAGGTTAAAGAAGGCAGCGGCATCCATATCAATATTGAACTCAAGACCAAGTACTGGTGGCTGAAGATCGTTGATTGGAAAACGATTTTATTGGCCGTCGTCATAATTTTATTGCTCTATAACTTTTATCGTGATAAAATTAGAGAGCGATTGGCGAGATCAAAAAATCTATGAACCCCGCTAGAAATTACAAATTTCAATGGGTAAAATAAATAATATGGACTTACAAAATTCAAAAATTTCTAACGGGGTGAACAAACCAAAGACAATTTTAATCATTATTTTGATTCTGCTTGCTGGTAATGTCTTTTTGGGCGTCAAATATTTTTCTGTTGTCAAAGAGCTTCGCCAAACCCAAGCCGCACTGCAAACTCAAACGACCAACGAAAAGGTTTTAGAGTTCTCCAAGCTTTTCATTGGCAAAGTTTTGAAAGCGGACAGCGAAATTGATTTTGATACAAGATTGAAATTGGAAACTGCCGTCAGAAATCTGAATGATGAGGAAATTTTGAACCAGTGGCAAAAATTTGTTGACAGCAAGACCGAAGCCGGCGCGCAGGAAGAAGTCAAAAATCTTTTGGAATTGCTGGTGAGCAAGATGAGGGTCAAATAAATCCAGCACCTTCCTGTCGGGGTATTGCACCCCGCAGGAAGGCTATATTGAGCCATTCATCCCCGCAGCAAGCTGCGGGGTATTCTGGAAGGTGCTGGATAAAACCACAGTTTTTCAGCTGGCCGATTTGTATTGAGCGATTCAAAACAATCGGCTTTTTTGTTTTTTGATGAATAATTCGTTTAGCCTCACACGAGTCTCTCGCTTTCGCAAGACGCACAGGTTTCCCCATACGGCCGATCAAGCAGCCCCATGACGGGTTCTTTATGCTTGATCGGTCTTTTCTTGATTGGAAAATACTTTCTACGCCGATCCCTGTCAATTGTATATATCACAAAAGAACTTGGCGGCGCTCTGATTTTCTGGTATTTTAATGAAAACCTCGGAAAGGAGGACTACTGATGTACGATCCAAGAACAAACAGCGGTATCGGTTGGCATGATCTCACTGCTGAACAAAAGATCAAACACCTGGTGGATGAAAATACGTGGCTTGCTGGGATGCTGTCCGCGCGAATGGGGAAAGAAACAACGCACGAACAAAACGTGAAAATCGCCAGGCGGTTTGTCAGGGAGCACTATCACGAGTTATGGGAGGCAGTTCATCGCGACAGAGCATGCAATACCTGGCCAGCGAACGGTTCACTGGAAGCAATGATTGCGGATCGCTAAAATCATGCTTGTCAGTCTAACAAAGGCGCTATGCTTTGCCGCTAGCGCCTTTTGATTTTGGGAACTGTGTGATTTTGAATGCCCTGTCTTTTTTATCATAGGTTATCCACTCGCCAACCTGTGTGCCTTTTTCAAATTAATGTCCTCATTTGCCTTGGGCGCCGCCTTTTTTAGGATAGCGCGCATCTCGCGCAGATGCTTTTGCGCTTCTTTGGGAGATGCACTGATATATTCGGCTATGTTTTTCAGTTTAGCCATTTTTTTGCATTTGGGTTGCGATGGAAACAGCCAAGCCAGCAACAAGGCCTGCGCTCTCCTTCTTTCAGTTCAGAAATGGCGCGCTCGATATGTTTGCGTCTCGTTTCCGGCTTTTTGACGTACGTAACCCAGCAAATCCATTCATTGCGCGCGAGTGGAGTGATGTCCTCCCATGCGGCTTTCGCCGCTGGGGAAGAAACAAGGGCTTTTCGCAAATCCGCTGGCATTCTGTGCAATGTTTCTCTTTTGCTCATGTCCTGATTATAACAAAAACCGCCTTGCGGCGGTTCTAATTTTAAATGGCTCGCCCTGCTCAACGATTTTCGAACTTTTGACTGGGCGGAGGAGTACAAATATCCTACCGTGGTTTTGGATCAGATGAAAGGATTGCTGGCCAAGTACGAGAACCTGTAACCCCTGATTTCCCACTTGGTTGCCCTTGTGGCGAGCTTTATGCCAAGAGTAAGAGCTTTGCACCAATTGAGACACTGACGAGCCGTAAGACCAAATTTGAGAACGTGGGATGATTTGCTTAATTAAATATCACTTTCATAGAAAGGATTTTTATTGAGCGTTGGTCGATCCCTGCGGTACTGGTCTAAGCTGAATATTCTGTGCAGTGACGCTCCCGTCGCTATTAGCACTTCCGTTAACCGTAACTTGTTTGCCAATTTCCAGATCACTTTTTGTCCCATCGGTCATTTTGCTAATCGTTGTGCTGTCTGACAGAAAAATTATTTTCGACCCACCGTCAGAAAGTTTTACTGTGATACTTTTATCGTCTTTGGCAATTATTTCTCCGGCTGTAAGTCCACCCCCGCCTCTTTGGCCACCGCCAGCTCCACCACGAAATCCAGCTCCGGCGTTTGCACCAAGTTCCTGAAGCCGCTGTTGGCGTTCTTCGGGAGAAAGATTTTGCAGATTCTGAAAATCCGCCTGCGAAACACGACCTCGAAGACTTTTGCTTTCGGCGTATTTCATGCCGCCAAAGAAAGCTCCTCCACCGACTACTACTGCCACTGCGATAACAATTGCAATTAATTTATTCATACGACTTTTTATTAATTAATATTTTCAAATCGCTCGACTAAGCGATCGTTTTTATTCATATCTCAACGCTTCAATTGGATTAAGCGAGGCCGCGCGGCGTGCAGGATAGTAACCGAAAACAATTCCTATAGCGGCTGATACCCCAAACGCGAGAAGCACTGACGACATGGAAACAGTTGTTGCTATACCTGCAAAGCGAGAAACAAGAATAGAGATAATCCAGCCCAATGCAACACCGACTGCGCCGCCAAGGAATGTAAGCATGATCGCTTCCGTTAAAAACTGTCTTGAGATATGCCGACTTTTTGCCCCGATTGCCTTGCGAAGCCCGATCTCACGAGTACGTTCAGTAACAGTCGTAAGCATCATGTTCATGATTCCAATACCGCCTACGATCAGAGAAATGCCAGCGACGGCGGCAAGAAAAATTGTGAACGTATCCGTTACTTGTGTAAGCGTGCCGAGAATGTCGGATTGAGACAGAATAGAGAAATCGGGACTTGCCGGATCCACTCTATGTTTATCGGCGAGAGCAAGAGAAGCTTCCTGCTGGACTTGCGGCATAAGGTCTTTCGTTTCAACACTAATCGCAATAGATGACAGATAATCTCCACCCGCGAGAACTTTCTGCATAGTGGTTAACGGAACATATACCGTATCGTCGGGGTTGAAACCCAGTCCTGCACTACCTTTTGCCTGAAGTACGCCAATGACTTTGAAATTCAATCTATTAATACGAACAGTTTTGCCGACAGGATCATTGCCTTCGCCGAAAAGGTCCTGCGCAACAGTGGGGCCAAGCACCGCAACTCGCCCCAAGCTCCGCATATTTGCTTCGGTGATAAAAGAGCCATCTGCTACAGAGATATTGCGAACCATGGCGTATTCCGGCGACACTCCGATGACTGTTGAATTAGTATTATTTCCTGCCGCGACAATTTGGTATCGTCCCTGTCTTTCTGGGGAAATATATGCAACCCCTGCGATTTGACGTATGACATCAACATCATCATTTTTGAGTGTCTGAGCCGAGCCACGACCAGCAGAAACGAAACCACTGCCTTGTTGAGCGACCCCTGGGCTTACTGTTAAAAGGTTAGAGCCGAGTCCCTCAATGCTCGATGTAATCTGACCACTCGCTCCTTGGCCGATAGAAACCATGGCGATTACCGATCCGATACCAATGACAATGCCAAGAATCGTGAGGCCTGACCTCGCTTTATTTGCCGAAAGGGCTGTATACGTTTCTTGAAGAGTATCTTGGAATTTCATTTTGTGTCGTGGTTATGGTTATTTAAAACACGCCGATTTTTTACCTTGCTGTCTTCAATAATATTTCCGTCACGAATATGAATAACGCGCTCGGCATGTTCGGCGACATACAACTCATGAGTAATAAGGACTATAGTCCGGCCCTGTTCTTGGTGGAGTCGCTGAAAAGTCTCGAGCACCATCTCGCCCGTTTTTGTGTCTAAATTTCCTGTTGGTTCATCAGCGAGAATCAATGTTGGGTTGTTAACAAGAGCACGAGCAATGGCAACTCGTTGCATCATTCCGCCGGAAAGCTGGTTTGAGTAATGATTCCAGAAATTTTCCGGAAACGCCGAACCGCGCAACGCCTCTTTGGCCTGTGCTTCCCGTTCTTCTTTAGGCATTCCGGCATACACCAACGGAAGGGTGACATTTCGGAGAACGGTAGTTCTTGGCAATAGGTTGAATGCTTGAAACACGAAGCCGATTTTTTGCATGCGTATATCGGCAAGTTCGTCGTCAGAGAGTTTTGACACGTCCTTGTCGTCAAGGAGGTATTGACCATCTGTTGGCGTGTCCAAGCATCCAATAATATGCATTAGCGTTGACTTACCAGAACCGGAGGGTCCCATAATAGCGACAAATTCTCCGTCATTGATTTTGAAGGATGCACTCTTGAGCGCATGGGTTTCAATTTCTCCGCTTTTGTAAGTTTTGGCGATGTTTTTACATTCAATCATATGTGTTTAACGTTGGAATCCACCGCCGGTTCTTGTTGCTCCACCTCCGCCCGTATTGAGCCCGGGGATTCTTAATCCTCCTGACTGCGTTTGAGCTTGCGTTTGAGTGACGGCAGTCGGCTGAATAGTTCTTGTTACGACCAAATCTCCTTCATTGAGTCCACTGAGAATTTCGGTGAATTCATCGTTGGCTGTTCCAACTTCGATCTGCTGTTGCCGAGTAGGATTTTGAAACACCGCACCGCTTACATTGGCGGTCGCAACAGACCTGTCAGGCTCATCTGGAACTTCTACGTAACTTACCCCTCCTTGAGATTTCACTGCCGAATTTGGTACAAGAAGTACATCAGGTTTTGCTTCGGTAACTATAGCGGCCGAAGCACTCATGGCTGTTTTTACGCGTTCATCCTGCGTGTCAAAACCAATCTTTATGTTGTAAATAACCACGCCCTGCGAGACAGTTCCCACCGCATCCACTTCGGCGACTTGTCCGCTGATGGTGAGATCGGGTATAGCGTCAAAGGTGAGGGTCGCTTTTTGACCGACTTTTATTTGGGCGACATCAACTTCATTCAAAGAAACTTCTGCGATTTTTTGTTTGGTGATAAGTGTTGCAACCGCCGTTCCAGCCGATGCGGAATCTCCTTTTTTTGCGCTCACCTTAGCGATCACACCAGCAAAGGGAGCACGGACATAATGGTCAGCTAAAGCTTGTTTTGCGGTAATAAGTGCGTCTTCTCGCTGTTGGATTGTTATTTTCTTGGCGCGGATATCAAGATCATCCGGTCCCTCTTTCGTTTTTGCGAGAGACAATTCCCGTTCTTTAATAGTAGTGTCGGCATCTACGATAGCATCGCGTGAATCTTTAAGAGAAGTCTGAATCGAAAGGAGGCTTAAAAGATGGCTATTAGTTGTGCCCGTGTAAGAATCTATGTTTGATTGATGCGTGGCCAGTAAGGATGGAATATTTCGGTCATACTTTTCCATATCGTCCTGAACAAAGTCGATATAGTTATTTGAAACTTTGACTGCTTCCGCTATTAACTTGGTAGTATCGTACGCCTCTGTTATGAGGGTATCTATTGTTTGCTTGTCAGATGTTCGAGAAGCGGCTTTGTAATCATCAAAGGTTTTAGTATATGCGGTGCGAGCTTTGTTATATGCCGCAGTCACATCATCACGATAACGAGTGCCCTTGTCTCGATTTTCTAAACTGACTTGATTTAGATACCAATCGATATTCCATTGGTAACGCTCAAAATCACCCTCATCAAAAAATACGTCATCAAGTCCAGTCATTACTCCTGGCAACTCAAGAAACGCATCGGATACCGTATTAAACCCGTCCTCATATGCTTTTATGATATTATCTTCGGATTTTTGTTTTGAATTCTTGGCTTGCGTCAGAGAGTTTTCAGCTTGAAGCAGGGTAAGCTCGTCAAGCGGCTCAAGTGCTTTGTCTAACTCCAATTTTGCAGTTTCAAGTGCGGTTTCGGCATCACGCACCGCGCGTTGCGCATCAGCAGAATCCACCGCCGCCAAGATCGCTCCTGCACCCACTTCTTGTCCAGCTTTTACGTACATAGCCGTTATTTCGCCACTTGCTTTCGGTTTAACGTCCAGCTGATTGGAGGCTGATACTTGACCACTTCCTGAAATTGAGACGATAAGCGTGCCTTTTTGGACTTGTGCTGATGCATAGCGAACGACACCATCTTCACCGAAAAAGTTTCCGAAGCTCCAATAACCGATACCGATAATCAGCAAGAATGCAATGCCTGCGGTAAACTTACGTTTTTTTATCCAGCACCTTCCAGAATACCCCGCAGCTTGCTGCGGGGATGAATGGCTCAATATAGCCTTCCTGCGGGGTGCAATACCCCGACAGGAAGGTGCTGGATTTATTTGTGTGAATAATTTTGAAATCATATAAGTTAGTTGAATGGGACAGGACGAGAAGGCCTATACGGCAAACCTCTTGGATCACTGCCATCAAAAACTCGTATCAGTTTTGCCTCGATTTGACCCTCCTCATTCGGAGAACCAATAATGACAATGTCCTCGTCTACTTTAAGATCTGGTAATTTAACCCTTTCTCGGCCTTTCTGAATTATTGTGCTGTCGGAGACAAGAACGGTTTTCTCAACGTCATCTTTTGCTTTTGCAACAATCGTATTTCCATCGATTTTAATAATTGAGCCAAATATACCGTGGCCATTGATAAAATCCCCTTGAGGAAAATTTTTCAAATCACCCAGGAATCCGCCCCGAGGTCCCCCGAAATTCCTGTGATAGTTTTCTGCCCAGCGATAGGAATACATGGCCTTCATAGTTCCGACTTTTACGCCAGCCCCGAATACCAAAATAAGCACCGCAAACCCGGCAAGTCCTATAATGACCCACTTAAGAACGTCACGACTCTGAAAGAATTTTTTGATTGTTTTTTCTTCGTTCATATTTTTAAGCTAATTGTCCTGCATGAAAGAGATAGCCGACCAGCAACCTCTTTTTGTAAAGAAACAGACGCAAGGTAAAAACTGCCAAAATCATATTTACGGTAAATAGGACAATCCCCGTAATCGGCAACGACTCGGCGATAGCCATGACAGAGTCAGGCCAGATTGAAAGGAAGGTTCCGAGATCACTTATTGCGACTGATATAAACTGTAGAACCCCTGATTCAGCCATTTGCCCAGAGAATAATGTCCAAGAGAACGGTGTGGCAATGAGCGAAACGGCCAAAAGAGCCAGGAATCCAAACGCCAGCCTTTTGGAACTCCGCAGTTCCTGTTCGCGCTTTATAGCGAGGAGAATGCGGTCAAAAAGACCTGCCGGTGGTTCCGGTGGCGTAAGGTTTGTAAAGAGTTTTTCGTAATCTTTGCGCATATTGCCTTACTTACTAATACGACAAAGGGATGCATTTTTGTGCATCCCTTTGTTTACCTCGATAAATCAGCGAATTTTAACTCTTATTCTGTGAGGAGTTTTTGGAGTTGAATCAACGCTCGGCGATGGCGCGATGTTATGGTATGAAGTGGCTCACCAAAAGATTCGGCAATTTCTCGAAAATTAAAGTGGTCGTTATAGCGCAAGA
>Ga0209542_10013005_pt1 | contig 14444 bp, 13 predicted proteins | sample RifCSPhighO2_01_FD_184028 | JGI IMG/M metagenome (GOLD analysis project Ga0209542, IMG submission 184028) | Soil microbial communities from Rifle, Colorado - Rifle CSP2_plank highO2_0.1 (SPAdes) (version 2) | ecosystem: Environmental > Terrestrial > Deep subsurface > Rock core/Sediment ...
TGGTCATCGGCTTCTCGGTTCACGACACCATTGTGGTCTTCGACCGCATCCGGGAAAATCTGCTCCTCGACCGGGGCCGGACCGGTTTCGGCGAGACCGTGAATACGAGCATCAACCAGACCCTGGCTCGTTCCATAAACACCTCGCTCACCCTGGTCCTGGTGCTCTTGGCCCTCTATTTCGTGGGACCTCTCACCTTGCGCTACTTCATCCTGACCCTGCTCGTAGGCACCGTGGCCGGCGTGTACTCCTCGATTTTCGTGGCAAGCCCCCTGCTGTATCTGTGGTACGCGCGGCGCGCCAAAACCGGTTCTTGACTCGAAAGTCAATATAAGATATAATTAGAAGAATGAATTCAGCGCTCAAAATACTGAACGAACTCCTGGCCGGATTGGACCAGCGCCAACGGGAGGTTCTCGCGGGCCGGTTCGGTCTGGATAAAGCCGGCAAGCCCCAAACGCTGGCCGCTTTGGGGTCCCGCTATAAGGTCACCCGCGAGCGCATCCGCCAGATCGAGGTTTCCGCCCTGGAGCGGCTGCGCGAACGCATCAAGGGCAATCGCGCGGCTTCCGATGTCCTGGAGCGCGGAGAGAAACTCCTCCGGGACGCCGGGGGCGTTTTGAAGCAGGACGCCCTGCTGGAATCCCTGCAGGCGGCCGTGCCCGGACTGGGGATGAATCAGCTTGCCGTTCTCCTCGAAGCGAGCGGAGCTTTCGAGCTGCGGGCCGAGGACCGGCATTATCGCGCTTTCTATTACTTGGACAAGCAAAGCCTCAAGAACGCGGAGAATTTCATTTCGCAATGGGCGGATTTCCTGCGGGGCAAGAAGGAGCACGTGCTTTCCGGGAAATACCACGAGCATCTGGAGGACTTTCTTCGCAAGAAGGGCATGAAGCCGCAGCAAGCCGCGAATTTCCTTTCGGTTTCCAAGCGCGTGCACAAAAATCCTTACGGCGACATCGGCCTTGCGGAATGGACGGAGATCCGGCCCAAGACCATCCGGGACAAGGTGTATGTGATCCTGAAAAAGAAAAAGGAGCCGCTGCATTTCCGGCTCATCGCGGACCTGGTGAACCAGGTGTTCCTGCCCCGAAACCCGGCTTCCGCACCGACCGTGCACAACGAGCTTATCAAAGATAATCGCTTCGTATTGGTGGGGCGGGGGATCTACGCCCTGCGGGAGCAAGGCTACGAACCCGGGACCGCCAAGGACGTCATTCAGCGCGTGCTCCGGCGCCATGGCCCCCTGAAACCCCGGGAGGTCATTCTGGCCGTCCAGCGCGAGCGTTTTTTCAAGCCCAATACGGTACTGGTCAATCTTCAGAATAAGAGCCATTTTCTGCGTCTCTCGAACGGCACTTATCAGGTCCGCGAGTCCTAAGAAGCCCTGATTTTAGCTGGGCATCCGGCCGCCCACGGCCGGATGCATGAATTTGCCCAGAACGCGGGCGAAAGGTATATTGATATGGGTTCTTAAATGCTCGAAATAATCCGGCAGATAATCGTTCAATTCTTCGGACTGACCTGGTGGCTGTGGGCGTTCATCATCCTGTGGCCGCTCTTTTCCTCCACCTGGCTTTATTATCGCCGCGAAAAATTCAAGAGCGAGATCAAGTGGGTCCTGCTCGAATTGCGAATTCCGCGCGAGATCCGCAAAAGCCCCCGGGCCATGGAGCAGGTGCTGGAAGCCCTGCACCAGCTGCGGAACGTAGCGGGCAATTTCCGCGAAAAATGGTGGGATGGCGAGGTCACCCGCTGGTTCTCGCTCGAGATGGTGAGTTTGGGCGGCGAGGTGCACATGTACATCCGCTGCTATCACAAACAGCGCAACCTGGTGGAAGCGGCTTTTTTTGCATACTACCCCGACGTGGAGATAGTGGAAGTGGAGGATTACACCGAGCGTTTCCCGAACGACATCCGGGAGATGTATTCCCAGGGCTACGACGTTTGGGGCACGGAGATGGTCCTGAAGAAGGAGGACGCCTACCCCATTCGCAGCTACCTGGAATTCGAAAGTCCGGACGAGGACAAACAATACGACCCCGCGGCCGCGTTCTTGGAGGTTCTCGCCAAGCTGAAACCGGAGGAAATGGTGGGCATCCAGATCCAGATCGCCCCGGCCGATTCGAAGAACTGGGTCCAGAAATGGAAGGGACTGGTGGAATCCTTGAGCCACAAGCGCGCGGAGGGCAGGGGACCGGCGTTCGGAACCCTCACGGAATTCCCCGGGGGACCCTTGCCCGCTTTCGCCGTGGCGAAAAAAGAGGGCGCGCAGGATCCCGCCTTCCTGCGAACCTTCATGCGTTCCCCCGGCGAGACCGATGTCTTGAAGGCGGTGGAGAATAACCTGTCCAAGCCCGCCTTCGACACCCTGATCCGGTTCGTGTATCTTTCGCCCAAATCCTTGTTCTACGACAGCTTCGCCCGCAGAGGATTGGTGGGCTCCTTCAACCAGTATGGATCCCTGGACCTGAACGGTTTCATCCAGAATTACGCCATGAGCTCCCGCGCGCAGTTCTGGGACTGGCCGCACATTTTTTCCAAGACCCGCGTGGAATACCGCAAACAGCGCCTGCTTTACAATTACAAGCGGCGCAAGAATCCGGTCGACACCTTCATGGGCCGGCTGATCAGCTCGCACTTCTTCAACTGGAATTTCTATTCCCGGCGGGTGGGGATGAACACCGAAAGTTTGGCGACCCTGTTCCATCCGCCGACTTTCATCGTTCTCACCGGACCGCATATCAAGCGGGTGGAAAGCCGCAAGCTCGGACCGCCGGCCGGTTTGGCCATTTACGGCGACGAAGGGGATCTCGAAAAATTCCAAGGCTAATATGTTCTCCCTGCGCGACACGCTCGTAGATTTCCTGGAGGACGTGCCCGGTTTCGAGATCGCGCACGTGATCTGGGTGGTGTTCAAGGTGCTCTTCATCATCGCGGATTTCCTGCTTCTGGGCGGTTTTATCTTTTCGTTCATCAAGGGCTGGGGCTACCGTCCCCAGCTCGAACCGCAGGAGGCCGCGGGTCGGCGGACCAAGACCCTTTTGCGCACGGTCTATAGGGAGCGCTGGGAGGGGATCCTGAAGAAATCCTCCGGTTCCGCGGACTCCCTGCGGCTCACCGTGATCGAGGCGGATTCCCTGATCGATGATATCCTGAAGAACATGGGTCTGCCCGGCGAGACCATGGCCGACCGCCTGTCTAACCTGCCTTCCGACAGCATGCGCAGCGTGGAAGGCCTGTGGCGGGCGCACCGCCTCAGAAACGACCTGGTGCACACTTCGGGCTTTCCGCTCTCCGCGGAGGAGGCCAGGCGCGCCCTGGACGCATATCAGGCGTTTTTGACCGAGATCGAAGCGATTTAAAACGATGCCCAGAGAAGGAAAGATACAGATAATAAAATACGCGCCGCCTCCTCCGGAACTGCCCATATTCGGGCAGATCAAGGCCACCGAAGCGTCCTTCATCGGCCGGACGAATTACATCGCCTCCCTGGAAGAGAAGAAATTCCTGTTCGGCATAAAACGGGTGGACCGCCGGCGGCATTTGTACATCATCGGAAAGAGCGGCGTGGGCAAATCCAAATTGCTGGAGCTTTTGGTCAGGCAGGACGTGGCGCACAAGCACGGACTTTGCCTCATCGACCCGCACGGCGAGACCATCGACGCCATCCTGGATTTCGTGCCGGAGAACCGCATTCAGGACGTGGTGATCATCGATCCGTCCGATGCGGAATATCCGGTCTCCTTCAATCCGCTCGCGAACGTGGACCCGAGCTTCAAACACCAGCTGACCCAGGGGCTTATCGAAGTGATGGAAAAACAGTTCGGCGCGAACTGGACCCCGCGTCTGGAGCACGTCTTCCGATTCACCTGCCTCGCTCTTTTGGATTATCCCCACGCGACCATGCGCGGCATGATCTCCATGCTCACGGACCGCAACTACCGTCAAAAGGTGGTGGAGTACATAGAGGACGACATGGTCAAAAGGTTCTGGGCGATCGAGTTCGCGGACTGGTCCGAGAAATTCGACACGGACGCCATCATCCCGCTGGTGAACAAACTGGGCCAGTTCCTTTCCGATCCCATGCTCCGGAACATTTTCGGCCAGAAGGAGAACAAGATCGACCTGGAAAAGCTGATGAACGACGGCAAGCTCATATTCATCAACCTGTCCAAAGGCCGCATCGGCGAGGAAAATTCCAGTTTTTTCGGTTCCATGTTCATCACCAAGATCAAACAGGCCGGGATGGCCCGCGCGAAGCTGAAGGAGCATGAACGCAACGATTTCTATCTGTACGTGGATGAGTTCCACAATCTGGTCACGGAGACCTTCGAAAACCTGATGTCCGAAGCGCGCAAATACGGCCTGTGCCTCACGGTGGCGCACCAATATGTGAGCCAGCTTCTGCCCAGCATCCACGCCGCGGTCCTGGGGAACGTGGGTTCCATCATCATCTTCCGGATAGGCGGAGACGATGCCGTGAAGCTCAAGCCGGAAATGGCCCCCATTTTCGACACCAAGGATATGATCAATCTGGGCATGCAGGAATTCTATATAAAGATGACCATCGACGGCGAGACCTACGATCCGTTCTCCGCCCAGACCCTGCGCGTTCTTCCTCCGCCGCATCCTTCCTATAAGGACAGGATAATAGCCTTATCCCGGCAGAATTATTCCATTCCCGCCGATGCGGCGAAGAAACTCATCGCGGAAGAAGAGGCGACCATTTTCCGCAGCGCCGCGGAAAAGGCCATCATTGAAGGCAAGAAGCTCTCAGAGGCGGACAAGAACCCCGAACCGCTCATTTGATCCGGGAGTCGGAGGTCGGGAAGGGTGGTGGAGAGTCAAAATCGATCCGGGCCAAAAGGTCGAAAATCAAAAGATCCAATGGTATTCGTCTATACCACATGCCGGGATGCCGCGGAGGCAAAAAAATTGGGCAGATCGATGGTCGAGAAGCGCTTGGCCGCCTGCGTGAACATAACGCCCATTGAATCCATCTACGAATGGGAGGGCAAGGTCGTGGATGATCAGGAAGCGGTCCTGCTCATAAAGACCAGCGAACCCAAGGTTGCGGCGCTGGAGGAACTGATCGAAAAAAACCACAGCTATGCCACGCCCCTGGTAGGCATGGTCGAAGTGCGGCGGGTAAATCGGCGATACAAGGAGTGGATGACGCAAGTTCTCGACTGACGTGTCCGACTTCGCTGAGAATTTCCTGCTGGGACTTCTGCTTTTCGCCATATTGATGCTCACCCTGGTCACCGTGAAGGCGATGAGGTTCTATTCCCGCATCAAGAAATTGAAAAAGACCCTGTACTATCTGACCGGGGAGGATGTGCGGGACGAGGACGCTTCTTCCGGCGATGTGGAGGGCAGAGGGTAGACATCGGAAATCGGGAGCGGGTGGTCGGGAGTCGAACCGCCAACCAGTCGGCTGCGGGGGCTTCCAAAAGCCCCGGAATTTCGTATAATATGCCTTAGTGCCCCGCCCGCGCCAAGCGGGAGGCGGGCATATTTAAATCCATGGGAATCGACCCCGACAAAGACGTCGTATATTTCGCCCGCACGGACTATCGGAACGCGAACCGGCTGTATGGGATAAAGCGCAAGGACAGGCGCCAGCATTTTTATATCATCGGAAAGACGGGTACCGGCAAAAGCGCCCTGGAGAACAACATGATCGTCCAGGATATCGCGAACGGCGAGGGCGTCTGCGTGGTGGACCCGCACGGCGAGCTGGTGGAGGGGATCCTGAAGATGATCCCCGAAGAGCGGATGGACGACGTGGTTTATTTCAACCCCGCCGACACCGACTATCATATCGGCTTCAATATCCTGGAACTGCCCGACCCCAAGTACAAGCATTTGGTGGCTTCGGGTTTGATGGGCATTTTCACCAAGATCTGGGCGGGAGTCTGGTCCGCCCGGATGGAATACATTTTGAACAACGCGATACTCGCGCTTCTGGACAATCCCGGTTCGACCCTTTTGGGCGTGCCGCGGCTTTTGGTCGACAAAGAATACCGGCAGAAGATAATCGGACACGTGACCGACCCGGTGGTCAAGGCGTTCTGGGTGAACGAGTACGAACAATGGAAGGACCAGTTCCGGAACGAGGCCATCGCGCCCATTCAGAACAAGGTCGGCCAATTCCTGTCCACCGCGCTTATCCGGAACATCGTGGGTCAGGCCAAGAGCACCATCGACATCTTCGAGCTCATGAACAGCGGCAAGATCTTCCTGGTCAACGTATCCAAAGGCCGCATCGGCGAGGACAATTCCGCGCTTTTGGGCGCGATGATCATCACCAAGATACAGCTGGCCGCCATGGAGCGGGTGCGCGTTCCGGAGGAAGAGCGGGTGGATTTCTATTTGTATGTGGACGAGTTCCAGAATTTCGCCACAGACTCCTTCGCGGGTATTCTCTCCGAAGCGCGCAAGTATCGGCTGAATCTCATCATTGCTCACCAATATATCGGGCAGTTGGTGAACGACCAATCCACCAAGGTCCGGGACGCGGTCTTCGGCAACGTGGGCACCATGGTCATTTTCCGAGTGGGCGCGGGGGACGCGGAATTCCTGGAAAAGGAGTTCGCGCCGGAATTCGTGCCGGAGGACCTGGTGAACCTTCCCAACCACCATATTTACATCAAGCTCATGGTGGACGGGGTGACCTGCCGTCCGTTCTCTTCCGCCACTCTGCCGCCCTTCAAACTGCATTCGTCATCCGCTTCGGAGGAAAAACTGATCCAAAATTCGCAGAAAAGATATGCCCGGCCGAATTATCTGGTGGAGGAGGAGATAAACAAGTGGAGCGGCGTGATGGAAATGGCGGAACCCGTGCGGGAAGGCCAGTTCCCGGCGACCTGCGCGGTATGCGGCAAAAGTTTCGGTTTGCCGTTCGAACCGACCGGCAACCGCCCCGTTTATTGCCGGGAATGTCTGGCCAAAGTGAAATCAGGCGAAATACCGCCCGCGCCCCGGATCCGACTGCCGGTCATGCGCGAAACCGTGAGTCCTTCCCGGTACTCCGAATTGGCGGAAATGGGCATTGAATTTCAGGCTTCTGCGCCGATCGCGAAACCCGCGCGGGAGCGGACGCCGCGTCCTGCTTCGCCCGAGCAAACGGTCTCCGAGAGCGACCGCGGAGAATCCCGGCTTCGGCAGGAGCGAACTTCGCCGCCTCCGGGCAGAACGGAACCCAGGGAACCCGCAAGGACGAGGGAAACCGATCGAAGAAGCGCTCTGTCCCATCCGCCCGCAGGCTTGCCGGTCCCCGGCAGGGCGGAACCCCTGGAAAATGCCCCGGAAGGATCCTTGTCGCTATCGGCCCTCACGCCTTCCGAAAAAAGTCCCAAGCAAAAACCCGTCAAACCGGAAGTGGATCTGGATGAACTGCGGGAATCCATCAGCGAATCCCTGCGCCGGGCTTCGCAAAGCGATTCGGACGAGCCTTCAAAATAAGGCATGCGTTTCGACATCCTGACCATTTTCCCGAAAATATTCGATTCCTATCTCCGCGAATCGCTTATCAAGCGCGCCCGCGAGAAGAAACTGCTGGACGTCCGGGTGCATGACATCCGGGATTTCACCTCCGATCGGCATCGCAAGGCGGATGACCGTCCCTTTGGCGGAGGACCGGGCATGGTCTTGAAGCTGGAACCGATCCATAAGGCGATACGGGCACTGACAAAACACAAAACACAAAATATAAAATATAAAGAGCGGACGATACTTTTTTCCCTGCGCGGCAAAAAATTGGACGGGCGCACCGCTGCCCGCCTTGCAAAATACGACCGGCTCATCCTCATCTGCGGCAGGTATGAAGGCGTCGATGAGCGGGTAGCAAGGCACATCGCGGACGAGGAGATCTCCATCGGGGACTACGTTCTGTCCGGCGGGGAATTGCCCGCGCTGGTCCTTTTGGAAGCGGTGGCCAGGAATCTGCCGGGATTTTTGGGCAAGATCGAATCGCTCGAAAGTTTGCGCGGCTCGCACCCGGCCTACACCCGCCCGCCGGTCTATTCCCCCGGAAGGGGAGCGTCCTGGAAGGTTCCGCCGGTGCTTCTTTCCGGGGATCACAAAAAGATCCGGAAATGGCGAAAGCAGAGCTGACATTCGGCGCAGCCGCGTTCCTTGCCGGTATTTTTATCGCGAGTTTTCTGTCCGGCCCGTTTCTCGCGGGTTTCTTGATCCTGTGCGGGCTTGCGGCTCTCGCCGCCGGAACGGAAGCCCGGCCGGCGTTCCTCTGGACGGGAGCGGCGCTCTTGGGTGCGCTCTATCTGATATTTTTCACCAACTTGCAATCGGCCGGTCGGAATCTCGCTTACGGAGAGCCGGTTGAACTGCGCGGAGTGGTTCGGGAAGTGCGGACGGGCGGGGATGCGGATGTGGTCGAGGTCTCGCTCCTGCCGCCTCAAGGCGGCCGCTTGAGGGTGATATCGGGCCGGGATTCGGGATTGGACTACGGAGATGAACTGTATTTGGCCGGAATTCCCGAGCCGCCCTCCTCCAGGCTTGCGGACCCGGTCATGTTCTTCCCTCGTTTCGAGGTGACCGCGAGGGACAGGGGTAATCCCATCCAAGCGTCGCTCCTTGCGATCAGAGCCGGATTTCTCGATCGCTTGCATCTGGCCTTGAGGCCGGATTCCGCGGCTCTGGCCGGAGGCCTCACCTTGGGCGCCAAGGACGGGTTCTCGACCGAACTCAAGGAGAAGATGCGGGCAAGCGGCACCACTCATCTGGTGGCTCTCTCCGGCTATAATGTTTCCATCCTGGCGCTCGCCGTTTCCGCGGCTTTGGGCGCTTGGTTCCGCCGCCGAACCACGTTTTTTCTAACGGTGCTAGCCATCTGTCTTTTCGTGGCGATGACCGGAGCGGAAGCATCTTTGGTGCGGGCGGCGCTCATGGGGATCCTTGCGCTCTTGGCCAGGCAGATCGGACGCCAATACGACATTAGCCACGCGATCGTCTACGCGGCTCTCCTTATGGCGCTTTGGGATCCGCGCCTCCTCTACGGAGACCTGGGCTTTCAATTGTCCTTCCTGGCGCTCCTGGGGGTCGCATACCTTTCGCCGGTTCTCGCCGGACTTTTCCCTGGTTCCGAGCGCGGAAGCTGGCTCAATTGGCGGGAGAACCTCCTGCTTACCGTTTCCGCGCAGCTCGCGGTCCTGCCGATCCTGCTCTTGAATTTCCGGGAATTCTCGCTCGCCGCCGTGGGCGCGAACGCGCTCATACTTGGCCTCGTGCCGCTCACCATGCTGCTCGTGTTCCTTACCGGTCTCGCCGGCATCGTCCACGCTTATTTCGGAACGGCGATCGGCTGGCTCGCGGAACTGCCGCTCAGCTTCGAACTTGCGACCATCAACGTGTTTTCCGCGCTGCGCCTGCCGGTGGTCCTGCCCGCAGGATGGAATTGGATCTTTCCGGCGATCTATTACGCCCTGCTCGCGGCCGGGGTCGTTCGGCTCGGAAAACGAACCCGCTCCCAACATGCTTAAACGCGCCTTAGCCCTCGTATTTTTTCTCATATTTGGGAACGTCCTGGTCTGGTCGCGCATCGCCTTCCGTTCTTCTCCGGAAGCGGGCATCCACTTTCTGGACGTCGGCCAGGGCGACGCGGAACTTTCGATCTTGCCGTCCGGAGCCGCCCTGCTCACGGATACCGGGCCGGACAGCCGGGTGATCCGGGAACTTGGTCCGCTCTTGCCCGAAAAGGAACTCGCGGCGGTGTTCATTTCCCATCCCCAGAAGGACCATTTCGGCGGCTTGGCCGCCGTGCTTCAGAACTACCGGGTCGGCATCGTCTTCTGGAACGGCGGATTCGTTGCGGGGGAGGCGGAATTGCCCTGGGCGGGGCTCACGGAGGACATTTCCCGGCGGGGAATTCCGCTCCTCGCGCTCGGGGCGGGGGACCGGATAAGGATCGGCGACGGCCGCATATTCGTCTTCGCGCCCAGCCCCACCCTGCGGGCCAGCGCGGAGCCGAACGATTCCAGCCTGGTCTTCAAGATGGAATTCGCCGGCATGAGCGCGCTTATGACCGGCGATATCGGCTTCGGCGCCGAGAATTCCCTGGTCGGCCGGTTGGAAAGATCCGGAGCCGTGGGCGGGCAGGATCTCCGCGCGGACATATTGAAGGTCCCTCATCACGGGTCCAAGAATTCGACCGGAGCGGCGTTCTTGGCCTCCGTTCATCCCAGACTCGCGGTGATCGAGGTGGGTGAGAACCGTTACGGACATCCCGCGCCCGCCACGCTGGAACGCCTAGAGGCCGCCGGTGCGGCGCTTTTGAGAACGGATCTTGCGGGCACCGTCTCGGTCCTGCCGCGGGACGGAGTTCTGAGGATTTTCATCGGGAAATAAGGGAGTATAATGGGTAGCATGACCCTGCTCATCCGGAACGCGGAAATATTGAACGGGCTCGGAAACGAGCCGCAGCACGGGGATGTGGTGGTGAGCGGGGATAAAATATCGGCGATCGGCAATTTTCCTAATTTACGCGCGGATGTCGTTCTGGATGCCCAGGGAGCCTGGCTTGCCCCCGGTTTCATCGACATTCACAGCCACGCGGATCGTTATCACTCGTTATGGGACGATCCGGCGCAAGGTCATTCCCTGGAGCAGGGGATAACGTCGGTGGTCGGAGGGCAGGACGGGATGTCGCTCGCTCCGCTCGCGCCGCACGCTCCCGATCTGTGGCTGCCTTGGAGCGGCAGGCACCGGAACGCGTCCTGGACCCACATGCGGGAGTTCTTGGAGCATCTCCGAGGGCGCAAGCTGGGGCCGAATTTCCTGACCTTGGTCGGGTATTCGAATCTGCGTCCGCCCGGAAAACGCGCTTCGCTCAAGGAGACGCTCTTCACTGCGGAACGCGCGCTCTCGGAAGGGGCTTTCGGGATCTCCATCGATCTGGAACGGGAGAAGATGTCCGCGAAGGAACTTTCCGCGGTTCTCCGCCTCCTGGAGAACGGCGGGCTTCTCGCGCTCGACATGCCTCGCGGCCGGAAACTGCCGCCCGACCTCCTCAAGGCCGTCGGACGCTCGCGGACCAAGGTGGTGCTGTCCGATCCGTCCATGGCTCCGGATCTTTCCGAGCTGGTTTCCTTTGCGGAAGGGACGGACAACGTCTATCTGGAGGTCGCGTATACTCCCTTCGAAGTGAAACCCTTGCGGGAGATGCTCCCGGAACGGCTGCGGCAAGCGCCGGAGCCGGAGCTTGCAGTGGTCTTAAACGATGGCTGGCACGTTTCCCGGCTGAAGAAAGAACTGGCCGCCGTCGACCCTGGCCGCCTCTACGTGGTCCAGGCGCCCGGACATGATGCTCTGGTCGGACGCTCGCTCGCCGAACTGATGCCCGATTTCGGATGGGAGGGGCCCCAAGCGGCCCTGTTGGGGCTCTTGAGACTCACGGGCGCAAGGGGACTCGTGGCGGACAGATCCGCGGATCTCAAGGAACTTGATCGCGCCCTTTCTTCGCCCAAGACCCTGCTCGGATCGGGCGGCGCGTCTCTGCTTCCGGAGCGGAAGCCGGCCGTGGCGCACCTGGACCGAAATCACATTTCTTTCGTTAATTTCATTTCCGCCGTTCTCGCGAACGGAATGGATCCGGCCGGGATCGCGAGAAAGTTGTGCACGCTGCCGGCGGACATTCTGGGCATCCGGGACCGGGGAGCGATCCTGGAGGGCCGGTATGCGGACCTAACATGCTTCAAGGCGGACGGGATCCAATTCACGATCGTGAACGGCCGGGTGGTTTTCCGGGCGGGGGAGCGGGAGCCCGTTTTCCCGGGCCGGGTCCTCGCGGCGAATTCAAAAGAAACATGAAGTTCTCCAAATCCGGACACCATCCCGATTTTTTCCTGCTGGCGCTCGCGTTCCTGCTCCTGGTCTTCGGGCTGGTCATCCTCGCGAGCGCGTCTTCCGATCTCGGCCAGATAGACAGGGGCGACGCCTATTATTACCTCAAACACCAGCTCATCTTCGGAGTTTCGGCGGGGCTCCTCGGATTTTTCGCGGGAGCGAAAGTTCATTATCAATTTTGGAAAAAATTGGCCTGGGCGTTCCTGCTCATCAACTTGGGCTTGCTGGCCATGGTGTTCACGCCGCTCGGCCACTCCGCGGGAGGCGCAAGCCGCTGGCTCAATTTGGGTCCGGTGACCTTCCAGCCGTCCGAACTTTTGAAGCTCACTTTCGTCATTTATCTCGCCGCTTGGTTCGCTAATCCCAAAATGAACCGGTCCCAGCATTTTTGGGAAGGCATGGTGCCGTTCTTCACCATCTGCGGGATCATCGGCGGGCTTTTGATCCTGCAGCCCGCCACGAGCACGGTGATCATCCTGCTCGCCTCCGGTCTCACGATGTATTTCCTGGGCGGCGCGCCCTGGCGGCACATACTTCTGGGCGGCGCGGTCGGAGCGGCGGTCTTCGCGGGCATCATCTGGAGCACTCCCTACCGCATGGAGCGGATATTGAGCTATCTGGATCCGGAGCGCGACACCCAGGGATCGAGCTATCAGATCAGCCAGGCCTTGACCGCCATCGGTTCCGGAGGGCTCACGGGAATGGGTTACGGCCAATCCACCAGCAAGGTGAATGCCCTGCCCACCCCGATGGACGATTCCATCTTCGCCGTGGCGGCGCAGGAGCTGGGTTTCCTTGGAGCGAGCGCTTTGGTGCTTCTCTTCGGAATGTTCGTGTTCCGCCTGATCTGGATCGCCCGGGGACTCCGCGACCGCTTCGGTCAGCTGATCCTGGCGGGCTTCGCGATCATCATCGCCTTGCAGTCCCTGGTGAACATGGGCGCGATTTCCGGGCTTTTCCCGTTGACCGGGGTACCCTTGCCGTTCGTGAGTTTCGGCGGAACCGCTCTGGCGGTCTTCATGACCATGAGCGGCATCTCCGTCAACATATCCAAATACAGCTGAACGGGCGTCCAACCGGCAATTATTGTAAAATCGATAGGAACCGATCATGCGGGACATCCGGATACTATTCACCGGCGGAGGCAGCGGAGGGCATCTCTATCCGTTGCTTGCGACCGCCGAGGCCGTCGCGAAAAAACTTCTCAAAGAAGGCCTGCCTTTTGAATTCCATTATTTAGGGCCTCCGACCGAGCGCGGTGAGGCGTTCCAAAAAATGGGTATCCGCATGCACGCGATCGGAGCGCCCAAGATCCGGCGATATGCTTCCGGCATGTTCCGGAATCTCTTGGACATTCCGAGATTCTTCGGAAGCGTTTTTCGGGCGCTCGCCAAGCTCTATGTGTTGATGCCGGATGCCGTCTTTTCCAAGGGCGGTTCGGGGGCTTTCCCGGTCGTGTTCGCGGCCTGGTTCTACCGCATTCCGGTGCTCGTCCACGATTCGGATGCGATCCCGGGCCTGACCAATCTGTTCTCCGGACGCTTCGCAAGGCGAGTGGCGGTGAGCTTCGAATCGGCCATGCGCTATTTCCCCAAACGCAAGGTCCTGCTGACCGGGAATCCCGTCCGCACCGAACTCTTGGAAGGCAAGATGACCCCGGCCCAGGCCAAAGAGGCCATGGGATTCCGCCCGGACGTGTCGCTCGTCCTGATCCTGGGAGGCTCCCAGGGTTCGGAACGCGTCAACGAGTTCGTGGTGCTTAATCTTCCGGACATCCTCGGCGTGAGCCAGGTCCTGCACCAAACCGGCACCGCCAATTTCAGGAACATCCAAAAGCTTTCCCAGGCGGCCATGCTCGGCACTTCGGTCGGGGCGGAGGCGGCTGCCGGATACAAAGCGACCCCGTATTTCGAGGATGATATGGCCGCGGCCTTATCCGCCGCGGATGCGGTGGTCGCGCGGGCCGGCAGCGGCACGATCTTCGAGGCGGCGGCGTTCTCGAAACCCATGATACTGATCCCGCTCGAAGAATCCGCGAACGATCATCAGCGGGCGAATGCCTACGAATTCGCGAATGCCGGCGGGGGAGTGGTGATCGAGGAAGCGAACCTCCAACCGGCGATCCTGCTTTCGGAATTGCGCAAGATCCTTTCCGATCCCGGCGTCCACGCGAAGATGTCCGCCGCTTCCGCGGATTTTTTCCGCCCCAAAGCATCCGAAGACCTGGCGGATGCGCTTCTGGGCTTCATTTCCCGCAAATAGCCGCCAAGATCCGGCCGGGGTTCTCAAAAGGCCCTTTTTGGCTTAAAATGTCCAGGAATGAAGGCGGGCTCCCTAAAACCTACCAGACTCAGATTCCCCCCCAGTCCCACGGGGCATTGGCACCTGGGCGGCGCGCGAACCGCGCTTTTTAATTGGCTGTATGCCCGAAAAACGGGAGGGCAGTTCATTTTGCGCATTGAAGATACGGACACCGAGCGTTCCGAGCGGAAATTCGAGATCGAGATAGCGGAGGCCATGAAATGGCTGGGTTTGGATTGGGACGAGGGTCCCGATTGGCAGCTGGTGAATCACGA
>Ga0209542_10013007_pt1 | contig 14441 bp, 16 predicted proteins | sample RifCSPhighO2_01_FD_184028 | JGI IMG/M metagenome (GOLD analysis project Ga0209542, IMG submission 184028) | Soil microbial communities from Rifle, Colorado - Rifle CSP2_plank highO2_0.1 (SPAdes) (version 2) | ecosystem: Environmental > Terrestrial > Deep subsurface > Rock core/Sediment ...
CAGTAGTAAAGCCTGCTCCTGAAGCGGTTGTTCCTGGTGGTGCTGCGGCGCCTGTAGAAGTGTAACTTTGTCCAGAAGGTGATGTCCAGCTATGAGTGTCTGGGTGATAAGTGTAACTCTGTCCTCTGTCTGAACTCCAGCTGGTTGTTGCAGGATTATAATTCCACATTTCTCCTCTGCCAGTGATAAAGCTGCCCTGTCCTTCATGACCTTGAGGCGCGACGCTTGTTGCTTCTACAGTGCGCGTTTCTCCCGTGCTTGAAGTCCAGGTTCTGGTTTCTGGGCTATAAGTCCAACTCCCTCCTTCTTCACGATGATAGGCAGTGTATTGTGCTGAGCTTGGATCGTATGCTATTCGCTCAAGGTGGAGGGAGGTTCCTTCTGAAGGTGCGACATAAACATTCCCTTTTGTGGAGACATAATTTTCGTGTTCAGGATTATACTCGTAACGTTCTGATGATCCCTGATCATTGGTGAATTGGTAGCCTGTTGGTTCAATGGCGACTTCTCCTCCTCCGAGAATGTTGTACGTGCCGAGAGGGTAAGCGTGATCTTCTGTGGCGTCTTCAGGTGTTGTAACTTCATAGCCTGTTGGAGTATAGGTATAAGTGTAGGTTCCTGTTGGGGTGTTAAGAGTGTGGGTGTAGACTTCGTTTCCTTCTTCAAAGGAGTTTAAAGTGTCTGGATCAAATCCTTTTGGATAGGGTTCTGTGTAGGTTGCTCCTGCGGGAGTGGTGTAAGTGTATCCTTCATCGGTAAAGGTGTAAGTGTATCCTGTTGCTGGGTCTGCGTAATCGTACTTTTCAACAAAACCGCGGACTTTTTCAGGAGGTCCGAGTGATGGTTGATTTACAGGAGGGATGAAAACGCTTCCGTCATCTATACCAATAGGGGGAATTGGAAGGGGAATTGGTTGAAGTTCATCTTGAAATTCTGGATGAATTCCTTCAAAGAGTGGGGGGATAAAGGGTTCTCCATAAACTCTGAGATACTCATCTGAGAAACGCTCTGCGAGGACGCTGGTTGCTTCTTCTTGGGTTTTTCCTTCTTGTGTGATAAGTCTTTGGTATTCTTCGCCGTAGGTGGTGCCGAGTTTTTCAGTGATTTCAGAAACTCTTTTTGCTTGTTCGTACTGTCGTTCAAATCGTTCTTCTAGTTCTGGATAGCGTGTGCGGAGGTCTTCTTGGTGTTGTTCCCAGTCGCGCACGATTGGAAGGCTGTCTCGTTCGACCATTTCTCTGAGTGAGTCGGGGTTGGTGACAACATCTGCGAAGGTTGCTCTAAACTCTGCTCGTTCTTCAGGGGGAATGGATAAATAACGATCTGTGTTAAGGGTGAGGTGTTCTGCTGCGGTGAAGTGTCCAAATGCTGTTCCATAGTCTCCTTCTCTGAGTGCTTGTTCAGAAATTTCAAGCTGCGTTCTTGCTACGTCAAGGAGTGTTTTCGCTGCTGGCTCTTGAGTTGTTTGCGTTTGTATTTCAAGTTCTTGAAGGGTATTTCTTAGTGCGGTAACGTCTTGTTCCGTGACTTCTTCTCGGTAAAGATCGTGAAGGCCTTGTTCTTCCTCTTCACCTTTCACAAGAGTTTGTACCTCAAGGAGAGGTGCTTGGGTTGTTTCTGCAAGTTCTTGGGTAAGTTTGGTCTGTTGTTCAACTGCTTCTGTTTGTACTTCTACAGTGAGGTCACGAAGGTCGTTGATGAGCGTTGCTGCTTCTTCTTGGGGCAATGCCCCTTCTTGAACGCTCTCTCCAAGTTCAACTCTAAGAACTTCTGTATAATGCTGGTTCTGAATGAGGGTTGTTTGTGTTTCAAGGAGGGTGTTGAGGGAGGTTGTTCCTTCTTGAAGAGCGGTAAGGTCAGTCTCAGGAGGTATCTGGAGTTTTTGAATGTGGTCTTGGGTTTCTGTGAGGAGGTGTTGGGCTTCTTCTGATGCCTCTTGCGCTGCCTCGTAGTTCTGTTCTTGGATCATGGTGTTCATTTCCGCGAGGCGTTCTGTGGTGAATGCGGTTTCGAGTGCGAGTTGTTCTTCAGGGGTGTCTGCGAGACCGAGCTGAATGCCCTCTAAATAAAGATCAAAGGTATAGAGGAAGGAGTCTGGTGTTGTTCCTGGGTCGAGCGTAGAAAGATCGGGGAGGGGTTGTTGTACCTCGGTTGTTGTTTGTTCTTGGGCTAACGCGAGGGGAAAAGAGAAAAGAAGGAATGTGAGAAAGATCGCGAAAGTTTTTTTATATTTCATGGAGACACCGCCTTTTTATTTAAGGAATTTTAGTCCATAAAGATTATATAAGTCTATCGATTTATTTTTATGAGTTTTGAAAAGGTCAGGAAAGAAGGGGTATTTCTAGGATTTTACCATGTCTTCCAACATGGATAATTTTTGTTTTTCCGATGAAGTCCTCGACGCCCTCTGCTTCGTGGATATGTCCGCAGAGCAAGTAGTCTGGTTGGAAACGATCGAGTGCTCTTCTAATGCCTGTGCTTCCAATGCCTGGGGTGATTTTGTCAATGATGGTTCCGTCTGGATGGACATGGGTAATCATGATTTTTTTCTTCTGTTCTTTAACTTGGTTGAATCCTTGTTTGAGGATTTCATAAGCCTCTTGTTCTCTCCACGCGTCGAGGCCGATGTTTGCTCCTCCAAGGCCGAAAAATCCTAGAGTGGAATAGGAGGTTGAGGTTGCGTGCAGATTCCTTACATTATAGTAAGCTGCGAGGAAGTCTGCGAGTGCGAGGCCATCATGGTTTCCTGGAACGAAGACGACGTTCTTATTGCGTTCGAGAAAAGGTTTGAAAATATCCTTGGTGATGATTGGGCTTGTCAAGTCTCCACAGAGAACGACCAAGTCGACGTGTTCTTGTGCCGCTTGAAGTGCGAGTTTTCTGATTTGTGCTGAATCCCCATGAAGATCGCTTGCTGCGAGGATTTTGAAGATTTTTTTGTCTTGGTTCATGAAGAGAATAAAGAAGTGAAAGTTTATAAGGGTTGTTTCCTTCTCTTTTTGAGGTAGTCTTCTGCGCAGGTGTCGCTGCAGAAAAAGTAGGGTTGTTTTTCAAATTCTCGTTCGACAACGTTTTCGTCGGTGAGTATTTTTCCGCAGTTTTGGCATTGTATTTCTGTTTCTCCGTGTTCAAATCCTTCTGCAAAGCCTTCTTCTGTTTCGTTTATTTCGTCTTCTTCGAGGAGTTCTTCTCTTCCTTCTTTAGTGTAAACATCTTCTTCGAAGTTTCCTTCTTCTTTTCCTTCTTCCTCTTCAAGGTAGGGGTCTTTGGGCATTTTTCTTTCCTGCTTTCTTTTTGGAGGTGGGCTTGGATGGTTTTATTTCTTTGAATCCGGCGTATTTCCATAACGCTTTTGGGATTTTAATTGTTCCGTTTTTTTGTTGGTGATTGTCGACGAAGCAGGCGAGCATGCGGGCAACAGAGAGTCCGGTATTGTTGAGGGTGTATACAAATGAAAGTTCGTTTTTGTTTTGGTATTTAATATTGCTTCTTCGCGATTGGTAATCGAGACAATTGGAGCATGAGCCTAATTCCCTGTAGGTGTGTTGGCTGGGGAACCAGCACTCGAAGTCTACTGTTTTGGTGGGGACGCGCCCCATATCTTGCGAGGCTAAAACGACAAATCTAAAGGGGATTTCAAGTTTTTTTAAGAGTTCTTCAGAATTTTTGAGGAGGAGATCAAATTCTTTCCACGCCTCTTCGGGCTTGCAGAAAACGAATTGTTCTACTTTTTCGAATTGGTGAACTCTGAAGATGCCTTTGGGGTCTTTTCCATGGGAGCCTAGTTCTTTTCTGAAGCAGGGAGAGATGCCTGCGAAGCGTGCGGGTAATGAATCTGCGGGTAAAGTTTCATTCATATAATAGGCGTTGATGGCGTGCTCAGCGGTGCCGATAAGGTGCAGATCTTCTCCTTCAATTTTGTAGATCATTTCTTCAAATGCTGCGAAAGGAAGTGCTCCTTCAAGCGCTTCTCTCCGAAGCATGTAAGGAGGGTGGATAAGCGTGAAGTGTTTGTTGCGTAAGAAGTCAAGCGCAAATTGGAGTAATCCATGATAGAGCTTTACGGCGTCTCCTTTGAGGTAATAGAATCTTGATCCTGCGACTTCGCTTGCTTTTTTTGTATCGAGGAGGCCAAGTGATTCTAGGATATCTGCATGATCTTTGGGGGTAAAGGGGAGTTTTTTTGGTTTTCCGAAGGATTTAAGGATGTTGTTGTGTGATGCGTCTCCATCCGGAACGCTTTTGTCAACGAGGTTGGGTAAGGACATTAAGAGTTGTTGGGACTTATTTTGCAAGGTGATGAGCCGTTCTTCGTTTTTTTTGATTTCTTCAGGCAGGCTCTTTGCTTTTTTAATAAGCTGGGAAATATCTTTTTTTTCTTTGCTGAGTTTGGTAATCTCTAAAGTGAGCTTATTTCGCTCATGGCGCAGTTCGTCTGTTTTACCTTTAAGTTCTCGCCATTGTTTGTCTAAGTGGAGGAAATCATCCAGAAAGTGTGCGTAGGCGGGGTTTCCTCTTCGGTTCAGGTTTTTTTTGACAAGGTCTGGGTGTTCTCTGAGGAGAGTGATGTCAAGCATTGGAGTTTTTGGAGTGAGGGTCTTATTAAAGATTATGTTAAAAACTCTTCTGCTACTACTATGAAGGAAGGTTGATTATTAAACTTCGAATATAGAGATCGTAATGAAAACATTTAAATATTTCTTAAGCAGACAGTGTGTTGAGAAAAAAAGAGTTGTATACATCTGCGGGGGTTAAAAATTGTCAAAGAAGAAAGAAATTGATATATTTGAGGTGTTTTTCAGGAAGAAGCCTGCCATGATCCTGGTGGCGTTGAGGAAGAACAGCAAGAATCGTTATGGCTCTGTGCTTGCGAAGGAGGTTGATTGCACATATTCTCATGCGGTGAAGATTTTGCAGGAGATGGAGAAGGCGAAGCTTGTGACCTTTGAGAAGCATGGTCGTATTAAGACGATTGCGTTGACCGATGGTGGAAACAAGATTGCTGAGTATATCGAGAGGATTTCAGAACTCCTCTGATTTTTATTTTTTGAAACCTATCTTTATTTAAGGGGACGAAGCGTCTTTTAGGGATGGAAATTAAAAATTTCACGCCGAGGTTATATCAGGAGCGGATTCTTGATTCTTGTTTGAAAAAGAATACGTTGGTTGTGCTTCCGACAGGCTTGGGAAAGACAAAGATTGGCATTTTAGCTGCTGTTGAGAGGATGAGGATGTTTCCTTCGACGAAGGCGTTGTTTTTGACGCCGACAAAGCCGTTGGCTGCTCAGATTCAGAGAGAGTTTAAGGAATGTACTGATATCAATGAGAAGGAGGTGGTGTTATGCACGGGTGAGGTTGATCCTGAAGAGAGAGAGAAACAATTGCAAAATGCGAGAGTGGTAGTGAGCACGCCTCAGACTGTTTCGAATGATGTGGTAAATGGTAAGATTAAGTTGGAGGAATTTTCGTTGTTGGTTTTGGATGAGGCGCATCGTTGTGTGAAGGAGTACGCCTACACATGGTTGTGTAAGAGTTATATGAAAACTGCGAAGTATCCAAGGGTGGTGGGGTTGACTGCTTCACCTGGTGCTGACAATGAGACGATAAGTCAGGTGTGTAAGAACGCGTTTGTTGAGGATATTGAGGTGAGGAGCGAGGAGGATGAGGACGTGAAGCCCTACGTTCAGGAGGTGGATATTGAATGGATAAAAGTGGATCTTCCTTCAGAGTTCAAGGCGGTGCAGGAGGTGTTGAGTGGAGTGTACAATGAAAAGATGAATGCGATAAGAAAGTTGGGGATGATTGGAAGTAATAGCCTTTCGAAGAAGGAGATGTTGGGTGTTCTCGCTTCGTTTCAGGGGCGTTTGGGAAGGGGCGACAAAGATTTCAGGGTGATGCGTGCTGTGTCATTGCTTGCCGAGGCGTTGAAGGTTGAGCACGCGCTTGAGATGTTGGAAACGCAGGGGTGCGAGGCATTGTGTTCGTATCTTGAGAACTTGTTCGCTGAGGCTGAAAGAACAAAAGTAAGGGCTGTTAAAATGTTGGCGCGGGATGCGAACATGCTTGTTGCGTTGGTGAAGGCGCGAGAGCTTGTGGAAAAAAAGGTGGAGCATCCAAAGGTTTCAGTCTTGAAACAGATTGTCAAGAATGAGGTTGAAAAAGATCTGAGAGTGAAAATTATCATCTTCAACCAGTATCGTGATTCAGCAAAGAAGATTGAGGGGGAGTTGAATAAGATAGAGGGCGTTGTTGCGAGTGTTTTTGTTGGTCAGGCGAAGAAGAGGGGCACGGGCTTGTCTCAGAAGGAGCAGATGTTGTTATTAAAGCAGTTTGGGGAGGGGAAGGTGAATTGTATAGTATCTACCTCTATTGGGGAGGAAGGGTTGGACATTCCGAAGGTGGATCTTGTGGTTTTTTTCGAGCCGATTCCCTCTGCTATTAGGAGTATTCAGCGCAGGGGGCGTACTGCGCGTACTGAGAGGGGTCGTGTGGTTGTCTTGATGACAAGGAATACGCGTGATGAAGCCTACCATTGGGTTGCGGTGCATAAAGAGAGAAATATGCATCGTGTGATTCAGGAGTTGAAAAAGAAGTTGGTGTTCCAGCCTGGAGAAAAGCAGGGTTCGTTGTTGTCATTTAATGAGGAACAAATAAAAGTTGTTGTTGATGCGAGGGAAAGTGCGATGATAAAAGAGTTGGCATCTCAAGGGCTAAGTGTTGAGGCGAAGAGCTTGGATGTTGCTGACATTGTTGTTTCTGAGCGTGTTGGGATTGAGAGAAAGACTGTTGAGGATTTTCTTGCGTCGATGATTGATAAGAGGTTGATGCAGCAGGTGCGGGAGTTGAGGAAAAATTTTGAGAGGCCGCTGCTTGTGTTGGAGGGTGAGGAGGATATTTACGCGTTAAGAAAGATTCATCCGAACGCGATTAGGGGGATGCTTGCTGCGATTGCGGTTTCTTACGCGGTTCCTATCATAAGAACGAAGAATGCTGTTGACACTGCGTTGTTGATTAAGACGATTGCGAGAAGGGAAAGGGAGGAGGGTGAGAGGGAGTTTAGTGTGCGTGTGCAGAAGAAGCCATTAACGACAAAAGAGCTGCAGGAGTTTGTGGTGGAGTCTCTTCCTGGCGTTGGTCCTGTGATTGCGAAGAATTTGTTAAAAGACTTGAAGAGTGTGAAGAGTGTGGTGAATGCTTCTGTCGAGGAGTTGAAAAAGGTTGAGGGCTTGGGCGAGAAGAAGGCGAAAGAAATTAGAGAGGTGTTGGATGAGTTGTATGATTAGTGAAGGGTGTAAGTCTTGAGTATATGGTGGGTTGGTCCTTGGCTGGTCAGGGTGCTCTTATAAAAACTAAAAGTATCGAGGGGGAAAGTGATTTTTTCTAGGGTGATTTTTTTGAGAAAGGAGGAGAATGCTGCCTTGTTCTTGATGCCTTTTGCTCTTCCAAGAGTGAGATGCGCTTTGAATGATTGTTCTCTTGCGATTAAATCAAGGGTTTCTTCGTCTATGTTTCGTGCGAGTTTGATAATGTCTTCTTCAGGCTCTAGTCCAACCCATAAGACGCTGGTGTTATCATGGGAAAATGATCCGATGTTATTGAGTCGTGCTGAAATTTTTTTAACCTTGATGCGCTGAAGTCTTTCTTTGATGTGTTCTGCTTTTTCTTGGTCGATATCTCCTAAGAATTTAAGGGTAAGATGTAAATTTTTTTTAGCCACCCATGTTATCGTTGCGTCCTTAGTTTTGTTTTTTCTTTGGAGTTCAAATAAATAATCTTTAACCTCTTGGGGAAGATCAAGTGCGATGAAGGATCTCATAAAAAGATTAAGAAAATTTGATACTTTTAAGAGTTGTCTTTTAAGGAATTGAGTGCGGATGCGACTTCTCTATAAAAAATTTCCATTTCATGAGAGGATAAGGCTTATCCAAACATTTCTGTGGGTTGTTCTTCGTAGCCAAAGTGTTGTTGGATCTTGTCTAAGGCCTTGAGGAAGTCTTCTGTGAGGATCGTGTCTCTGTTCTGCCTGATCGCGAAGTATCCTGCTTCTGTGCAGAGTGCGCGGAGTTCTGCCCCTGTGAGTCCTTCAGTGTGATTGGTAAGCTGGTCGAGGTCGACGTCAGTAAGGTTCATGTCTTTGGTGTAAATGGTGAGGATTTGTCTTCGTCCTTCTGGTTCTGGAAGTGGTAGCTCAATGATTCTGTCGAACCTTCCTGGCCTGAGCAATGCGGGATCTAAAATATCAAGTCTGTTGGTGGCTGCGATGATCTTGATGTTGGAGATGTTGTTAAAGCCATCAATTTCTGTGAGGAGTTGCATGAAGGTGCGTTGGACTTCTCTCTCTCCTGAGGTTCCGGAATCAAGGCGTTGTCCTGCGAGGCTGTCTATTTCATCGATGAAGATGATGGCGGGCGCTCGTTCTCTGGCTAGGGCAAAAAGGTCTTTGACGAGTTTTGCTCCTTCACCGATGAATTTTTGGACAAGTTCTGACGCGACGAGGTGGATGAAGGTGGTGTTGGTGCTGTTTGCGACTGCTCTTGCGAGCAAGGTTTTTCCTGTGCCTGGTGGTCCATGCAATAAGACGCCCCGTGGGGGGTGGATGCCAAGTTTTTTAAAGAGTTCTGGCCTTTGAAGGGGCAGCTCAATGACTTCGGTGAGTTCTTGGATTTGTTCTTGTAATCCTCCGATGTCTTGCCATGTGGTGGTTGGTTTCTCGATGAGAAGAAAGCTATCAACATCGAAGTTCTTGGTTGCCTCGACTTTTTGGAGGATAGTGAGTGATTTTTGTTCTACGAGAACGGTGTCTCCCGGTGAGAGGGGGACGCCTCCCGAGATGTTGACGTAGAAGTGGTTGCCGTTTGCGACCTTGATGATGGCCTTGTTGCTGTCGAGGATTTTTTTGACATCACAGACCAAGAGGGGGAGTTCTTTGAACTTGTTGAGTTCTGATTTGAGGTAGCCGACGCTTGCTTTGAGGAGTTGGTTTTCTTCGTGGACATTGGTGCTCGGCTGAAGGAGGTATTCTTTATGCACAAGACTGTTTTGGTTGGGAAATTAATAAAGCTTTCTCTTGGAATTCTTTAAAGAGCAAAGCATTTATATAGAAGTTTGGGAAAAAGAGGGGGAAAGAGTGTGAAGATGAGAAAGATTCGCGTGGTTCAGTTTGGCCTTGGCGCGATGGGAAGTGTCATGGCGAGGATGGTTCTTGAGAAAAAAGATCTAGAGCTTGTTGGCGCGATTGTGAGGAGCGATGAGGATAATGGAAGGGATGTTGCTGATCTTGTTGGTTTGAAAAAAAAGACAGGGGTGATTGCTTTGAACAAGCCTGAGAAGGTGTTGAAAAGTATTGACGCTGACGTGATGCTCCATGCGGCCGTTTCTTATGTGCCAAAAGTGTGGGAGCAGATCAAGCCTGCGGTGAAGGCTGGAGTGAATGTTGTGACGATTGCTGAGGAGATGGGCTATCCTTTTGTGAAGTATCCAAAATTGTGTAAAGAAATGGACGCTGTTGCGAGGAGGAAGGATGTTTCTATTCTTGGCAGCGGAATTAATCCTGGGTTTGCGATGGATGTGATGCCTGTGATGTTGTCTGGGATTTGTGAGCAAGTGAAGAGTGTGAAGGTCACGAGGGTGATTGATTTTTCTCCGTTTGGTCCATCGATTCAGAAGAATATTGGAATCGGCTTGGGGGTAGAGGAGTTTAAGGCAGGGGTGAGGTCTGGAAAGTTGCCGTTGCATATTGGTCTTCCTGAGTCTGCGCACATGCTTGCTGCTGGTCTTGGCTGGAAGCTGGAAAAGGTGGTTGAGACGCGTGATCCTGTGGTTGCGAGAAAAAGAATTCGTGTTCCAAAATACAAGACGATTGTTCCTGGTCAGGTTGCTGGGTTTGATCATCGCTGTTTCGGGATGAGAGGGGGAAAGGTGGTGATAACGTTGGAAGAGTTGGGGAGGGTTGATCCGAAGGTTGAATACAAAAACACGATTTACTTGAAGGGTAAGCCTGACCTTGTTGAGTCTGTGAATGTTCCTCTTGGGAATGTGACAACGACAAGTCATGCGGTGAATTTGACTCCGGTGGTGGTGGCTGCGCGTCCTGGGTTGTTGTCGATGTTGGATCTGCCTCCTGCGCCGGTATTGGCGGACAGATGAACAGTAAAAGTGTGAATCCTAGTACTGGCGAAGTGTTGAAAAAGATTGAGGGCTTGGGCGAGAAAGAGGTTTTGGGAAAAATTAAGGCTGCAAGAATTGCTGGCAAAAGTTGGCGAGAGGTTTCTGTAGAGAGGCGTGCGGGGTTGATAAAAAAGCTTGCGAGTGTCTTAAGAAAGAAAAAGGAAGTATACGCAAGATTGATGGCTGTTGAGATGGGAAAGCCTGTGAAGGAGGGGCGTGCTGAAGTTGAGAAGTGTGCCTGGCTGTGTGAGTATTATGCTGAAAATGCTTCTCGCTTTTTGAAACCTGAAAGAATAAAAACTGAGATGAAAAAGAGTTATGTCATGTTTGAGCCGTTAGGTGTGGTTCTTGGGGTGATGCCGTGGAATTTTCCTTTTTGGCAGGTGTTTCGGTGTGTGATTCCTGCGTTGGTTGCTGGTAATGTGTGCGTGGTGAAGCATGCGAGTAACGTGCCTCAATGTGCGCTCGCGATTGAGGGTGTTTTTAACGCTGTTGGCTTCAAGAAAGGGGTGTATACGACAGTAATAACCGATGTGAAAACAATTTTAAAAAGTATTCCTTGGGTGGATGGTGTTTCTGTCACTGGAAGTGTTGCTGCTGGACGGAGTATTGCTGAGGTCGCGGGAAGGGCTGGGAAGAAGACTGTGTTGGAGTTGGGTGGAAGTGATCCTTTTATTGTGTTGGAGGATGCTGATCTTGAGAAGGCGTGTGAGGGTGCGGTGAAATCGAGGTTTTTGAATGGCGGCCAGAGCTGCATTGCTGGAAAGCGTTTTGTTGTTGTTGAAAAGGTGAGAGAAGAATTCGAGAGAAGGGTTGTAGAAAAAATAAAACAGCTAAAAGTTAGTGATCCACTGAGGGAAGAGACTGATCTTGGTCCGTTGGCGAAGGAGGAGTTTGTGAAAATAATAAAAAAACAAGTGAGGGATGCTTTGGCTGCTGGTGGGATGCTCTTGTATGGTGGAAAGGAAATGAAAGGGGCTTATATGATGCCAACAATCCTTACGAATGTATCTTCAGAGAGTAGTGTGTATAGGGAGGAAGTGTTTGGTCCTGTGTTCTCGATCATTCCTGTGAAGGGCGAGAAAGAAGCTGTTGAGGTTGCGAATAATTCTTCTTTCGGGTTGGGTGCGAGTGTGTGGACGAAGGATCTTAGGAAGGGGGAGAGGGTTGCGACGCAGCTTGAGGCAGGGATGGTGTTTGTGAATGGAATAGTGAAGTCTGATCCTCGTCTTCCGTTTGGAGGAGTGAAGGATTCTGGGTATGGCAGAGAGCTTTCTTGGTATGGATTAAGGGAGTTTGTGAATGTGAAAACTGTTGTGATAAATTGAAAATTCGGAAGGTTTTCGGAAAGTTCTAGCGTGGTTTTATGAAGCGGAAGAGTGTGAAGTAAAAGAATGAATGAAAAGATGTTGGTAAGAGTGAGCGTGGCTGTTTCTGTGATAGGCGTCTTCTTGTTGGTTGCTGCTGAGGAGGTGATGCTCACCTCTGAAGTGGTGATTGCTGAGGTTTCGTTGGAGATGGTGGGAAAAACAATCTCGGTGGAGGGTGTGGTGAAAAAGGTCTTCGTTCGTGCTGAAAACTTGTTTTTTGAGATTGAGGATGAGACTGGAGTGATTCAGGCTGTTGCGTTTAAAACAAAGGAGCGTTTGAAGCAAGGGGAGGTGGTGATTGTTGAGGGAAAGGTAGAGAGGTATAAGGGTGCTCCTGAGATTATTGTGAGGCAAGTAAGAAGGAGGAATGAGTATACTGGAATTGTTAGTCTTCAAAAGAGATAAATATATAAAGAAGGCTGGGGTTTTTAGGATAGAAGGAGAAAAAAGATGGATCATTTGACAAAAGCTGCTCCAAGATTGGTGGAGGAGTATAATGCTGGGGTTGATGATAGTGCGTTTTCTCGGGTGATTCCTGCGTTGATGAAGAAAGGTCTTGATAACGTGAATCTTTCGATGTTTAGTGAGGAAAAGAAGAAAGAGTTGTTGAATGCTGCTGCTGAGGAATACTTGAAGCGCAATCAAGTGTTGGACGCGATTAAGGTGTTGATGATGACTGGAAATAAAAAAAGGTTGATTGAGGTGGGTGATGATCATGCGAAGGTTGGCTTGTTTTCACATGCGATTGAGGCGTATAAGCTCGCTGGTGAGAAGGAGAGGCTTGCGAGGATTGGGGATAAGTGCCTGGAGGAGGGGCATATTACTGAGGCGATTGCTGCGTACAAGGCTGTCGGTGATCAGGACAAGCTGAACAATGTTGGTGATTATTGTTTAGAGAAGGGAAAGATTGATTTTGCTATTGAGGTGTTTGCTGCGTTGGAAAACAAGATGAAGTTGATCGCGTTGGGTGATCGTTGTTTTGCTGAGAAAAATTATATGCACGCGCATAGGGCGTATCATCTTGGGGGGGAAAAGGACAAGCTGAACAAGGTTGGTGAGGAGTTTATGAGGATGGGCTTGCTTGCGAACGCGTTGAAAGCGTTTGAGGCTGCTGAGAATGAGATGATGGTCGCGTTTATCAAGGAGAATTTTTCTGAGAAGAACCTTATTGAAAAAGTGTATGTTTGATTGGGGAAGGTTTTCATTCTAAAACAAAAAGAGGTATTTTTACAGAAAATCCGAAAGACCTCCGGAAAGTTGGAGAGTAAGTTCTTAAAAAATGTTAATTGAAAAAAGAGATGTGGGAATTATTATTGATGATAGTGGGAGGAATCCTTGTCGGAGTGGTCTCTGGTTTGGTTCCGGGAGTTCATATTAATCTTGTTGCCGCGTTGGTGGTTTCTTTTTCAAGCGTGTTGTTGCAGTGGTTGAGCCCGTTAGGTGCTGCGTTGTTTATTGTTTCATTGTCTGTGACGCATAATTTTTTGGATTTTGTTCCTTCGACGTACTTGGCTGCGCCGAGCGCTGAGACGTGTGAGGGCGTGCTTCCTGCGCACAGGCTGTTGAGAGAGGGTAAGGGTCATGAGGCAGTCTTTTTTTCTGTGATTGGAATGGTGGTGGGCTTGGTGATAAGTGCGATAATGTTCATCCCATTGGTTGAGGGAGTGAAGGTGGTGTATAAAGTGATTGAGAGGTTTATTCCTGCTATCCTGATCATGGTTGTTGGAATCTTGATTTTTCGTGAGGAAAAGAAGCTGATTGCCTTGCTTGTGTGCCTGCTTTCTGGTGCCCTTGGGTTGGTTGTGTTGAATGCGAAGTTTTTGGATGATCCGTTGTTGCCGTTGCTTTCTGGAATGTTCGGGATAAGTGGGATGATAATGAGCATTGCTGAAGGCGTAAAAATACAAAAGCAGAGTACTGAAAGTGATTTTGAAGGAAAAAAAGGATGGATGCTGCCTGCGAGCGTGAAGGCGTTGGTGGCCTCTTGTGCGACGTCGTTTCTTCCAGGGTTGAGTGGTTCTCATTCGACGTTGTTTGCGTGTTCGTTTTCAAAGATGAAGGAGAGAGAAGTCTTGTTTGTGAATGGGTTTGTGAATGCTGCCTCGATCATGATTGGGTTGATCGCGTTGTTCGCTATTAAAAAGGCGAGGAATGGCGCGGTTGTCGCGATGAGTGAGCTAATTGAGGTTGACGCTGGAATAATGCTTGCCTTGGTTGCTGGCGTGTTGATAAGTTGTGGTGTCTCTGCGTGGTTGGCGTTGAGGGTGAGTAAAATGTTTTCTTTGTGGATTGAAAAAGTGAATTACAAGAAAGTGTGTTTTTCTGTGATTGCATTGGTTGTTGCGCTGACGTTTGTTGTTTCTGGGTTGTGGGGGGTGTTTGTGTTAGGGATTAGTGTCTTCTTGGGATTCCTTCCTTTGATAACAAAGGTGAATAGGAATCACTTGATGTGTGTGTTGATCGTTCCTGTGGTTGCTTACTTTCTTTTTTAGAGCAAGAAAGAAAAAAGTGAAGGTTTAAATAAAAGAAATATGAAGAAGCGAAAGAATGAAACCTCAAACTAATAATTATGATGAAATAATGCGTCGTCTTGAGCCACTGTTGATTGAGAGGATGAAAAAGCGAGATTGGATTCTTTTGGAAGACCCGGACAAGTATGATATTTGGAAGAAATACAAGTTCTGGAAAAGTGATTTTGAGATAACATTGGTGTTCTATCTTGGATTAGACCAAAACCTGGTGGTGTCACTAGAAATGATCAATGTAAGACAGGAGGAGAAAATGGAAGAAAAAATAAATTTGGGATCTTCTTCTGATCCTCGAACGCTAATAACCAATTTTGAAAAAGAATTTGAAAAGTTGAGAGAAGAGAGTTTAATGTAACAAAGGATTTCAGCCGAACCA
>Ga0209542_10013011_pt1 | contig 14437 bp, 12 predicted proteins | sample RifCSPhighO2_01_FD_184028 | JGI IMG/M metagenome (GOLD analysis project Ga0209542, IMG submission 184028) | Soil microbial communities from Rifle, Colorado - Rifle CSP2_plank highO2_0.1 (SPAdes) (version 2) | ecosystem: Environmental > Terrestrial > Deep subsurface > Rock core/Sediment ...
GTGCTGCTGGCAGAGGAATTCGCGTATCGCTTCGGCGGTTCGCCTGGCGCTGGTCACCACGAAAAAATGCCCCTCGCCCTGCAGGGTGCGCAGTTCGGCTCGGCGAATGGTGCGGCGCAGGATGTGCGCGTTGTACAGCCGCACCAGGGTGTCGCGTTCGCCGGTGAGAATCAGCGTGCGCTGTCGCAGACGGAACAGCCGCAACAGGCTGGTCCAGCCGACCAGGGCGGTGAGCTGGTGGTAATAGGTTCGCGGGTTGGCCGTGAGCATGCCCTTCGTCACACCGAAGCGCAGCAGTGTCTGCAGTGAATTGCGCGAGCCTTTTTGCGTGTGTTGCCTGGGGCTTTTGCTGCTGGCAAAAAAGTCCAGGATGTCGGCGGGCTTCACCAGCATTGCCGGGCCAGCCGATGTCGCCGCCAGGATCAACCGGCGCACCATCCCCGGGTAACGCAGGGCGAATTCCTGCGCCAATGCACCGCCCCAACTTACGCCGAACACATCGACCTGGTCGATGCCCAATTGCTTGAGCAGCTCGGCGATCAGGTCGGCATGGCGCGGCAGACGCATTGGCCAGCGCGGCATTTGCGATTTGCCGACCCCGGGCACGTCCAGCGTTATGGTCCTGTAGTCCGCCAGTTCATCGCGCAAGGGGTCGAAAGTACGGATCAAACCGCCCAGGCCGTTGAGCAAGAGCAGCGGTGAGCCTTGGCCGCGGATGGAAACGTTCAACTGCAGGTCTTTGATGGTGATTTTTTGCGTGGTCATGGTTTCCCCTTGGGCCTGCCCGCTGTTAAGACAGCGTCTGGGGTGCAGATGATCCCTGGCCGATTAGCCAAGGAAACCATTTCAACATCAACCCTGATGAATTCAATCGGTTGAACGACCTCGTTCTGCGAGGCCGTGGCCAATACGCTGGCCACCTGGCAATTGCCTGCCTCGTCAGAATGGGCTCGCCGTCGGCCGAACGATCAGCTCGCTTACATCCACATCCGCAGGTTGCTCAATGGCATAGGTGATTGCTCTCGCGATGGCGTCGGCCGAAATCGCGATTTTGCGAAACTCTTTCATCTCTGCGCGCCCCCCCTCATCAGAGATGCTCTCGGCCAGCTCGGATTCAGTGACACCAGGCGCGATGACGGTAACCCGAATATCGCCTCCCACCTCTTGTCGCAGACCTTCGGAAATGGCCCGCACGGCGTACTTGGTGGCGCAATAAACAGCCGCGGTCGGGCTCACTGCGTAGGCACCGATAGAGGCAATATTGATGATCTGCCCCGCCCGTTGGCGCTGCATCAGCGGCAATGTGGCAGCGATACCGTGCAGCACTCCGCGGATATTCACGTCAATCATACGGTCCCACTCATCCACCTTGAGTGCCTCGAGTTTGGAAAGAGGCATCACACCCGCGTTATTGACCAGCACATCGACCCGATCGAAACAGGTAACGGCGAAGTCAATGAAGTCCTGGACATCCTTTCTGTCTGTGACGTCCAGGGCACGGAATTCAGCCCTGCCGCCGCAGGCGTTGATATCGCCAGCAATCTTTTCAAGTCGGTCGGTACGACGCGCGCCGAGTACTACTTTCGCGCCTTGGCTAGCCAGCAGTCGCGCGGTAGCCTCTCCGATACCGCTGCTTGCACCGGTAATTGCGATGACTTTGTCCTTGATGTTCAACATGATCGGTTTCCTCTTCTGTTCGCCCAGGAAGCGGGTCTGGAAACAAGGTTAGGGACGGACAACACGTTTCCGTTAGTCAAATACTGCGTACCTTTTGCCTATTTCTGCGGTGAAGCTTTTGCACTAAGGTTCAGCTCACCAGTGCATAGGGCATCTGTTGCCGCGCAGCCTTCAGGGCTCTCGCCCACCAGTTCAGCTGTACCAGCATTCGAGCCATTGGAAGCCTGGCTTGATCAGGCTGACGTAACACTCCATCCCCATCGATTAGCGCCCAAGGATCAGGGAAGGACACGAAATTGCAGATGGGTACTGCGTGCTGTCCGGCCAGTATCTGGCGAAGCTGATCAATCGCACACAGTCCACCCGACGCTGCGCCGTAGCCGATGAATGCCACCGGCCTTGCGTGCCAACGATCCGAAACCCGTTCAATGAATGCTTTCAGCTCGCAGTGATGCACATTGCGGTGTTCCGATGTAATGATCAGGAACGCATCAGCGTCGGCCAAATGACGAAGACTTTCCTGAACGACTGCATTGTCAGACCTGGCCATGAGGTGGGCGGGTTCTACCCACCAGGGTTCGAACTCAGCACGTTGCGCTAGAACATCGGCAACCCAGTTCACCAGCGCAGGCTGTAGTCCTTCTTCATCTTCACCACTGTGAATCAGGACCAGTTTCATCTCGTTATTCATCTCATCCTCCAGACTTGGTATCCAAGTGGTGGCACGTCATTTGCTGAATTTCACCTGCGCCTTTCAGGCTCTGGATTAGAGTATGAGCGGGAGCGCGGCAGATATAGCCGGTTCTGGGGCATACAACTTGTGACGTGAATTCATATGAGACGGTTGGACATAAACTGCTTCGCCGAAATGAACGTGTTCGTCAGGGTCGTTGAAGATGGCGGCTACACGGCTGCCGCCAGGCACTGTGCGATGACCCCATCAGCGGTCAGTAAGCTGGTTTCAAGGCTGGAAAACCGCTTGGGGACGCGTCTGCTCAATCGCTCGACAAGACGGCAGTTGCTCACCCCTGAAGGGGCCGCGTTCTATGAGCGCAGCCTGACTATCCTGGCCGCGCTCGATGAGGCGGAGCAGGAGGCGGCGGCAAGCAGCGCACCTCAGGGAACAGTGCGGGTCAACTGCAATGTCGACATCGGGCGTTTGTACCTGCTGCCCCTGTTGAAGGCTTTCTTGCGAGACCACCCAGGGGTATCAGTGGAGGTTTTCCTCAGCGACGAAGTCGTCGACCTGATCAGCGTACGCGCTGACGTGGCCATCCGCAGCGGCCCGCTCAAAAGCTCCAATCTCGTGGCCAGGCGCTTGGGCGAGACGCGAACTCTCATCGTGGCATCACCGGACTACCTGGCAGCACGCGGCCTACCAAAAACTCCGGCCGATCTCGTAGACCACAACTGTCTGGGGTTCACTTTTGGCCAACCCATGATGGAGTGGAACTTCATGGGCGATGACGGCCTACCTGTTCCGGTATCCGTGACCGGCAATGCACGGGTCAGTGACGGCAATGGAGTACGGGAACTTGCAATCCTCGGGCTCGGCCTTGCGCGCGTAGGATTTTGCCAGGTCGAGCACGATCTTGCGGATGGCCGGCTTCTCCCGGTATTACAGGACTTCATGCCCATTGCGAAAACTGAAGTGCATGCGGTTTACGTAGGGCAGGGAGGAAAGTTGCCCACACGCGTCAGAGTCTTCATGGATTTTCTGGCGGCAAACCTCACGATCCACTAATCGCGAACTTGTAGGGCATGTCACGCTTGGCGGAAAGCGCTGGGCGTGACACCCACCTCACGACGAAAAACCTGGGAAAAATGGCTGGGGCTGGAATAACCCACTTCCAATCCAACATCAATAATGCTGCGATCGGTCTCAAGCAGCAGATGGCGGGCGCGACTCATGCGCAGACGGATGAAGTACTGCGATGGCGCCAGCCCGGTGGCGCGTTTGAACATCCGACTGAAGTGATACTCGCTCAGTTCGGCGATATCAGCCAAGTGCGCAAGGCGGAATTCATCGGCCAGATGCTCGTTCATCGCATCGATGACGCGTCGCAACTTGTAAGCCTGTAGTGCATTACTGCGTCGGGGAGCGCTGTGCAGATCGAGATAACGGCGTATCAGGTGAACGGTCAGCGCCTGAGCCAGGCTGTGTACGAACAACAGGCTGGGCTCAGGTTCCTCGATCAACTCCAGGCGCAACTGATCAAGCATGAAATTCACGCGCTCATCCCGGGCACCGGAGACATCGAGGAAAGTCACCGAAGCAGTGTGCTCGCCCAGAAGATCACGGGCAGCCTGGTCGATCAGTGGAAGGCCGAGGTAGAGATGCATCACTTCGAAGGTGTCACCCCCGATTGTCTGCCAGCGCATCTCGTAAGGCTCGCTTGTATTGGTGAGAAAGAAGTCGCCAGCCTGCACCTGGACGGCTGTCCATGCGCCACCGAGGGAGCGTTCTTCGACCCTGGCCGTTCCAGCCAGGACCAATACCAGCAGAGGCTCCACCACGGCAGGCACCAGGATCGGCTCGACGGTGCTCTGATGGCTGAACAACTGCACCACCACATCCGGCATCTGCGGGAGCCGCGGTACCACCTGCGGTGTTCCCGGCAGATGGCGTGGCATCGATTCGGCCGTGATGCGCTGTGCATCGAGCGGCGTCAGGTCTTCATATTCGTGCGGATGCACTGGCGGCTCCATCGAAAAAGCTGGGGGCGGTATTAACGTTAGCGCAAAACTCCGACAGCTTCGGCAAGCCTGCGAAAGCTCAATCCAGCCCATTGCGAGACAGTGAAGCCGTCGATAACGACAGCGCCTCACGGGCGCTGAGCCGCTGAATATCTCGGTGGCTTGCAATGCAGGAGAGCACCATGACTGAGATCAACCACAGCATCCCCAACGAAGTCGAAGGCAAAGTCGCGCTGGTCACCGGCGCTGCCAGTGGCATCGGCAAGGCTATCGCACTGTTGCTGCATGCGCGCGGCGCCAAGGTCATCGCTGAAGACCGCAATCCCAGCGTCGAAGAACTCGCCCGCCCCGGGTTAGTGCCACTGGTGGCCGATATCACCGAAGACGGCGTCGCCGAGCGCGCAGTCGGATTGGCCGTCGAGACGTTCGGTCGGCTGGACATTCTGGTCAACAACGCCGGGATCATCATCAACAAGTTGGTCATCGACATGACCCGCGAAGACTGGGAGCGCATCCAGGCGGTCAACGCAACCGCGGCCTTCCTGCATTGCCGCGAAGCGGTCAAGGCGATGATGCCCAATAAATCGGGAGCGATAGTCAACATTGCCTCTTACGCAGCCTATTTCGCATTCCCAACCATTGCCGCTTACACCGCATCAAAAGGCGCACTGGCCCAGTTGACCCGCACGCTGGCGCTCGAGGTAATCGAGCATGGCATTCGAGTCAATGCCATCGGCGTCGGCGACGTGGTGACCAACATCCTCAACGACGTGGTTGACGACGGTCCCGGCTTCCTGGCCCGGCATGGCGAAGCCGCTCCCATTGGCCGTGCCGCGCAGCCTGAGGAAATCGCCGAAGTGGTGGCATTTCTCGCCTCGGACCGCGCGAGCTTCATCGTCGGTTCCGTGGTCATGGCCGACGGTGGCATGACTGTCACCGCTGGTTGATCGGGTGACCTGGCAGTCTGAGCACTGAAGCAATGAGCAGCCTGCGCAGGTCATGGTGACCAAGCATGCTGGTAAATCCGCTGAACTCGTGGTCAGGTCAACTGCAGACGGCTGGTCAAGTGGAGTGCGATGGCGCCATCAACCATTCACTCCCTCGCCCCGTCCCCTCCAGGCTATCCATCACATGCACGCTATACCCCGGCACATCCTTGGCGTGATGCTTGGCCTGCGAGGCCATTTCCGCCAACCGGCTGGCATCGAGATGTGCGCAGGCCTGTGGGTGTAGATGCACCACGCCGACCGACAGTGACAACAATGGGAATTCCTGGCGCGTGCCCTGGCGGTTGGGGGCGATGAAGCAGCCGGCTTCCAGGTGTTCGCTGCGGTAGAAACGTCGGCACTGACCCTGGAAGTCCTCCAGCAGTTGGTTCAAGCGCTTGCGCCAGTCGTCCGGGCCCAGCACCAGCAGGAAGTCATCGCCGCCAATGTGGCCGACGAAATCTCGGGACGGATCGATGCGATCATTCAGGCATTGCGCCAGGCACAACAGCACTTCATCGCCACGGCCGTAGCCGTAGATGTCGTTGAAGGGTTTGAAGCTGTCGATGTCCACGTAGCAGATCAGCGATTCGCGTTGCTGTTGCAGCAGGCGGGTCAGGCATTGCTGGATGGGTACGTTGCCCGGCAGCAGGGTCAGGGGGTTGGCGTAGCGCGCTTGCTGGATTTTCAGTTCGGTGATCAGCTTGAGCACGTCGATCACCCGGCCCAGGCCCAGGTAATTGCCATCGAGGGTGATGATGAAGTCTTCTTCGATGCGTTGCCGGGCGCGGCTGGTGATCAACCGGCTGACTTGCTGCAGCGACTGGCCCAGCTCGACGGCGAGGAAGTCGTCGCTCATCAGGCGGCTGATCGGTTTGCGGGCGAACAGGTCGGTGGCAAACGGCTTGAGCAGGGCATCCGAAAGCGAATGGCGATGGACGATACCGCAAGGCTGGCCTTGTTCATCCAGCACCGCCAGCGAGTTCAGGTTGGCCTGGCGACGGAAGGCTTCGAGCACGGTGGCGGTCGGGGTGTGGCGGGCCACCGCGGGCTGGTCGTTGAGCAGGGCACTCAGGTCGCTGCCGTCTTCGCCCAGCGCCACGGCGCTGCTGTCGCGCCTGGGCATCAAGGTGCGGGCATCGCGCGGTGGATGTTCCTGTGGCCGGCAGAGAAGATAGCCCTGGACCAGGTCGACGCCCATTTCGGTCAGTACCGCCAGTTCTTCCGGCAATTCGATGCCTTCGGCGATCACCTGTGCCCGCGAGGCGTTGGCAATTTGCAGGATCGAGCCAACGAACTCGCGCTTGAGGGCATCCAGGTGAATGCCGTCGATGAAATGTCGGTCGATCTTCACGTAGTCGGGACGTAGTTCGGACCACAGGCGCAAGCTGGAGTAACCCGCGCCCAGATCGTCCAGCGCAATGGAAAACCCCATGGCCCGGTAATGATGCAGGGCGGTGTGCAGCAGCTGGAAGTCGTCGGTGGGGGTCTGCTCGGTGAGTTCGATGACCACCTGGTTCGGTTTAATGCCGAAATCCTGCAGCAACTGCAAGGTGCGACCGGGCTGGTGGGCGGCTTCGAGCAAGGATTCCGGGGAGACGTTGAGGAACAGTTTGCCGGGTAGCTGTTGTTCGTTGAAGCGCCGGCACGCGCTCTGTCGGCAGGCGATTTCCAGTTCGCTGAGGCGACCCGCCTGGCGGGCGACGGCGAACAGGGCGACAGGAGAGTGCAACGGACTATTGGAGGGGCCGCGGCTCAGGGCTTCGTAGCCCAGGATGCGTCGCTCGGAGAGGCTGATGATGGGTTGGAACAGGCTGTGCAAACCGCTTTGAGCCAGGATTGAACTCAAGGCACTCAGCTGTTCGGTTGTGGTCATGGCGATCTCTGGCGAAAAAAAAGGACCGGGCGTGCTCTTGGTTAAAAGAGGCGCTACCGGTCCGTTATTTCACGACAGAATGATGACTATTTGATGACGCTCCGGGGAGCGTCAGCATTAAATTGCCATCAGCTTAGTGCTTGGCTACCGCTGTATTGAGCTTCAAGTAATCCAGCAGGATGCGCCCGGTCTCGCTCAGGTAGGCGTCGTCTTCCGGCTTGGTCTTGTCGTCCTCGGCCGCGATAGCGTCTTCGTCTTCTTTCTTCAGCTCCTTGAGCGGCTCTTCGCCCTTGGCCTTGCGGCGGATATTCTCCATGGCAAGCTGCTTGGCTTCGATATCGGCGTGCTGGGCACGACGCTCGGCCTCATTGAGGCTGACGGTTTTTTCCGTCATCAGTTTTTGCGCCAGGGCCAGTTTGTCACGGATGAACACGAACTCCGCGTCCTTGGCCGTGCGTACGTCATGCTCGGACTTGAGCTGGGTGATGTACGGTTTGAACGGGTCGACCGCAGGCTTGATCGCCGCACGGATGGTGTCCCACGGCATGGCTTCGGGCAGGGCGCTTTCGCCGATTTCCTTGGTATCGATGATCGACGGGTAATCGATGTCCGGCAGTACGCCCTGATGCTGGGTGCTCTGTCCGGAAACCCGGTAGAACTTGGCCAGGGTCAGCTTGAGCTCACCATGGTTCAGCGGCTGGATGGTCTGCACGGTGCCTTTGCCGAAGGTCTGGCCGCCGATGATCAGTGCGCGGTGGTAGTCCTGCATTGCGCCAGCGAAAATTTCCGAAGCCGAGGCGGACAGGCGGTTGACCAGCAACGCCATCGGGCCTTTGTAGAAGGCGCCCGGGTTTTCATCTTCCAGGACGTCGACACGGCCATCGGCGTTACGCACGAGTACGGTCGGACCTTTGTCGATGAACAGGCTGGTCAGCTCGGTGGCTTCCTGCAAGGAGCCACCGCCGTTGTTGCGCAGGTCGATGACCACGCCGTCAACCTTGTCCTTTTGCAACTCGGTCAGCAGCTTCTTGACGTCGCGGGTGGTGCTCTTGTAATCCGGATCGCCGGCACGGAACGCCTTGAAGTCCAGGTAGAAAGCCGGGATCTCGATGACGCCGAGCTTGTAGTCCTTGCCATTCTGCTTGAGATTGAGCACCGACTTCTTCACCGCCTGGTCTTCGAGCTTAACCGCTTCGCGAGTGATCGGCACGATCTTGCTGGTCTGGTCGTTCGGTGCATTGCTGGCCGGAATCACTTCCAGGCGCACGATGGTGCCTTTGGGGCCGCGGATCAGCTTGACCACTTCGTCCAGGCGCCAGCCGACCACGTCTACCATCTCTTTGTTGCCCTGGGCAACGCCGATGATCTTGTCGGCCGGTGCGACTTGCTTGGTCTTGTCCGCCGGGCCCGCAGGCACCAGGCGCACGACCTTGACTTGATCGTTATCGCTCTGCAATACGGCGCCGATGCCCTCTAGGGACAGGCTCATGTTGATGTCGAAGTTTTCCGCGTTATCCGGCGACAGATAGTTGGTGTGCGGGTCGTAGGACATGGCGAAGGTGTTGATGTACGCCTGGAAGATGTCTTCCGCGCGGGTCTGGTCCAGGCGCGCCAGCTGGTTCTTGTAGCGCTTGGTCAGGGTTTCCTGGATTTGCTTGGAATCCTTGCCGGCGATCTTCTGCCGCAGCACTTCGTCCTTGACGCGTTTGCGCCACAGGTCGTCGAGTTCCGCGGTGGATTTGAGCCAAGGGGCATCCTTGCGGTCGATCAGCAAGGTTTCCTTGCTGGTGAAGTCGATCTTGTCGACGCCTTTGTTCAGCTCGGCAAGGGCAAAGTCCAGGCGCGATTTGACGCGGTCCAGGTAGCGCTTGTAGATGGTGAACCCGGCGTTGAGGTCGCCGCTCTTGAGGAAGTCGTCGAACTGGGTCTTCCACTTGTCGAATTCGGCGATGTCGCTGGCCATGAAGTAGCTGCGCGACGGGTCGAGCAATTTCAGGTAGCTGTCGTAGATGATCACCGAGCGCGCGTCATCGAGCGGCGGCTTGCTGTAGTGGTGGCGCTTGAGCAACTCCACGACGTTCAGACTGGCGATGACTTCGTCACGGTCGGGCTGAAGCTTGTCCCAGCTGTTGGCTGCGAAAGTATTGCCGGACATCGGCAGCAGGCCGATACCGATGAAAAGGGCGAGGGCAGTGCTGGGGAACAAACGCTTCATGTTGATTCGACGCGGGGACAATTGATAACGCATATTAGGCCGTCTTTGAAGTCGCCGGTTCCACATGGGCCGGTCGCATAATGCAAAAAGCCCGGTGCTACAAGCTTCGGGCTCAGTCCAGACTCACTATGGAGGCACTGTGAAAGCATTGCAAGGCGTTGACGGTCAAGTGGTGTGGGTTGAAGAGCCCAGTCCTGCGTGTGATGTAGGGCAAGTTCGTATTCGAGTGGCGGCAGCGGGTCTCAATCGTGCCGACTTGTTGCAGAAGGCCGGTCTTTATCCGCCACCGCCGGGTGCCAGCCAAGTGCTTGGTCTAGAGTGTTCGGGGGTGATCAGCGAGGTCGGACCGGGGTCGTCCTGGCAGGTGGGCGATCGGGTTTGCGCCTTGCTGGCCGCGGGCGGGATGGCCCAGGAGGTGGTGGTCGACGGGCGGCACGTGTTGCCGGTTCCCGACGAAATGTCATTGGCGGAAGCGGCCGCGTTGCCGGAAGTCTACGCAACCGTCTGGTTGAACTTGTTTCAGCTTGCGCATCTCAAGCCCGGTGAAAAAGTGCTGTTGCACGCCGGAGCGAGTGGAATCGGTTCAGCTGCCATTCAGCTGTGCAAGGCGTTCGGCAATCCGTGCTGGGTCAGTGTCGGCTCTGCTGAGCGCCTGGCCTATTGCGAAGCGCTCGGCGCCCAGGGCGGTGTGGTGCGCACTGACGAACTGGACAGCCTGCGCGACTTGGGGCCATTCGACGTCGTCCTCGATCCGGTGGGCGGTAACTACGCAGCGCTGAACCTGAAACTGATGGCGACTGATGGCCGCTGGGTGCTGATCGGCCTGATGGGCGGCCGCGAGGCCACGCTCGACCTGGCGCAGGTGCTGGCCAAGCGTGTGCAGTTGCTGGGCTCGACCCTGCGCAGCCGCGATGATCAGTTCAAGGCGGATCTGTTCAGCGATCTGCGCCAGCACGTCTGGCCGCTGTTTGCGGATAAACGCTTGAGCCCGCAACTGGCCAAGGCTTTCCCGATCAAGGACGCCGAAGCGGCGTTTGCCGAGTTGGCGAGTAACAAGGTGGCGGGGAAGTTGGTGTTGGTGATTGACGAAAGCCTCCTCTGATACCGATCGTTCCTACGCTCTGCGTGGGAATGCCTCGTCGGACGCTCCGCGTTCGGCTCTGGGACGCTCTGCGTCCCGGGCTGCATTCCCACGCGGAGCGTGGGAATGATCAGGGCGAGGTACTATTTCCAGGTGTGGATTGGCCAGCCGGCCTTTTGCGCCTGCTCAAGCAACACCGGGTCGGGGTTCACCACGTGCGGGTAATCGACCTTCAGCAACAACGGCAAATCATTGCGTGAGTCCGAGTAGAAACTCGCGCCTTCCAGGTTTTCCTCTTCGGCATCCAGCCACTCCAGCAACCGGGTGATCTTGCCTTCGCGGTAGGTCAGGGTGCCGACGGTCTTGCCGGTATAGGCCCCGTGTGCCACTTCCAGTTCGATACCCAGGATTTCATCGATGCCCAGGCGTTCGGCAATCGGCTTGACCAAATGGACGCCCGAGGCCGAGATCACCAGGATCCGGTCGCCGGCCTTGCGGTGGGCGGCGATGGTTTTGGTGGCGTCGCTGAAGATGATCGGTTCGATAAAGTCTTCCACCCAAGGGCCGACCAAGTGCTCGACTTCTGCGGGAGTTCGGCCGATCAAGGGTTCCAGGCTGAAGGCCATGTAGTCCTCCATGGCCAGGTGCCCCCTGCCGTAGGCGTCCATCAATTCCTTGTCGCGACGCAGGAAGGATTCGCCGTCGACCCAGCCGAGGCGGACCATTTGTTCGCTCCACAACGAGGCGCAGTCGCCGTGGATCAGGGTTTCGTCCAGATCAAAAATTGCCAGGGCCATCAGTGCAGTTCTCTCTTCAACTTCAGCAAGGGCATCAGGCTACCTCACGCAGGGCCGTCGGATCGATGGAAAGCGCCAGGCGCTGACCATCGGGATGCAGGTCGGACGCCGAGCGGTTGAGCACATCCACCACCAGTTCCACGCCGCGGGCTTCGATCCGGTAGCGAATCACGTTGCCCAGCAGGCTGTGGCTGCGCACCTGGGCGTCGAGATCGCCGTCGAGGCTCAGTTCGATGGCCTCCGGGCGAATGGCGATGCGGTGCTTGATCGGCCGTTGCAACAGCTTCGACGCGCTGTCGGCGTCCAGCAAATTGTAGTTGCCGATGAAACCGGCGGCGAAAACGTCCACCGGTGCGGTGTAAAGGGTTTCAGCGTCACCGCTTTGTACGATCTTTCCCTGATTCATCAGGAAAATGCGGTCGGACATCGTCAGCGCTTCTTCCTGATCGTGAGTGACGAAGATGGTGGTCAGGCCCAGTTCGCGCTGGATCTGACGGATTTGTTCGCGCAGGTGCTTGCGAATCCGCGCATCCAGGGCTGACAGCGGTTCGTCCAGCAGCAACAGCCTGGGCCGGGTTACCAGCGAACGGGCGAGGGCGACGCGCTGGCATTGGCCGCCGGACAACTGATGCGGATAACGGGCGGCAAAATCTTGCAGCTCCACCAGTTTCAATACTTCTGCGACACGCTTCTGGCTGTCGTCAGGGTTGACTTTCTGCATGCGCAAACCGAAGGCGACATTCTGCTCAACGGTCATGTTGGGGAACAGCGCGTAACTCTGGAACACCATGCCGATCCCGCGTTTTTGCGGGCTTAACGGCACGATATCGACGCCATCGAGCAGGATCTTGCCGCCATCGACCGATGTCAGCCCGGCGATGCAGCGCAGCAACGTGGACTTGCCGCAACCGGACGGGCCCAGCAGGGTTACGAACTCGCCTTTCTGGATTTCGCAGTTGATGTCGCTGAATACTGTGGTGCCCGAGTAGTTTTTCTGCAGATGTTGGACGCTGACATAGCTCATTCGCTTTTGTCCCTGTTCAAGATATTGGCAATCCAGGTCAAGACCAGCACAAATAGGAAGTAGGAAATCACCAGCGCACTGGTGAAGTGACCGCTACTGTTGCGCATGTTGTTGAGATAAACCTGCAGGGTTTCGTAGCGAGTGCCGACGAGGATGTTAGCGAACACGAACTCACCGAACAGGAACGAGAACGACAGCAGCAGCGCCACCATCAAGCCTTTGCGCAGGTTCGGCAGCACGACCAGGAATGCAGCCTGGAAGGTGCTCGCGCCGAGCAACTGGGCGGCGTCCATCAGGTCGCGCAGGTTGATTGCTTGCAGGTTGTTGGTGATGGCGCGGTACATGAACGGCAGCGCTACGGTGAAATAACAGCCGATCAGGATCCATGGCGTGCCGACCATCGCAAACGGCCCGGAGCCATAGAGCTGCAAAAGCCCCACCGATGACACCACGGGCGGTACGGCAAAGGGCAGCAGGATCAGGATGTTCATCAGCGCATCGAGTTTGGGGAAGTGGTAATGCACCACGAACAGCAGCGGCAGGATCAGCACGACCGCCAGGATCAGCGCACCGACACAAACCAGCAGTGACTGGCCGAAAGCGCTCAGGAAGCGCGGGTCGCTCCACAGCTGCGCATACCATTTGATACTGAAACCGCTGGGTAGAATGGTGGCCGACCAACTGCTGGAAATCGAATAGACAAAGGTGCCGATCAGCGGCAGCAGCATGATTGCAAACAGCAGGTAGACCACCACCCGATGGTAGATGCCGGCAGGCCCCAATTCAGCGCGAGACATGGTAGCTCCTCTTCAACAGCAGTTGATGGACGATGGTCACCAGGGTCATCAATGCCACCAGCACCACGGCCAGGGCACTGGCCAGGTTCGGGTCCAGGGAAATATCGCCCGACACCATCGCGGCGATCCGGATCGTCAGCACGTTGAAGTTGCCGGTAGTCAGGGCGTACACCGTGGCGTAGGCGCCGAGGGCGTTGGCCAGCAGGATCACGAAGGTGCCGAGCAGGGCCGGAGTCAGCACCGGCAGGCCGATGTGGCGCCAGAACTGCCAGCCGTTGGCACCGAGCAACGCGGCGGATTCGCGCCAGTCTTCGCGCAGCGCATCGAAGGCGGGGTACAGCAGCAACACGCCCAGGGGAATCTGGAAGTAGGTGTAGAGAATGATCAGCCCGGTTTTCGAGTACAGGTTGAAGTCCTGAATGATCCCGGCCTGCTTGAGCATGATGGTGAAGCTGCCGTTGAAGCCCAGCAAAATGATGAAGGCGAACGCCAACGGTACCCCGGAGAAGTTACTGGTCATGTTGGCAAAGGCATTGACGAAATTACGCAGTCTGGAGTCGACGCGGCGCAAGGAATAGGCGCCAAGTACGGCAATGATGATGCCGAACACGCTGGACCAGAAACTGATTTCGAGGCTGTACCGGATCGCCTGCAGGTAGAACTTCGAGTTGAAGATTTTGGTGAAATTGGCCAGGCCCCAGCCGAACTCTTCCGATTGCAGGCTGTTGATCATCACCCAGAACAGCGGCGCGAGTTGGAACACGAAGAAAAACAGCGCGAAAGGTATCAGGCAAAGGGCTGCCAGCCATTTGCCGCGGGTCATGGCGTTCACTTGAGTAGCTCCCGGCAGATCGGCTTGTCGTGGGGGACACCCAGTAATTCGCACACGGTGCCGCACAGTTCTGTTTGCTTGGGTGTGGCGCCGGCATTGAAACTGAAGGCGTCGCCGAGGACGAACAGCGGCACTTCACGCTCCTCGGGTAGCAAGCCGTTATGGGAGCGGTCACTGTTCATGCCGTGGTCAGCGGTCACCAGCACCTGATACCCGGCGTCGAGCCAGCCTTGCAGGTAGTCGGCGATGATGATGTCCGCCGAGCGCGCGCTGTTGCGGTATTGCGAGGTGTCGAGGCCGTGCTTGTGCCCGGCGTCGTCGATGTTCATCGGGTGCACCAGCAGGAAATTCGGTGCGTGGCGCAGGCGCAGGTTTTCGGCGTCGGCGAACAGGTGTGAGTCGGGGTAGTGGTCGTTCCAGTAGAAGTGCCCGTGCTGGATTGGCAGGCTTGGGGC
>Ga0209542_10013013_pt1 | contig 14436 bp, 11 predicted proteins | sample RifCSPhighO2_01_FD_184028 | JGI IMG/M metagenome (GOLD analysis project Ga0209542, IMG submission 184028) | Soil microbial communities from Rifle, Colorado - Rifle CSP2_plank highO2_0.1 (SPAdes) (version 2) | ecosystem: Environmental > Terrestrial > Deep subsurface > Rock core/Sediment ...
TAGCGAAATTTTAGGCAATTTCTTTATTAATATAATGTTACAAAAGGTTAAGGGTTATAAATTTTAGACAATAAGCTATAAATTTTGAAAGCTCGGCAGGATTGTTGAATTAATTAAAAGAAAGGCCTATTTGTAGCAGAAGTAATTAGGAGGTATCATTTAAGAAGTAAATATCTATATCCATTATTATTGGCAAAGCCTAATTTAATTAAAAAATATAATTATTAATTATATCAAAGGACACTAATATTCTACCTTTTTGTGCCTTTGATAGATAGAGAAAAACATAGTATTTTGGTAAGTTATTAATGTCTTTCTCTATAGCTTGTAACTTAATCAAAAAATCTTGCTTATTATAAATCTTGAGCCAGTTTCATTGGAAACCTGCGAAGTTAAAAGGACTCTTCCAACAGCTACTCTAAAAATTCCTTCATTAACAGGAATCCTTGTAGCTCTTGAAAATGCATTGATTATTCCCTCAATTTCTTCCTTAGACAAAGCAATATCTGTTTTTCTCATATCTTTTCCTACCCTAACTCTAATTAATATATTAGGGCCATTGCATTCTATTAAAGATACTGAACGATCTTTTAAATAAGGATTTAATATCCCTAAATCTACTTGTTCGTTGCCAGGAACAGGCATAATATTCCTAAGTTCAAATGGAAGTCGGGCAGATGGACTTTTAACTCTTTGAGATAATTGAGGAATATACTGAGGTTTTTTGATAAAAACCCGTCTTGGTATTTCAATATACTCTTTTTTTACTTCAACAGGTTTTGTTTCAGTAATTTCAATTGGCGTTGTTTTTTCAATAACCAATTTTTTTCTTTCTTCAATTAATTCTTTCAGTTTTTTCCTGTTCTTTTCTTTTTCAAATTCCCTAATATCTATAACATCTTCAACTTTTTGTCTTAGAACTTTTTCTAAAGTGCTGACATCATAAGATGTAGAATGCCTTAATACTTCTTTAAAAAACTGCATAAGAAAAAAAATTTTAAATGCTTCAGATTTTTGTTGGAGTATTGTCATCCTATACTCCTAACTCTCTTTTGGAGGAGCTATTGATTTTGTATATTCTTCCATATCCGGCAATGAAGACATTAAAGAAGGTGCTGGAGATTCTTCTTTTTCTTCAGCTATTTTAGGTTTACTTTTAATTTTAGATGACTGAGGAGATTGGGGTGGTTGAAAAGTTGAAGGAGAATTAAATCTTTGAGAAGAAGGGGGAGATTCAACTACATTGGTTCTGGGCATTATTGTCCTATATTCTGGAATTTTTTGCATTGATGGGATTTCCTGTTTTACTCCGCCAGATCTTTCATGTACCATAATCAAACCCTTAGCAATTATTTTATTTTGTTCAAGTAACTCATCAAGTTTTTCAAGAACTTCTTCATCATTAACCTTTACAAAATCCTTGAAATCTTTATCTGCAAGAGACTTAGCTGAAATTTCAAATACCTCTAATAATTTGCCTATTTTTTCAGAAAGATTGTCAAACTTTATTGAAAGATTTGTCTGTACTCTTTGTAATGCTATAAAATTGTCAATTATTGCCTTATCTATCTTACCTACCCTAGAAACTGTTTTTTCAGGAGATTTAGATGCCTTTTTCCTCTTTGCCATGTTTTATTAAAGATTTTGGTATTTATAAAAGTTGTTAACATCTTTTACAGTCAGATGTTTTATACCTAAATAAATTTTAAGATTAATCCAGTAAAAAATTTAGTATACTAAATGACTATCCCACTATTTTGATTATACATTCATTATTCTAATTCAACAGAAAATTAATTGTTAGATTATTATATCAATTAGCCAATCCAATCTCTATAAAATTATATTTTAAAATCAATAAAAAATCTTACAACCTAATAAAATAATTAAAATTTCTAACTCAAAATATATCTAAAACTTCCTCTTTATCTTTTTCAGGTTCATTTGAATATTCGCCTTCATTATTTTGATTTATTTTTTCTTGTTCAGTATTATTTTCTTCATATGATTCTTGTTCAGTATTATTCTCCCTATCATTATCTTCTTCATTATTAAACTTAGGGTTTATAGAAGGTAATTCTTCTAAAACAGGAGGAGGTCCAATTTCCTCGTCAATTTCATCTTCATTACTAATTTCATCTTCAGGAAGTTTCTCGCTTTCCAATTTCTGCACTAATTCAGAAATTTCTTTAGCCATATCTGCATTTACACTAATACTGTCAATATTTTTATCAACAAGAAATTCAACCATTGATTTATTTGAGCCAGCTTGTCCGCATATGCTTGTTTCAACTCCAAATTTTTTGCATATATTAATAACATGCTCAATTTGGTGTTTAATAGCAGGATTTGTTTCATCATAAATATACTGCACTTCTTCATTTCCTCTGTCTATTGCCAAAGTAAACTGAGTTAAATCATTAGTTCCAAAAGAAATAAAGCTGATTCCTTCTTTGCATAATTCTTTGATTATCTGGACAGCTGCAGGAGTTTCAACCATAACTCCTACTTTAGCTTCTAAAAAATTAATTTCTTTTAATATTTTTTTTATTTGCTTGACTTCATCTACTGAAATTATCTGGGGATGCAATAATCCGATTATTTTTCCTTTTGATGCAACTCTTTTCATGGCATTATACTCTGCTTTAAGAATTTCAGGATGTTTTAAACTATAGCGTATACCATGCATTCCTAACATAGGATTTGCTTCTATTTCTTTAGGAGCTCCTTCCAAATTAGAATACTCATCTGTTCTTATATCACTTGTCCTGACCCATACTTCTTCAAAATATTTTGCAATGCCATCAATACCCTTGTAGATTATTTCTTCATAATCTTTAATTTTATTATTGTCAATAAAATATTTTGGATGTTTTCCGCTTTCTGCAATAATTCCTTCAATACGTGTCAAGCCAACAGCTTTTACTTTTGACTTGGCTGCACGCTCTGCAAAATGAGGCAGATCAACAATTACTTTAATTTTTGTTTTAGTTGAAACTACAGGCAAAACATCTTTTTTCACTTCTTCTGCTATTTTTCCTTTGTAAACTTTTCCTTGAAAACCATCTACAGTAACTATTTCATCATCTTTCAACTTTTGTGTTGCGTCATTTGTTCCTACAACACAAGGAATTCCCATTTCTCTTGAAATAATTGCAGCATGAGCAGTCATTCCTCCTTCATCAGTAACAATTGCTTTTGATCTTTGCATTGCAACCACCATATCTGGATTTGTCATAGTAGTTACAAGTATATCTCCTGATTTGATTTTGTCCAAATCATTTAAATCATTGATTATTTTCACTTTTCCAATACCGATTCCAGGTGATGCTGCTAAACCTTTTAAAACAGGCTCTGCATTTGTTTGAATACCTTTACCTTTTTCTCCGCGACTAGCTATTGTTGTAATCGGTCTTGTCTGGACAATATAAATTCCTTCATTTTCTATTGCAAATTCAATATCTTGAGGTTTATTATAATGTTCTTCAAGTTTTAAAGAATATTCTGCAAGTTTTTTAATTTCATAATCAGTTAATACTTGTCTTTTAGATAATTCTTCTTTTAATTTAACAACAACTTTAGCACCAGAAGCATCCCTTGTTAATGCCATTTTTTTGTTTCCTATTTCTTTTTCAATTATTTCTAATTCTCTTGAAACAACATAATGGTCAGGAGATATCTGCCCAGAAACAATTCCTTCACCTAAACCAAATACAGCTTCAACTATTATATTATCATTATTGTAAGAAGGATCTTTAGAAAACATAACTCCTGATTTATCTGAATCAATCATTTTTTGAACAACTACAGCAAGCTTTGCTTCTAAATGATCAAACTTTTGCTTATTCCTATAGTAAGTAGCACGGGAAGTGAATAAAGATGCAAAACATTTCTTAATGCTATTTAACAAATCATCATTGCCTTTAACATTTAAAAATGAATCTTGTTGCCCTGCAAAACTTGCTTCTGCAAGATCTTCTGCTGTTGCACTTGACCTCACAGCTACAAAAACAGGAGTTGGTGATTTATTAATTAAATCAATTGCAGCACCTTGTTTCCTTAACTCAAGCTCTTCAACATCTAAATTGGCATAATCTTCAAGAATCGCTTCAGAAATATCCTCCGGAAGAGGAGACTTCAAAATTAATTCTCTAATCTCTTTTGTTATTAAGTCTAATTGCTTGGTATTTTCATAATCTATACTTGAAAGTTTTTCCCTGATTTTTTCTTTTATTTTTGCTTTTTCAATAAAATATTCATATGCTTGGGCAGTCACAACAAAACCAGGAGGAACAGGCATCCCAATATTAAAAATCTCAGCAAGATTAGCTCCTTTACCTCCAGCAATTGCCTTTGAATCTTTATTTAATTCAGAAAACCAAGCCACAAACTTCTCCTTACTTTCAGCCTCTTTTTTAATCACCATATAATGTAGAGAAATAGAGAGTTAATAAATATTTTTGTTGAGAAAACCTAACCTTTATTAGCTTTGTCTATTTTTGAACCTGAAGGGTAAAATTCACTCCTCGCTTAACACTCGTCGAATTAATATTAACTTTTAATAAAAATCTGCGAATCTAATGAGCAGCTAATCTTTCTCTTGAAAATGACTAAAACTCATCAAAGATACTCTGAGAATATTAGAAATATTATCAAAAAAATATCAACAAATATCATTTAGTAATTTCATAAACTGACTTAACTTCTTCAGGAGTTAAAGCTCTATTAAAAACCATTACTTCATCAATTGTTCCATTAAAGAAACTCCTCCAACTACTCGTCTCATGTTGCCTTGCTCCTATTCCTAATAAATAATCAGAGGGAATTATACTCACAGAATAAGAATTTGGAGTAACATCAAAATCCTCAACCAACACACTATTAAGATAAGTTTTTGCTGAAGGAAATTTATAAGTAACAACAACATGATTCCATTCATTAAGATTTACTTTAGCATTAACAATATGCCATGCCCAAGCAGTACCTGTGTATGCATGGTTTTCTTTTAAAGGCTTACCTGTTGGCCCTGTTAAAGCCCATTGAATAGAATTATCATAACGTACTGCAAATTCATAAGAAGTTTCTTTATTTAATATAATTCCCCCTGCAGTGCTAGAATCAGTTTTTTGCTTACCGGGTTTTACCCATGCCTCTAATGTAATTTCTTCTCCATTAATATCTAAACTAGAACTATCTGCTACTTGAACATAATCATTAACTCCATCAAAACTTGCTGATTTTTTTCTAACATTTGAACCTGAATCAACATAAGTTGGACAGGTATTTGTAACTGCATTACAGGTTCCTTCATTAACTCCTATAATATCTTCTGCATTATCTTCAAATCTATACCAAGAAACTAATCCTCCAATAGATTGGATTGATTGTTCTAATGTTAAATCCCTACTTGCAATTACTTCACCAATTTTTTCTTTTCCAGACTTTAATTTAAATATTGGTCTAACTGAAACTTTTTTAATTATACCTAAATCACCCTTAGAAACAGAAAAATCTTTTTCTTCACCTTCATTAAGTGAAACAATTCTTTCAGTATGAGAATTTACTCCATTAAACAAAATAACATTTGTTCCTTCAATATTTCCTCCCATACTTCTTTCAATTCTTATAATGACATTGTTGGGATTTGAAGGGTCAGCTTTGATTGAATTAATTGACATTTTAACTTCAATAGAACTTAAATTTATTTCATCACCTTTACTAAAAATAAAATTAGCAATTATCATCCAAATAACACCAATTGCAACAATTACCAATAAAACTAAAACCAAAGTTGTAACAACTTCAGATAGACCTCTTTTGTTTTTCATTAAATCATTACCTTTATACTTTTATTAAAAAATGAAGAATTTAAAGTTTATAAATATATCAACAATAAACTCTATCTATATCAAAGGACACTGATATTTTACTTTTTTGTGCCTTTGATAGATAGAGAAAAACATAGTATTTTAGTAAATTATTAATGTCTTTCTCTATAATTATTGAGTTTGTTCAGCATTCTGCTGAACTTGCTGAGCTTGTTGATTCTGCCTCATTTGCTGATTAAGAAGAAGAGTTTGCAAATCTTCTTTAGATATTTGTATTAAATAAATAGGATTATCTCCATTATTTATCTGAACAAATCCTTGCTGCTGTAATTGCAAAAGCAATGTATTAAGAACAATATCCTTTGCTACAATCTGCTTTTTTACAACATACGCATTAAAAGAAGGTTTAACCACAAAAATATATGAAATAAAAATTAATAATCCAAGTATAACAAGAATCAATATTATTATTACAATCTTTGAAGAATTTCTTCTTGTTTCTCCCCCAAACCTCTTTACTTCCATGTTCAATTAAAAATATTCGTATTTAAATACTTTTCGCAAGTTTATGATATATATTTATGTTGATAATAATTATAGATATAAAGTCCAATAAAGATAAAGAATCTAATTCAAAAACAAACACAATTAAATAAAGGTATCTTTAATTTATCCTAACTGAATATTATAACACTATATTATTTCTAAATCTGGGTTTAATACCCCACAGCTTGCTGTGGCAGATTTTGAAAGACTGAAATTGTTGGTCGCTGAAAGCGAAAAATTTCGCAGTGAATACTTCGTAGCTTGCTGTGGAGATAGCGAAATTTTAGGCAATTTCTTTATACCTAACAAATTTTAATTTTTAATATCTTAGTTAATGTACTTCATAAATCTCTAAGTGAATATATCAATCAACAGTAGTAATTTCTATCATTGTTATAACGTTCTTGAATGTTGTTTCTGAATTTGATGAAACAGCTTGAACAGAAATTGTATCTCCTGGTTGGAATGTTACAACTCCTTTGCTTTGTATATCATAATCTTTTTGAATTCCTGATAAAGAATTTAGAGTATTTCCGAAGCTTATTGCCTCGCCATTTTTATAAATAATAACATCTATAATGTCTTCATTATCATTAGATTCTGAAACTTCTAAGTTTGTTGATATTCCTGTAATACTTCCTTGCCTCATCATTACATATCCTTGATTAAGACTTCCAGGAACTCCTGCTGCAGTATTCAAGAAACTTCCAGAAGTTTCATCAGTTAAACCAAACTGTAAGAATTGCCTTTTATCAGGATGAGCAATTAAATCCTGGGTTGTTTCTAATTTCTCTGCAGAATAAGTTACAACAAAAACTTGCTTAGTATCATTAACTTCTCCACTCCCTGTTTCATTATAATCTACTTCATAAATTGCAAGATTAGAATCATCAACATTATCTATTTGAACTTCTTCAGGAAGAGCTGCAAAATCAACTTCTGACACTTCATTAATATCAGATGGATTCACTCCTCTTTTCTCAACAAATTTCTCAACAAATTTCTGAACAGCTTCTGATATTCCTGCTTGAGCAACATTATTCAGTTGTTTTTCAACAGCATTCTTTATATCTAAAGAATCATCAGAAGAATTAATAGAATCAGTTGATTGTGAAGAAACAGCTACAATTCCAGCTACAAGCAATAAAATTACGCTGATTACTGCTACAATAACTATTTTTTTAGCATTCCCCTTTTTATCCATATTAAACAATAAAATAACATTTTAGGATTATTTAAAGGTTATTATTTTGTTTGTCAAAATACATTGTTATTCAAAATTCCCCATATTAATAAATTCACAACGAATATATCTTTTATTTCTAAATCTGGGTTTAATACCCCACAGCTTGCTGTGGCAGATTTTGAAAGACTGAAATTGCTGGTCGCTGAAAGCGAAAAATTTCGCGGTGAATACTCCGTAGCTTGCTGCGGAGATAGCGAAATTTTAGGCAATTTCTTTATGAAATTCTCTGTCTGTACAATTGCAAAGAGAAGAGCTATAAGCCATGCAATTGTCCATAAATCATATATCTTAACGTGTTTACTGATAATTCACTTACTCCAAAGTCGCAAGTCATTTATGCTCAGCTATCATGCTTCGCTTGGATTTCCTTGTTAAAAATTTACTATAGGTGAAAAACTTGATGAAGTCAGTTTTGAGCCATTGATTCATAAGCTTGCGAATGCAAATGTTAAGTTGGCAGCTTGACTTTACAAATTATTTAAATTTAAAAACCTCCTATACTTTTCTCGGACATGTGGTTTTTAAAATATTTAAAAAAGTATAAAGGGCTTCTTTTCTTAGCTTTGCTTCTTGCAACTATAAACATTTTCTTTTCTCTGCTTGATCCACAAATAACAAGGCTTATTGTGGACAATTATGCAACTAAAACTGATCAAATTCCCAAAAGCGTCTTTATTAAAGGAGTTGGATTGCTCCTTCTTGGATTTATTGGAGTAGCATTAGTATCAAGAATTGCAAAAAATTTCCAGGATTATTTTGTAAGTGTCATAACTCAAAAAATCGGAACAGAAATGTATGCCAATAGTGTTCAGCATTCTCTTTCTCTTCCTTATAGTGTGTTTGAAGATCAAAGATCAGGAGAATTACTTCAAAAACTTCAAAAAGCAAGAAGTGATGTTCAAGGCACTATTAACAGTTTAATTAATGGAGCTTTTTTATCTATTGTCGGATTTATTTTTGTAGTAATTTATGCCTTTATAGTTCATTGGAGTATCGGATTATCATTTATAATTATTGCTCCGCTTATGGGGGGAGTAATGTTTATTCTTAGCAGAAAAATAAAAGAAGCTCAAAAATCAATTGTAATTGAATCAGCTGAACTGGCTGGTTCAACAACAGAAACAATAAGAAATATTGAATTAGTTAAAAGTCTTGGATTAGAAAAACAGGAAATTAAAAGACTCAACAAAACTAATGACAGAATCCTGGAATTAGAATTAAAAAAAGTAAAATTAATCAGAATGATGAGCTTTATTCAAGGAACACTAATTAATGGTTCAAGAGCAGTAATATTATTTTTGATGCTATGGCTATTGTTTAATCAATCTGTTACACTTGGAGAATTTTTAAGCCTGTTCTTTTATACTTTTTTTGTTTTTAGTCCATTAGGAGAATTAACAACAATGACTTCCCAATATCAGGAAGCTAAAGCAAGTAATGAAGAACTTGAAAAAGTTCTGAATTTAGAGGTTGAAAAAAAACCACTAAATCCTATGAATATAAAAAAGGTTAATTCAATTGCTTTTGAAAATGTTTCATTTTCATATAATTCAAATAAAGAATTATCTGTTGATAAAATTAATCTTCAAATTAAAAAAGGAGAAACAATTGCATTTGTCGGATTAAGTGGAAGTGGAAAAACTACCTTAATTAAATTAATTCTCGGATTATATAAACCGACAAAAGGAAAATTATCTTTCAACAACATAGATTCAAAGAATGTGAATTATGATGAACTAAGAAAAAAAATTGGGTTAGTCGCACAAGAAACACAATTATTTGCAGGAACAATTAGGGAAAATTTATTGTTTGTAAATCCTTCTGCAACAGATGAAGAATGTATGAACTCCTTAAAATTAGCATCTGTAATGAGTATTATTAAAAGAGGAGGAAAAGGATTAGATACAAAAATAGGTGAGGGAGGAATAAAAATATCTGGAGGAGAAAGACAAAGACTTGCTATTGCAAGAGCTTTATTAAGAAATCCTGAATTATTAGTTTTTGATGAAGCAACAAGCAGTTTAGATTCTTTAACTGAAAAAGAAATTACAAAAACAATTCAAGGAATTGAAAAAATCAAACCCCATTTAATTTCAATCTTAGTTGCTCATAGACTTTCAACAATTGCACATGCAGATAAAATCTATGTTTTGGAAAAAGGAAAAATAATAGAACAAGGAACACATAATAGTTTAATAAGAAAAAAAGGATTATATTCTAGATTATGGAAAGAGCAAAGTAAAGAACAATGAACATAAAAAAAATTATATGGAAAATTTCCATATTAATTCCAGAGTCAAAATTAAAAGAAAAAATTAGAGATATAATCTATATTGACTTATTAAAGAAAAATATCTACTTTTTATTAAAGAAAAATAAATTATTAATTGGATTAAAAAATAAAGAAAAAATAAAAGTGTTGTTAAAAAAAGAATCAGTAATGCATGATTACAATTCAATAAGCGGATACCTAAAAGAATACATTCCAAATAAAGGAGAGGTTGTAGTTGATGCAGGAGCATACGATGGAACAATCTCATTAATTTTTTCTAAATTAGTAAAAGAAAAAGGAAAAGTAATTGCGTTTGAACCAGACCCAATAAATTTTAATAAATTAGTCCAAAAAATAAAAAATAACCGTTTAAAAAATATAATTCCAATTAATAAAGCACTATACAGCAAAAATGGAAGGTTTAAATTAAACAATTTAGGTACAGAAAGTTCAAAGCTTTCCAGCAAGAATAATGAAAAGACAATAATTGTACCGATAGTTAAACTAGACGATGAATTGAAAAGACTGAATATCAACAAAGTTAATTTTATAAAAATGGATATAGAAGGTTCTGAGATTGAAGCATTAAAAGGAAGCAAAGAAACTCTGCTAAATAACAATATCCATTTAGCAATAGCTTCATACCATATTATTAATAATAAGCAAACATATATAGAATTAGAACAGATATTAAGGAAATTAAAATATAAAACAAAAACAGAATTTCCACAGCATCTTACAACTTATGCTTATAAAAAATGAAAAAAACACCACTTATTAGCATCATAATGCCTGTTTATAATCCTGAATTTTCTGATTTAAACAAAGCTATTTTATCCTGCATAAATCAAACTTATCAAAGCTGGGAATTATGTATTTGTGATGATTGTTCAACTAAACCTTATGTAAAACCATTAATCAAAAAGTTTATTAGCAAGGACAAAAGAATAAAGGCTGTTTTTTCAGAGAAAAATGAGCATATTTCTGCTGCATCAAACAAGGTCCTTTCATTAGCTAAAGGAGATTATATTGGGTTTTTAGATCATGATGATGAACTTGATAAAAAAGCTTTGGAAGAAATTGCAAAATCAATTAAAGAAAATAATCCTGATATGATATATACTGATGAAGCTGTCTTAAATAAAAATAACCTTAAAGAGCCGATTTTCAAGCCAGATTTCAGTCCTGAAAATTTAATGTCCTGTAATTATATAGTTCACTTTGTTGTTGTAAAAAAAGAAATTATAAAAAAAATTAAAGGTTTTGAGATAGGAACAGAAGGTGCCCAGGATTATGATTTAGTTCTAAAAATCAGCGAAATAACAAAAAACATAATTCATATTTCAAAAATTCTTTATTATTGGAGAAAATCTAAACATTCTATATTAAACAATATCAATAACAAGCCTTATGTAATAAATGCAGGTAAAAAAGTATTAGAACATGCATTAAAAAGAAGAAAAATTCAGGGCGATGTAGAAATTACGAAAAATTTTGGAATATACAAAGTAAATTACAAAATAATAAATAACCCCAAAGTGAGTATTATAGTTTCATTTAAAGACAAAGCAAACATCACCAAAAACTGTATTGAAAGCATATTAAAAAAAACTGCTTATATTAATTATGAAATTATCTTAATTGACAATAACAGCAATAAACAAACATTAAAATATCTTGGAAAAATTAAAAACAAAAAAATTAAAATTCTGCATTACAACAATTATTTTAATTTTTCTAAAATAAACAATTTTGCTTCTAAGTTTGCGAAAGGAGAATATTTGCTTTTTTTAAATAATGATATAAAAATATTAAGTAGAGATTGGCTTGAAGAAATGTTAAGTATATGTCAGCAAAAAGAAATAGGTATTGTAGGGGCAAAAATGATATTTCCAAATGGAAAAATTCAGCATGCAGGGATTTCATATGATTCAAAAAAAGGATTTTATCAGTCATATTATAAATTTAACGGCAAAGATAAAGGGTATTCAGGCCACAATATGATTTACCGGAGAAATTGTATTTCTGTTTTAGGAGCCTGTTTAATGATTAAAAAAGATATTTTTAATTCTATTAATGGTTTTGATGAAAATTTAGCAGTTGAAAAAAATGATGTAGATATCTGCTTAAGAATATGGAAAAAAGGATTTCAGGTTGTTTTTACTCCATTTACTAAAATTCTTCATTATGAATCATCATCAAGAAAAGGATTGGATATTTCAAAAGACAATAATTATTTTTCAAAAAAATATAAAGAACTAAAAGACCCTTTCACAAACGAAAATATAACCTTAGATGAAGACTTCATTAAAAAATCATCCCCTTATTGCATTAAAAGAAAAATTTATTCAATTCCGTATTATTGCTACAAAGAACATGGAATTAAATATACTCTAAAAAAATGCAGGGATTTCATTTTAAATCCTAAAAAAATAACTGAATTATATCAAAGGACATTGATATTCTACCTTTTTGTGCCTTTGATAGATAGAGAAAAACATACTATTTGGGTAAGTTATTAATGTCTTTCTCTATAATTATAAAAAACTATCAGAATTAATTTCTCTCTTCAATTTCTTAATAAAAATATTTGTATCAAATTTTTTTGCCTGTCTCAAACAATCATTCTTATATTTTTCAGGATTTTTGCCGATTATTTTAATAGCTTCAACAATTTTATCTTCATTAATATCATCTATTAAAATCCCTGTTTTTTCGTTAATCATTGTTTCTTTGCATCCTCCTTCATTTGGAGCAATAACTGGTTTCCCGGAAGCCATTGCTTCAATCGGAGTCATTCCATAATCCTCATTTTTAGAAGTAAATAAAAAACCTTTGCATTTAGAATAAAGATCAATAAGCTCTTTTTGACTAACCCAGTTTCTAATCTCCACATTTTTTGGTTTTATCTTTTCGCAATATTTAACATACTTAACAAAATGCCTTGATTTTTCATAACTGCCGATAATAATCAATTTCTCATTTGGAATTTTTGAAAATGCTTTTAACTGCAAATAAATTCTTTTATGGGAAACTAATCTATTAACACTCAGCCAAAAGTCCCCATTTTCTTTAAACTTAAACTTTGAAGTTTCTGTTGGCGGATAAATTATTTTTGAATCTTTATTTAAATATTTTTTAACTCTTTCATGAACATTTTTTGATATAGAAACAAACTTCTGAATTTCTTCTATATTTTTCAGGTTTAAATGCCTATGATATTTAACCCATATATCAAAAAGAGGTTTTTCAAATAATTTAAGATTATCCCTTGTATCATTATATAAATCATATATTTCCCTTATAGGAGAATAAACATACCATAAATTCGGTTTATGATTAATTCCAGAAACCATTGCCCAGTCTCCTCCAATAATGTAAAAGTCATAATTATTTCCAAGATTCAATTTTTTAAATCTATGATAAATTGCTTCTTGCCTAAATGGAGCATTAATTGGAACTTTTCCTATTGAAAAGATATTATCTGTAGAAAACCCCATTTTAGCTATTTTTTCCTTGTCAATATTTGTTGTAAAAATATCAGCTTTCAATTCTCTTGCCATAATTAAGTCAACATATTCTGCTCCTCCGATATTATCCATAGAATTATGAAAAACAGCAATTTTCATTTTACCATTAAAACAACTCCTTGACTTTTTCTATTAATCATTCTGTATAAAACAAGCAATAATGTAAAAAAATAATTACTTATTATCTTTCTATTTCTTCTTATATACTTATAAGTGTACTGTGAAATTAAAGAGGATCTTGGGTATACTTTAACTGTTCTAAATCCTGCTTTTTTACCTAAATAACAAATTTTATTAGGAGGCATTTCACTTTCATTAAGATTATAATCTTTTATTATTTCTTGCGTATGCTTGCTTTTAAGATGATTCTTGCCTGGTTCTACTGCAATGCATATCCCGTTTAATTTTAATGCATTATATGCTGATTTCAAGGCCTTTTCAGGATTCTCTGAATGATGCAATGAATCAAAAAATATAACACAATCAAATTCATTACTAAAGTTCAGATTTTCATAATCCCCGACAATAAAATCCAAATTTTTAATTCTCTCTTTTTGCATGGAAATCTCTGCATGTTTAATTGCAAAATGAGAAATGTCAATTCCTAAAACATCATATCCTCTTTTTGCAAAAAAAATACTTGTCCATCCAGTACCGCAGCCTAAATCAAGCAGTTTAGCAGGAGGACTTGGAAGCAAAAAAATCACAGAGCTAAAGTCAGATAAAAGATGTCCTGAATATTCATCAGAAAAAGGTTTATTAATAGAATGAAAAATTCCCTTTCTGCCTACTTTTTTAAAATAATCAATTTCATCTTGTTTACCCATAAAACTCTAAAAATAGTTGATTTAAATTTATTATTGAACTCAACTTAAAGCTTCTTTAACTACACCAAGTACTAAATGATTGTTCATTTTTAAAATACAAATCAATATTTTCTATCGCCTCCCTTACATTTTCAAACTTGCTGTTCTGTAAGACATCATAATCAAGTCTTGAAAATACTCTTTCTAT
>Ga0209542_10013014_pt1 | contig 14436 bp, 13 predicted proteins | sample RifCSPhighO2_01_FD_184028 | JGI IMG/M metagenome (GOLD analysis project Ga0209542, IMG submission 184028) | Soil microbial communities from Rifle, Colorado - Rifle CSP2_plank highO2_0.1 (SPAdes) (version 2) | ecosystem: Environmental > Terrestrial > Deep subsurface > Rock core/Sediment ...
CTTCGTTTTATCCGCCATATGTTGTTTCAATAATCTCTCTTGTATCTCTACTCACGACTCTAAACTCTAATTTTTTATTTACAGCGGGACTCCCCGGCAAATTCTCCGGCCATTCCACCAGAATAAGATTCTCCGGATTGGCCGCATATTCCTGAAACCCGAATGTATCTGTATCGCTCCCATTCAGGCGATAGGCGTCAACATGTACCAGTCGTTTGAAGGGTATACCATTAATGGTATAGGTACGGACAAGCACAAATGTCGGGCTCGTCACGATGTGCGGAACACCAAAAACTTTTGCAACCTCCTGCATAAAGGTCGTTTTTCCGGCTCCGAGCTCCCCTTTGAGGCCTACTATATAAGCCCTTTCTCCGAGGAAAACCGGCAAACCCGCCACAAATGCAACGGCAAAATCCGAGAGGGCAGTGCGGGAGACTTCCATATCTCAATGTTATCATTTCGGCATGACATCTATGGATTCGAAGGACGACCCGCGCATTGCCGAGCTAAGGCGGAAGGAAGAAGAACAACTGCAGGAGGTGCTCTCCGGAAAATACGGTCTTACCTATATGAATTTGACGCATATATCGATCAATGCCGATGCGCTTCGCATCATTCCGGAGGAAGCGGCGCGGAAGGCGGAAGCCGCCGGATTTGATCTCATCGGAAAGAAACTGTCGCTTGCCGTGCGCTCCCCTTCGCATCCGGAGTTACCGGCGCTTCTTGAGGATTTGGAGAAGCGCGGCTACTCGGTGCAGGAATTTATGGTGTCTCACGCATCCTTGGAAGCCGCATGGATGCGCTACAAAGAACTTTCATTCGCCACGGAAACAAAAAAAGGGGTGTTGGATGTTTCGCCGGAAGAACTCAAAAAAGCCATCGCAGAAATCCATACGGTTGAAGACATCCAGAAAGCGGTGTCAGAAGTTGATAGCACGAAACGCGCCTACCGCATCTCCCGAATACTCGAAGTAATTCTTGCAGGGGCATTCGCTGTAAACGCGTCAGACATCCACTTGGAGCCCGAGGAGAACACCGCCCGTATGCGCTATCGTATGGACGGAGTACTGCATGACATTGCAAATTTTGATCCTGAAACGCACGCGCTTCTCCTCTCCCGCCTGAAACTTTTGTCCGGTTTGAAACTCAATGTGAAAAATACAGCGCAGGACGGCAGATTCGAAGTGGTGTTAGACAAAACCGCAATCCAAGTACGCTCATCCGTCATCCCCGGCGGCTACGGCGAAACGGTGGTGATGCGACTCTTGAATCCTGAATCAATTGCAGTGCCGTTTGAATCGCTCGGCATGGAGCCAAGACTCCAAGCGCTCGTGGAGCGGGAAATTAAAAAGCCTAACGGCATGCTCATTAACACCGGCCCCACGGGGAGCGGCAAAACAACCACGCTCTATGCGTGTTTGCGGAAAGTTCTTTCGTCGGAAATCAAAATCATCACCATTGAAGACCCTATTGAGTACCACGTTGAAGGCATTGTACAAACACAAGTGGAACACAAAAAATACACATTTCTTGAAGGGCTCCGCTCCGCATTGCGCCAGGATCCCGATATCATTATGATCGGCGAAATCCGCGATGAAGAAGTGGCACGAACCGCCATTGATGCGGCGCTCACCGGCCACTTTGTCTTCTCAACTCTGCACACCAACAATGCCGCCGGCACCTTTCCCCGCCTTGCGGATCTGTCCGTTGATCCGAAAGTGTTCGGCTCGGCAATCGGTGTCGCTATGGCACAACGCTTGGTTCGAAAGCTCTGCGGGGAATGTAAAAAACAGGTAGAACTTCCGGCCGAGACCCAAAAACGTGTTCAGAAAGTCTTGGACGGCCTGCGTGATAAAAGCGCAGCCCCGAAAGATACAACGCATGCGTGGGAAGCCAGCGGGTGCGCGGCATGCAACGGCACAGGATACAAGGGGCGCATCGGCGTGTTTGAGGCGATTGTCGTTGATTCCGAAATGGATACATTCCTGCGCGATAATCCGTCCGAGCGCGACATCCAGCGCATTCAGGAAAAACGCGACCTTCTCACCATGTACGAAGACGGCATCATGAAAGTGCTTGCCGGCATCACGTCACTCGATGAACTTGACCGCGTGGTGATTGAGGAGGAAGCTTAGATTCTTTCCTGTTCCGCTGTATCGTTTCGCTTCAGCAAGAAGGCCCGTAAGATGTTTGGTCGCGCCCTGAGCAGCTGCATACAACCGTGGCGCGTTCTGCGTCGATGAATGGATTCTGGAATTAGGCCAGATGATGAGATACCTACATTCTTTCTGCATACGCAAAAAAGTAAGATCTTCTTGGAATATCTTTTCGCGCTCTTTTTTCGCAAAGCGCTTTTGTACAGATGTAGGAAACCCCGAAAGAAAGTGCGCATCTAAAAGCGTGTAGGGGAGACGGGAGCCAAACGAGATGTGCTCTGGGCAATTTGGAAAAATAAGCATATCGGTCGGATGGTGTTCACGGATCATGTCAGCAATCGGAGAGGGAGTTGCGCCACCGTCCTGATAGAGACGACCATCCACCAACACGGGACCGTCAGAAACGCCAGGCGCGGCGCTCGACGCGCCAAGAGCCGCAACAATATCCGACACTTTCCGTCCATCTAAGGCCGTGCTTTCGGCGTTTTGGGGATCAGTGACCAGGATGCGAAAATCGGTGCGTGAACGGCGTATGGCCTCTGTGTTAAGTTTTTTTGCTGAATGTGTAAAGAGTGGCATGAGATACGATTGGATCCGCATTGCTTTTTCTCGCCGAAGTGCACGCCCAAATGAAAGAAATTGAGAGGACGTACACTCTTCGTAATAAATACTCGTACCCAGCTCTGCTTGTCCAGCTAGAAAATACGCAATTGCATTTGCGCCAGTTGAACTCCCATACGCGACGTCAAAAACATTCTTGAGCCCGGCCTTCTCAAGGGCAGTTACCTGCCCCCCTCCGACAACGCCTTTCATACCTCCCGATCCCACGTAGAGGCCGGTGCGGATCTCTGTATGTCTTGGGTCTCCCGCATCGAGCAATGCTTGCTTACGAAACAGGTTTACCAACACATCTGGATTGCCTTCAAACCGCATCCCCGTTTCGCGAGAATTTAGTTTCTCTCTATTTCCCATGATTAGGCATTATGTATGCCGCGTATATCTGCGTCTAGTCGGCATCACCTCGCTTGATGAATTAGACCGCGTGGTGATTGAGGAGGAAGCTTGATTAATGTCAAGGTGACACCTTGACATTGTAATTCCCTGCAGCTTTGCCACGAGGTATAGATACAATCAAAATTAGCACGGGGGTCCCTCCTCGTACCGGAGCGCTAAACAGATGCGAACGCGGTATCATGCAGTAGAATGGAGAAAAATAAAACGTGCGAGCCATGAAAAACACACCGGCATCTGGAACGGGGTCAAGCCCTACCCAAAAACCACCCGAGAACGGAAACGAGCGAGCGCTTGATGCGACCTTGCGCCCCACCGCGTGGGACGAGTACGTGGGACAGGAAAATATAAAGGAAAACCTGCGTGTTTTGATAACCGCCGCAAAGGAGAGAAACCATGCGCCGGAGCATACGCTTCTCTATGGTCCGCCGGGCTTGGGAAAAACGACTCTCGCGCATCTTGTCGCCAAAGAATTACAGGCGAATGTGCGCGCGACCGCAGGCCCCGTCATTGAGCGCGTGGGAGATTTAGCGGCGATTCTCACAAATCTGGAACCCGGCGATGTTTTGTTTATAGACGAAATACACCGCTTGAACAAATCCGTAGAGGAGCTTCTCTACCCCGCGATGGAAGCAGGAAAATTGGACATCATTATCGGCAAGGGCCCGTCCGCGCGCACCATTGAACTCGCACTCCCTGCATTTACTTTGATCGGTGCGACGACGCGCATAGGTCTTATCTCCTCCCCTCTTCGCTCGCGTTTCTCCGGAGGCGTATTCCAGCTCGGATTTTATTCCCAAAAAGAAATAGAGCAGATATTGAAACGCTCGGCAAAACTCTTGGGCATTGAGATAGAAAAAGAAGCGATGGAAGAGATAGCGAAACGCTCCCGTAAAACTCCGCGCACCGCTAATTATCTTTTGAAGCGCTCGCGCGATGTGGCCCAGCTTGACCGAGCTCCCCTTTCAAAAGCAATAGCGGAGAAAGCGTTGGCGATGATAGGAATAGACGAAGCGGGGCTCACCCCGTCTGACCGGCGTATCTTGGAAGCGTTAATTACAAAATTCAACGGCGGGCCGGTTGGCGTCGCTACACTTGCCGCCGCTTCCGCCGAGGAAGAAGAGACCATAGAGGACGTATACGAGCCATACTTGATGCAAGAGGGATTTTTGGAACGTACTCCGCGCGGCCGCGTCGCCACCAATCGCGCCCGAGAACATTTGAAAAAAGACGGCGCGCAGAAGAAATTGATTTAGATTCGCGGCTTTACATGCCCTTTTGCGACAAGGAGTTCGGCCAATAAGATCGCGCCGCCAGCAGCTCCGCGAATGGTGTTGTGCGAGAGTGCGACGAATTTCCATCCGTTCATAACCGGATCTTCCCGAATTCTCCCGACCGTCACTGCCATGCCCTTTCCAGCGTCGCGGTCCAAAGCAGTTTGCGGGCGATTGTCTTCGTCGGTAACAAGAATAAATGGGCGCGGCGCGGACGAAAGATTAAGTTCGTCTAGGGGGTTTTGAAAATTTCTGAGCGCGTGAAGCACGTCGGCGCGCGTTGGCTTATTTTTAAAAGATACATTCACTGCGACGAGGTGGCCGTCGCTCACGGGAACCCGTACGCAATTCGCGGAAATTTCAGGGGTGTCCGGAAAAACAAATTTCCCAGCCTCAATCCGAGCCCATATTTTCTTCGGTTCGCTGGATGTTTTTTCTTCCTCTCCGGCAATAAAAGGCATGATGCTATCCATCATTTCCGGCCATAAATCAAGGGTTTTTCCCGCTCCAGACACCGCCTGAAACGTCGTTACAAAAATTTTCTGTGGTGTAAATGCTTTCAACGCCTCAATGACCGGCACGAATGATTGAATGGAACAATTCGGTTTGGCGGCTATGAGGCCGGTTTCCCAGCCGCGCTCACTCTTCTGTGTTTTGATGATTTCTAAGTGGTGCGGATTTACTTCCGGAATGACTACTGGAACATCGGGAGTCCATCGATGTGAAGAATTATTAGAAATTACCGGTATGCCAGAACACGCATATTTTTCTTCAAGCGCACGTATCGCATCATGTTCCATGGCAAGCGCGCTAAAGGCAAGATCGACTTGGGGCTTCAGCACATCTACATCATCTTCAGCGGAGCGGACTTTCAATTTCCCATAACGTGGCAGGACGTCGTACATTTGCGACAAAATAGGCGCTTTCCCATACCGGGCCCAGACAGCATCCCGATACGATTTTCCTGCCGAATTTCTGGATGCCGCAACGGCCGTGACCTCAAAAAGAGGGTGATCCATTAAAAGTGAAAGAAACCGCTGACCGACTATCCCTGTCGCGCCCAGAACTCCAACACGTAGTTTTTCTTTTGAGTTAAACATATCACAACGCTGAAAGCGTAAAGATAATTTGGTGTTCTCAGGCGACCTCTGTGCGAACAATCACACGCTCCTTATGGAGCGTTTTTCATTAACCAACCGCGACCTCTGCAACCAGGACATTTTTGTTTTTCCCAAATATTCAAGTGTTTCGTGCTTAAGTGGTGCAAACGTAGTTCCCCGCCATGGCCATCGCAAGTCAAACATCGCTCCATTCTAGAGGTGAGTTTGACAAGCCATGCCCCCCAGTCGGTAGGGTGGCGCTCATGATATGCCTCCGCATTCGGCATTTGTACTGGAGCTCCCTCAATCCGTCTCGGATGTATATTCATATCCCAGCTTTGTAGCACCACTTGAGCACAACGGTGACTTTTAATGAAAGATTATTGATTTTTAACAAAATATGTTATATTTGAAACATGTTAAGCATCCCAAAAGCGGTACAAAGCGCCATTGAAACCGATGGGTTCCTTCATTTCGGCTTGGCGAATGGCGTGTTGAACCTCTCCAAAACGGCGCGGTTTATGAAACCTCTGGTGGAGACGCGGACTAAGAAAAGCGTCAGTGTTTCCGCCATTACTATGGCGCTCTCGCGGCTCAAAGTAGGAAAACGCCTCACGAACGCACGGTTCAAAGCGGTCAAGCTTGAGGCGATACGCGTGATAAAAAATCTGGCAGAAATTACCTATGACAAAACTGGCGAAAACATCCGTGCGCTTGAAAAGGCCGAAGCGACACTGCGCCGAGACGGCGCGTTCATTGTCGCTACTCTCGGCACTCGAGAACTCACGGTGATAACCGAAGCCGAGCAAGTAGCCGTGCTCCGACGCTTCTTTCCTGCCACGCCCAAGGTGTTCGTGCCAGACATTGTGGCGGTCGGGGTGGAGTTTGACGAAAAATACGTACCCCAAGTGGGTATGTTCTACACGCTCATCCAGCAATTGACGTTCCAAAACATCAACATCGTGGAGTTCTCATCCACCTACACCGAGCTCGTGTTTTATCTCCACAAAAAAGACTTAAAACTTGCTTTTGATACGCTCTACGACCAATTTATGTGAAAAGGAGTATTTTGTATGTAGTATCAAGTATAGAGGGTTGAATAAATTGGTCATCCCAAGATTCCCCTTGATACTAAATACTTTATACTCAATACTTCCCCCATGAGCGGTCACAGTAAATGGAAACAGATAAAGGAGAAGAAGGGTACCGCTGATAAAAAGCGGAGCAAGGAATTTTCCAAACTCTCCCGTCTCATCACTGTTGAATCGCGGGTCGCAAAAGGCGACGTATCTTCATCCAATCTTCGAGCAATGATTGAGAGGGCACGGAGCGCGGATATGCCGAAAGAAAACATAGAGCGCGCGATAGCGCGCGGCATTGGTGCGGGAGGAGACACGTTAGAGCAGGTTACGTATGAAACATATGGCCCGGGAGGCGTCGCAATTCTCATAGACGCGTTTACCGACAACCGCAACCGTACAAACCAAGAACTCAAATTCCTCCTCTCTGAAATGGGATACGCCGTGGCTTCCCCCGGTTCCGCTTCATGGGCGTTCACGAAAAGTCCCGAAGGAGAGTGGCATGCAACAACCACCGTGCCCGTGCTGGGAGAGGATGCGGGAAAGCTTGCGGTGCTCATAGAAAAATTAGAATCCCATGAGGACGTAGAACATGTCACAACCAATGCGGACTAAACGCGGAATTGAGGGTATACAGTATCGCGTATACAGTATTCAGTACTTTAAGAAACAACTGCATGCATGCCCTAAATACTAAATACAGAATACTAAATACTCGCAAGAACTCGCGGCGAGTTCTTGCGATAGACCCCGGGTATGACCGGATGGGCATTGCAGTGATGGAAGGCGCTACGTTGGTTTTTTCAGAATGCTTCTCACCAAAAAAAGGCGTACTTGCAGAACGCCTTGGAGAGATTTTCAAGAAAACTGCCGAGCTCGTGGCAAAACATACGCCGGATGCGCTCGCCTTAGAAACGATATTCTTTAGTAAGAATCAGAAAACGGCGATTGCGGTTGCCGAAGCGCGCGGCGCGATCATAGCCGCAGCGGCCATCGCCCGCGTGCCGATCTACGAATATTCGCCGCAGGCCGTCAAAATAGCAGTCACCGGCTTGGGGAATGCAGGGAAAGACGCTGTCATCCGCATGGTGGAAAAGCTGATTGCTCTCCCCACCAAAAAAAGACTGGATGATGAATATGACGCGATAGCGCTCGCCATAGCCCACCAAGCAGTAGTTCACTAGGGGCATACACCATCCTTATACACACCCGCTCATGCGGAAACACTTGCCAAAAAATAAAGTTTTGCTACAAATAGGGCGGTTAGAGATATTTAATACAAGTTTCATAGCAACTATGGACGATGACTTGAAAAAGAAAGGCGAAGACGAGGATAGCGAGGAAGAGAAAGAAATTGTGGAGGCTGATGAGGCTGAAGAAGATGATCCGCTTCTTGTGGACGTCGAAGAGGAAGAGGCCGATAAATAAACATAAAAAAACCCGACTGCGGGGTTTTTATGTTTTCACTATCTTCACGAAGCGGTGCTTTCCTACCCGTAAGACTTCTCCGTCTTCGGGCTGTCTCGCTTCCGTTATTTTTTCTCCACTTAGAACAACCGAGATTGCTCCGGCATCCAGAAGACGACGAAAATCCATTTTTGACGACACGATGCCGGAGGCAACCAGCGCATCGGCAAGAGTACCGCTGGTGAGAGACACCGTGCGTACATCTTCCGGCGCTTCGCCTTTTGAAAAGGTGTGCTCGAATGTATGCCGTGCCTTGTCGGCGGCAGAAGCGCCGTGATACATGCGAACTATCTCATGCGCAAGCGCCATCTTCGCATCTTTCGGGTGCCCCGCCACCACTTTGGTAATTGTGGCGAGTGGTATGCGGGTGGCGTGCGTGAAATATGGCTCTACGAGGGAATCGGGGATGCTCATAATCTTGCCAAAAATTTCATCAGGCGGTTCGTCCAGATTGATGGTGTTTCCCCAACTTGAACTCATCTTTCTGCCATCGGTCCCCAGAAGAAGCGGCCCCGTGATACAAACGTGTTGCGGCGTCTGTTTGTAATGCGATTGGAGAGTCCGCCCTGCAAGCAAATTGAAACGCTGGTCCGACCCTCCTATCTCCACATCCGCCTTGACTGCAACCGAATCATAGCCCTGCATGAGGGGGTACAAAAGTTCCCGCAAGGAAACCCTGCTTCCCTCATCCAAACGCTTTCGTATGAGTTCTCGCGAGATAAAGTCGGACACGGAGAATTGGTCTGCGTGCTCCCCCACATCGCGGTAGTTGAGTTTCGCGAGCCATTCGGAATTGTAGCGAAGCTCTACTGTAGAAAGATCAAGAATTTTTCCCGCTTGCTCAAAATATTTTTCCTTGTTCTTCTCAATCACCGCCGCATCAAGCATAGGCCGCTCCGATTCCTTGTCGGACGTATCGCCGATAAGACCCGTAAAATCGCCGACGATGAAAACCACTGTGTGCCCCAACTCCTGAAAATCGCGCAGTTTAAGAAGCGTCACCGCCCGTCCGATATGCAAATGCGGGCTCGTCGGGTCGATGCCAAGCTTCACGCGCAATGGCTCTCCTCGGCGGAGTAGCGCCGCAAGCGAATCACGACTCGGTATGATTTCCTCAACCGAACGGGTCAGGAGCTCATTGATTTTCCCTTCGTCCGCGGAAACCCGCGAAGACGCCTTCCAGAAAAACATATGAATACAGTACCATAGCGTGTCCATACCAGATTTTTGCGTAGTGAAATCTGCTATGGGGCGTGTACAATAGCCAAATAATGCGAAAAATATCCAGGCGGCATGGACGGGCGGCGCTCCTCGCAGGCGTCTCCATGCTCCTTCTAGCGGGCGGGATTCTCGCCATGTGGGCGGCATCCCTGAAAATTCCTGATGTTGCCTCCTTATCAGAGCGGAAAATAGAGCAATCCACAAAAATCTACGACCGAACCGGTACGGTGTTGCTGGACGACCTGCATGAAAGCGTCTCACGGACTGTCGTCCCCACAGAAGACATCTCGCGCAACATCAAGAATGCGACGGTTGCTATAGAAGACGCTGAATTCTACCAGCATAACGGCATTAAATTTTCTTCCATCATCCGAGCAGTTCTGGCAAATCTTCTGGCAGGAGATCTCTTGGGCGGACAAGGAGGGTCAACCATCACCCAACAAGTGGTAAAAAATTCCATCCTTACCACTGACAAGACCATCACGCGGAAGGTCAAGGAATGGGTGCTGTCTTTGAAATTGGAACGCGTCCTCTCCAAGGACAAGATACTGGAGCTGTATCTGAATGAAACCCCGTACGGCGGAGCCATCTACGGGATTGAGAAGGCGGCCGAGACCTATTTCGGCACGCATGCGCGCGATGTGTCTTTGGCGGAGGCGGCGTACCTCGCCGCCATGCCGCAGGCGCCGACCTATTTTTCTCCCTATGGGAATCATCGCGATGCTCTAGACGCACGAAAAAATCTCGTGCTCTCGCGCATGCGCGAACTCGGATTCATCACGGAAGCCGAATACAACGAAGCCAAAGCTACCGTGGTGTCCTTCGAGCCCCATGCAGTATCCGGCATACGCGCGCCGCACTTCGTATTTTTTGTGCGGGAACAGCTTGAGAAAGAGTTCGGCAGGAGCGTGTTGGAACAGAGCAGTTGGCGCGTCATCACCACCCTTGACGCGGACATGGAGGAAAAAGCAGAGGAGATTGTAAAAAAGGGCGCTCTCGCGAACGAAGAGAAGGTGCACGCGGAGAACGCGGGGCTCGTTGCCATCGATCCAAAAACAGGAGACATACTTTCCATGGTCGGCTCTCGCGATTATTTCGATCCGGAGATAGACGGCGCATATAATGTTGCTTTGGCGCGGAGGCAGCCTGGCTCATCGTTCAAACCATTTGTGTATGCGCAGGCGTTTTCCGCAGGATACACGCCGGACACGGTGTTGTTTGACACTCCCACGCAATTCTCCACCGAGTGTCCATTTGATTCTTTGTCGAGTAAGTCGCCCTGCTACGCCCCACAAAACTATGACCGCCGCTTCCGTGGACCTATGACAATACGAAACGCATTGGGGCAATCAATCAACGTGGTTGCAATCAAAGCGCTCTACCTTGTCGGCATCCAGAACGCCATCAATCTTGCCTATGCCATGGGCATTACGACATTGGAGGGTACGGACCGTTACGGATTGACGTTGGTTCTGGGCGGCGGTGAAGTAACACTTCTGGACATGACAAGCGCGTATGGCGTCTTTGCAAACGAGGGTGTAAAAAACCGCCACCGCGCGATACTCCGCATTGAAGACCGAAACGGCAACGAAGTGCGAGCCTACCCGACCGCCCCACAGCGGGTCTTGGACGGCAATGTGGCGCTCATAGTGTCGGATGTGTTATCGGACAATGCCGCGCGTACGCCGATATTCGGAGCGCGTTCACCGCTCTACTTCCCCAATAACCACGTCGCCGTAAAAACCGGAACGACGAACGACTCCCGCGACGCATGGGTCGTCGGCTACACGCCGAACTTTGTCGCCGGCATGTGGGCAGGCAATAACGACAATCGGCCAATGGCCGACGAGGCGGCCGGCTTCATCGTGGCCCCCCTATGGCACGATTTCATGCTCTATGCCTTCAGCAAATACCCAGATGAACCGTTCGCGCAAGCTTCCCCGACCGTGTCTGGAAGCGACAAGCCGGTCTTGCGGGGTATCTGGGAAGGAAGCGAGATCATCATGGTAGATGCGCAGACAGGAAGCCCCGTGCCGCAGGATTTTGTGGGCTCCACGAAAGAGCGGCTGACGGTATCGGTGCATTCAATTTTATACTGGCTTTCCAAAAGAGACCCGCGCGGCCCCCAGCCCGCTAATCCGAATGATGACCCGCAATTTGCACGCTGGGAGTGGGGAGTGAGAAACTGGGCAAGCGCAAACGGCTATGCAGACGGGGCGTACATCCTAAAATAAGCAGCGTGCGAAGCGTGTAACGCGCAACGTAGAACGATGTTGATCAAAACAGGAGACTGCCGCGCTACATGTTTCAAGATGCGCGTTGCGTTTTTTAGCGGATATCTCGCACCGTATCTCTCGCTTTGGGAAGCCGCGCATACAATTCTTCAAAGACGGCGGCGCGAGACACCCTGATTGCGCTTTTTTGAACCGATGAGCACTGCACGAACGCGATGCCGCGCGATAACAAAACGTCCCCTTTCTTCAGCGGCACGCCAACGATTCGGGCTATTGAATCAGCAACCGCCTTCCGTATGGCATCGTCGGGAGGCGTGAGATTTTTGAATTTGGAAAGAAAATCTTTGGCAAGTTTCATACTACAAATATTTTACTATCAAGCGAGTGAGTGATAAAGAAAATGTCTCATGTTCGACGTATCCGAGCGAGCGCAGATAGAAAGTCTTACGTGCAAATAACAGCCGCTCGAATGATACGAATAAATCAAGAAACTTGCAGTTCCATATATGGAACTCTGGCCCATTCGCAACATTCGCATGCACCTGCCCGTCCGAAGTTAGACGCAGGCGGGTTCATATAGTGGTATCCCATTATTTATCTGTTCATCGGCATAACCAGATACGTAAAGCCCTTGTGAGGCACGTCCGTCATGAGCATGGGTTTCCCGTGCCCCGCCACGATGAATGAGACACTGTCCCCGCCCACAACCGAGAGGGCATCAACGATATAACGTGCGTTGAAATTTATATCAATATCTTCGCCCTCGAGTGTGGCGGGAATATGATCCTCGGTTTCTCCGACGGACGTGTTCAGTGCAGAAACCGTAAAAGTCTTTTCGGACGGCTTGAATGAGAGATGCACCTGATTGAACGCGTCCGTAAAGATGGAAATTTTCTTAAACGCCTGCACCGCCTCTTCCTTGAGACAGGTTGCGGAGGCAACCGCATCCGTGGGAATAATGGCTCGATAGTCCGGAAACGCGCCGTCTATGGTGCGCGACGTGAGATAGCCAAGATCGGTGACAAAAGTGCACTGGTTCTCCCCCACCCGTATCTCAACATTCTCGCCAGATTCCAGAGAACGAAGTATGTCGGGAGTGTTGCGGGCCGGCAGTAAGACACCGCTGAAAGCGCTTTTCGTCTTTACTGGAATTTTGACTTCCGCAAGACGAAAGGAGTCCGTCGCGGCGGCGACCATCTCATTGTTTTCGAGTGAAAGCGAGACAGAGGCGAGCTCTGGTTTCACGCTTGAGGAGGAGGCGGAAAACGCGACCGAGCGTAGCGTAGCGATAAGATCTCGTGTGGGGATAGTAACCGGCGAACCCACCCCTTCTTTCACATACGGTAAGGTGGGAAACTCAGAAGCATCAAGTGTGGTAATGGACGTTTTTCCTCTTTCCCCTTCTATAACGAGACTGTTTTTTGATGTTTCAAGTATTAATTTCTGACTATGAAGCGCTGAAATGGTTTGCGCAATAATGTGAGCAGGAACCGCAACAACACCCTCCTCCAACACTTTTGCTTTAAGGTTGACTTCAAGACTCACATCAAGATTTGTCGCGCGCACCACAGCCCGCCCATCACCAACAACCAACAGAACACATCCCAAAACCGGTAACGAAAGATTTTTATTACTCACTCGCGATGCGAGCAGTAGTGCTTGGTTGAGGTTTTCTTGTAGGATTTCTATCTTCATATATTTTTGTAAAGAGATATAAAACTTATTATGTTAATGCTCTGTGGATAGTGTGGAAAAAATAAAAAACACTTTCTTTTGGCTGTATTTGCATGGTGGTTGTGTGTAGTACTGTCCGCATAACTCTCTTGTGTGTGATGCATAAGGTTCTCCTTCTGGTTTTGGGTGTTTCCGTTTTGTTTTTTCTCCACATCTCTATCCCTGTTTTTCCACACGATACACCCATCATTTCCTACTTCAACATCCCTCTGATTTCTTCAAGTTGTATCTTCAATTCCCCGCTTTTTGCCATGTCGCCGCGCACTTTGTCACACGCGTGAATCACCGTTGTGTGATCCCTGCCGCCGAAGACCAAGCCGATTGCCGGATACGAGAGATGAAAATCCTCTCGTAAGATGTACATAATCACTTGCCGCGGTTTTACGATCTCGCGCCTCCGGGTCTTCGCGTACATGCTTGTTTCATCGAGACCGTAGAATTCAGCAATTTTTGTGATCACATTTTTCACTGATACGGTTCGTTTCGGCCGCATGGTGGTTTTTATGAGCTCCTGTATCTGTTCTTCCAGAAGCGGACCTTTCAGTTGAATCTGGCAGAGGATAGCGTTCAACATGCCCTCAATTTCTCTGATGTTGCCGGGAGCCGCCAAAGATAAACTTTCTACAACCTCGTCCGACAAGGTGAGCCCCATGGATCGGGCTTTTGTTTTGATGATGGCCATTCGTGACTCGTGGTCCGGCTCGTTGATGGCGGCCGTTAAACCGGCCACGAAACGGCTTTTTAAGCGTTCGGTAATATCGGGAATGATGCTCGGATGTTTGTCGGAAGAACAGACAATCTGCCGGTTGCCGTCATGGAGCGTGTTGAACAGATGGAAGAATTCTTCCTGGATTGTGCCTTTTTTGGAGAAGAACTGCATATCGTCCATGATGAGGATGTCGTAGCCGCGGAATTTTTCTTTAAAAGACGGAATGGAGCGGTTATTGATCGCGCTCATGAATTCAAAGCCGAAACGTTCAGCAGTGAGATAAAAAACTTTTTTTGCGGGGTACAGCTTTTTTACATGATTTCCCACCGCCTGCATGAGGTGTGTTTTTCCACGGCCTGTTTCTCCGTAAATGAAAAGCGGGTTATACGCGATGCCGGGGTTCTGTACGACCGCGTGCGCGGCCGTGTATGCAAGTTCATTAAAAGGACCC
>Ga0209542_10013016_pt1 | contig 14435 bp, 13 predicted proteins | sample RifCSPhighO2_01_FD_184028 | JGI IMG/M metagenome (GOLD analysis project Ga0209542, IMG submission 184028) | Soil microbial communities from Rifle, Colorado - Rifle CSP2_plank highO2_0.1 (SPAdes) (version 2) | ecosystem: Environmental > Terrestrial > Deep subsurface > Rock core/Sediment ...
ACTAAATAAGAAATAAATAACTAAAACCGCCCTTTTGAGCGGTTTTAGTATTGAAGTCAACCCGATACACCAAACGAGGATGCGACTCTACAAATCCTTTTGGACGTCCAGATTTGTTGCCACGATGGTATCTGTTGTTAAGTCCGATATCTACCGTAGTCGTCGCGAGAAAAGGATTTATCCTCGTTCTGGCGTCTGGGTCAACTGACCTGAAGTGAAATTAGACTAGGCTCGCTTTTTGCGCGAGGTTTTCTTAGCCGGCTTGCGCTTGGCGGTCTTTCGTTTCTTGGCTGCCATTGCTTTTTTTCGTTCTGGTTGCAAGTCATCTAATTATTTTAAGACGACTTACTTCCGCTTAAATGTTAACGGGTAGACCATGACCATTTCATTTTTGTATAAAACCTTGTTGTTGTTTTTAAAAAAACTTTTTCTTTCGCGCTCACAATGCATCTTATTTTAATTTTAACAGTCGGAGTCGTGTTGTGTCAAGCCCGCTGCACATATTTATACACACGCCTATAACTTTTCGAAATTCTTATAACAATTTATACACGAGTTGCGCAATTGTATTCGCCGCACCATGCGGCATTAAGTTAAAAATATTTTGCGAGATAACTTTTTGTTTCTCTTTATCTTGGATTAGCTTGATTATTTCTTCAGATAATTTTTCCCCGCTAAGTTCTTTTTCGTTCAAAACAACTGCCGCGTTTTTTTCGGCAAGCAGCCTGGCGTTCGCTTCCTGATGCGAATCGGGTATGGGAATAATGATTGCCGTCTTGCCTAAATATGAAAGTTCCGAGATATTGGCAAGACCGGCGCGAGAAACAACAATATCGGCCGCGGCATAGGCGTCCGGAGTTTCCGTTGTCAAAAATTGAATTCTGTAATACCCGGGGCTAATATGGGCCAAAAAATCATAGGAACTGCTCACGTGGCGCCCGGTTTGATGAATAACCTGCACCCCCCTGTCTAAAAGCCCGTTAACAGAAGCCTCAATCAGCTCATTAATCCGCAAAGAGCCACCACCACCGCCAAAAACGAATACCACCGGCCGGTTAGAATCAAGCTTGAACATATCTAATCCCTGATGACGATTTCCCTTTGACAAAAAATTCCGAACTGGATTCCCCGCTACCAAAGCATAGGGTGAGTATTTTTTTTGTTCGGGAAAAACTACGCTCATACTACTAGCCAAAGGCATAGTCAACTTTGTTGACAGCGATAGCTCGATATCCTGATGGTGTATCAATATTTTTCTCCGCAGCAGCCAAGCTGCCCAAATAACAGGCACTCCTACATAACTGCCCGCATTCACCACTACCCCAACCCCATGCCTAATAAGCAGCAGCATCGACTTTGCCACCGCAATCGGCAAAACAAATAAATCGTAAATATTCGTCCACGAAAAATATCGGCGCCATTTTACCGTTGGAATACTGTAAAACTTCAGCCCCGCTCCTTCGGCCAGTTTTCTCTCCGGGCCCGAATTGCCCCCGACAAAAATTAAATTTAACTCCGGCCGCTCGGCTTTTATGACCTCGGCAATGGCCAAAAGCGGCGTTACCGGGCCGCCCGTGCCTCCTCCGGCAAATAATATTGTTTTAGCGGGCTTATGCGCGGCCGACTTCAGGCGGGGCAAAGCCCGTTCCCCGGCCCGCTCTTGGCCGATTTCTGTATTGCCACCTCCGCTTTGATCTCGCTGTAGACTTACTACACCTTCAATCAAATGCTCGGTGTCGCCTTGAACTCGGCTCAAGCGCGTAAGCCCTAAGTTAGATTGATTCATCCTGTATATTTACCCCAATAAATCTTTAAGCTTTGTGTTAAAGCCAGAAATACTTGTTAATTGATTAGCTAAATAAATAAGCACTGTATTATCGATTCTGCGGTCAAGATTTATTATGTTTAATTCTAGAATTAATTACGTAATTAAATACTTACCTACCTTGCTATATTCCACGATACCAGCAGAATATTGGGGAAGTTATACAGGATTCATCCTGGATAATTACCTCGATAATCTTGGAATTCATTCTGGACTTCAAGTTATAAGGTTTAAATTAGTTAATAATTATATTACCTGTGATTTTGGCTATTTCCAAGATTTAAGGCAATGGATCGAGGTAGTATCACAGGGCTTCATAGATTTGTAGAGTTTTATCGACTGTATCCTCCCAGGAATAAAGCTTGGCCTGCTCAAAACCCAGAAACTTTAAATCCATGCGCTTACTATGATTTAACAACAGTCCGTCAATGACCTTTGTGGCATAGTCGACCTCCCGAAAGTTAAAGTAATGGGCCGCCTGGCCGTAAACCTCGCGAAAAACATCGGTATCAGCCACGGCCACCGGCGTGCCGCAGGCTTGAGCCTCTACTCCGGGCAGCCCAAAACCTTCGTTGGGCGAGGCATTAACGTAAACTTCGGCCTGGCGGAAGAGCGCGGGCATATCCTCGTTCTCGACAAAGCCCGGCGCTATTAGCCTATCTTTATATTTGCCGGCCGCCGCCTCGACTTGCTCCCTTACCTCCGGGTGCCAGGGGTCTTCCTTGCCGGCTAAAACCAGTTGCAAGTCCGAATGACGCGCGGCCAGCTTTTCAAAAACCGTGGCTAAAAATGGCAGATTCTTTTTTACCTCCCACACTCCGACAAACAAAATGTAAGGCTGCTTAATGCCGTACTTCTCGCGCAGGGTATAAATCTCTCCGGGCAGTTCCTCGCGGTTGAATTCCGGCCCCACGCCCTCGGCCACGGTGTAAATCTTCCTGGCCGGCATGTCCGGATAAAATTGCAAAATTTCCTGCTTGCTGAATTTGGAAACGGCTATAACCGCGCGCGAACCGAATAAAGCGCGCTTCATAACCCAGCGGTAGGCCAAATGTTTATACCAGCTGTCCCGCCTGTGGCCGAAGATTTTATGATGTACCATGTCGTGCACCGTAACCACAAAATCACCGTTATAAAATATAGGCACATTAAAATTAGGAAAATGAACGACCTGGGCATTCAGCCGCATCAAAAGAAGCGGTAAAACCAATTGCTCAGCCCAAGAATAATGAGATATTTTAGTCGGTACCAGCCGAACGTTTTTAGCTCCTTTAACAATATGCTCGCGAATATAAGTTTCGTCTGCCGGACGAACTAAAAAGGTAAATTGATGATCGCGGCCTTGTATGGGCAAACGCGAAATAAGCTCGCGCGTATAAACGCCGATGCCAAAACTATGTCCGAACATTCTTGCGTCAAAAACTATTTTCATCCTGTATATTTACCCCAATAAATCTTTAAACTTTGTGTCAAAGCCAGAAATACTTATTAAATAGTTAGTTATGGAAATAAGTATTGTATTATCTATTCTGCGTTCAAGATTTATTATATTTAATTCTAGAATTAATTACGTAAGCAAAGCTTGCGCCGATCAGTTCTCGCTGCGCTCGCCTTCGGAGCCCCGAGGCGGCGTAATTAAATACGTACCTACCTTACTACACTCCACAATACCAGCAGAATATTGGGGAAGTTATACAGGATTCATCCCGTACTCTCCAAAAACTTTTTAAATTCACCCAAAGCGCGGCCGCGGTGGCTGATGCTTATTTTTTCCAAGCGGTTCATTTCTGCAAATGACTTGTCGAAACCCGCGGGCATAAAAACCGGATCCCAGCCAAAACCGCCTTCGCCTCTTGGCTCGATAATAGTCCCCTCTACCACGCCTTCAAAAAAATGAATGTCTTCGGCGTTGTGAGCGTAGCCGATCAGACATTTGGCATAGGCGCGAAAATCGCCCATTTGTTTGGCCACATTATAAATACCCTCGGGCCTCAGCACCTTATAAAACCATTTGCTAAATGTGCCCGGTAAATCGTTAAGGCTTTTCATATAGAATGACGTATCCTCGACGAAAAAATTGCCCTGATGATGCTTTAAAGCTTCCTCAAGTTTGAATTTGATAATTTCGTGAGGGTCGAGAGATTGGATTTCCGGCAAATCCAGATCCATCTGTTCCAGATCCGGAATAAAGGTCTTGGCCTCCTCAAATTTGTTCTTATTCCCGGTAATGAAATAGAGCATGAAAATTTCTAATTACTAATTGACCTAATTTCTAAAACCAATTGCGGCCTGCTCCAATATATTTAAAGTTGCGTCGGCCGTTTTTTGCCAAGTAAATCGACTCGCCCATTCCCGGCCGCGACCAATTAAAGTATCGCGTAAAGCTTGGTTTGTCAAAAGGACGTCCAAAGCCTGCTTTAATTCCGTAACATTTAAGGGATTGACCAGTATTGCCGCGCCTCCCGAAGTTTCAGGCATCGAAGAATTGGTCGAGGCAATCACCGGCGTGCCGAGGCTTTGCGCTTCGATTATGGGTAAGCCAAAACCTTCGTAAAATGAAGGCAACACGCATATTTTGGCCCTTTGATAAAGCTCCCGTTTCTCCGCATCCCCTACCTGCCCCAATATAAGTACGTTCTTTGTGCGAAAAGCCGCGCCTAAGGCCGCCCTATCTTTTTGCGGAAAAAAACTTCCGGCCAAAACCAAATGCAAATCGGAAAATTTATTTTGCAACAATTCAAAGGCTTTCAAAAGAGCAAGGACATTTTTTCTCGGTTCAACACTGCCTATATATAAAATATAATCATTCGGAAGCTTCATTGCCCGCTCCGTCATCTGATTGACCTGGGAAACGCCAAGCGGCACGACATGAATTTTTTGCGAATCGATTTTGTACAGATCGCCCAGATCTCGGGCGGTGGAACCGGATACGGCAATAATAGCTTTTGCCCTTTGCGCCTCGCGGCGCGTATCGACTAATTTATGCCACAAATTTCTTTTCAGCGAATAAATCGGTTGAAATCTCTCTGCCGAAAGATCATGTACTGTCAGCACCGATGGCACAAAAACGGAAAGAGCGTGAAACATAGGGTTGGGAAAGAAAAATATGTCAACACCACCGACAACTTCATCCATTTTAGGGCGCGTAAGAAAACGCATGCTTCCGTTGAATATCTTGCTGGGTAGGGGCTGGCCAAAAAATTTATGCCCGGCCGCGACAAAATCTTGAACCAATTTATCCGCCGACAACCGCTTTGTTCCGAACAGTTTGAATTGATGGTTATTCCCGGCCTTCAACCAAACCGCAAGAATATTGCGCAAGTAGCTGTCAACTCCGGTGGTAAAAGGCGTATCAAGGGCTCTGATGTCTACTCCTATCTTTAATGCCATACACACTTCAACAAAATCATCCTTATAAACTCCAGTTTGTAAGGATGTTATTTTTCAATGTTTGCGGCCTTGAAATTAGCATACCAGTTATCAACCAGACTTTTAATCCTCTGCCTAAAAATAAGCTTATCAAATTGCTTGGCATGATTCCTAATTACCTCGACGTCAAACCGACGTACATCAAACACCTGCACGGCCTGCTTGATTGCCTCAACCGATTGCTCGTTGAAAAACAAGCCCGTTTTGCCGCCTACGACCGTTTCCAAGGCCCCGCCGGCCGCGTAAGCAATAACCGGCGTACCACAGCTCATTGCCTCAAGCGGCATAATACCGGCATCCTCTTCGGCTGGAAAAATAAAAGCCTGCGATTCCGAATATCGGCGCCTTAATTCTTCATCTGAAATGCGCCCTAAAAATTCAATGTTCGGTTTGGCAATTTTTCGGAGTCTGGCCGAATCAGTACCGGAACCGGCTATCTTTAGAGGCAGCTCTAAATCATTAAAGGCTCGTACAACCAACTCTATTTTTTTATAAGGCTCCAAACGCGAAGCCGCAAAAAAATAATTTTCCTTTCGGCCTTCGGGATGGAAAAATTCCGTATCCACCGGCGGATAAACCACGACACTTTCGCGGTTATAATATTTTTTTATTCGTTCTTGTACGGTTTTAGAATTGGCAATGTAGTAATTGGGCCTTTGCGCGGCTTTGTAGTCCCATTTTTTCACGACGGACAACACCGGAGGTATCAGCCATTTAATAAACGCGGGGTATTTGAGAGATTTCACGTAATCCTTGCCCGAAATCCACAAGTAGCGGGTGGGCGTATGGCAATAGCAAACCAGCAGGGTATTTTTCGGAACCCTCACGCCCTTGGCAAAAGCCGAAGCGTCAGCCAGGACAATGTCATAATCTTTAAAATTAAAACTCTCTATGGCCCAAGGCATCAACGGCAAAAACCAGCGATGAAAATCGGTGGCAAAAGGAATGTATTGCAAAAAACTGACCTTCTTTTTGTAAAAAGAAAAAAGATTTTTTATTTTCGGTCCGTTATAGATGAGGGTATGAATAGGCGCGTCGGGATAAATATATAGCAGTTCCTGCAAAACGCGTTCCGCGCCGCCCAATTGCGTCAAAAATTCATGCACCAAGGCAACGCTCGGTTTTTCGTTATTCATTTTGCGACGACAACCTGCCGGTTAAAAGCAGCCAGGCAGTTTTAAAAATAATTTTTATATCTCCCCATAACGACCAGTTTTCAATATAATACAAATCAAGCCTAACCTCTTCCTCAAAGGATAAACTCGGGTTCTGCATCTGCGCGATTTGCGTAAGGCCGGTAAGGCCGGGTTTGATTGTAAAAAGCCTAAGATGCTTATCTTTGTAATTACTGACCTCATCAAGGATATGAGCTCTGGGGCCGACCAAACTCATATCGCCTTTTAAGACGTTCCAAAACTGCGGCAACTCGTCGAGCTTGGCTTTTCTAATAAAACGTCCCACCCGGGTAACCCTCGGGTCATTGGCAATTTTCGGTATAAAGCCGGGGCGAATACTCGACTCTTTAGTCAATTTTTCACGCAGAGCGTCAGCGACTTCGCCACCGTAACCCTGGCCGGTGGACAAATGCGTTTGCATACTCCGGAATTTATAAAAGGTAAATTCCCGGCCATAGCCTGCCCTGGGCGCCACGTAAATCGCGCGACCCGGGCTATCTAAACGAACGGCTATATATACGGCTAAAAATATAGGCGACAAAAAAACTAAGGCCAAACCACTGGCCAAAAGGTCGGATGTACGTTTCACAACTCTGCCCCAACCGTCTAGCGGCGTGCCTTTTAATTTAATAATCGGCGAATCGGAAATCATTTCCACTTCCATGCGCCGCGTGGAAACTTCAAAAATATTCGGCACAAAATTGAATTTTATTCCGCGGTCATGGCAAAAAATAACCAACTCCGCGCTTTTCAAGGAAGTCATGTCAGGGTCTATTTGCAGAAACTCATCTACGCGGTTTTGCGAATGTAGCTCATCCAACTGCTTTAGCAAATCAGGGCTGGTTGAATCCAAAACTCCGGCAACCTTGTAGCCAAGCGAAGGTATTTTTTTTATCGAATCCAAAATTCTGGCGTCGCTTTTCGGCCCTTGCGAGATGACAAGCCGGTGGGCACCGTGGCCTCTTTTCAATTGTCCGTCACGAATAAAACGTAAAATAATACGACCGGCCATAAGCATAACCAAAGTAATAGCGCCGCTTATCAGTACTATTAAACGCGAAGGAAATACGTTTCTGTCGAAAAAGAAAATAAGGATAACAACCATTAGGGCAGTGGCAACGGCTGCAAATATTTTTAAAAGTTCGGGACCCAGCCGGTCAGTGGAGCGAACACTGTAAAGTCCGTAAACAGCCAGTACCACTAAAAAGAAAGGGATAATCAAAATAATTGTCCTTATGTAATCGAAGGGATTGATTTCGAAAACTATCGGCCAAATGTAGGCAAACTTAATGCGCAGGAAATATGCAAAAACCGCCGAGGCAATTACCATGGCGGCATCGAGTGGTATGGCAAGAAGATTAAACAGTAGTTCGGCTCGCTTCATCCTGTATAGTTACCTCGATAATCTTGGGTTTTGGTTCGACCCAAGGTCAATAGGTTCAATAATAATTATTACTCATTTCCTGTATTACTTACTTTATTCCAAGATCGGCTGGAGAATCCCAGAAGTAAGCAAGCTTGCGCCGATAAGTTCTCGCTTCACTCGCCATCGGAGCCCCGAGGCGGCGTAGAGCCTTCGGTTCACTACGGGACAGGCCATCGAGGAATTTATACAGGATTCATAAATGCATTATACTATATTTTTGCTTGACTTGCAACTGCAATTAAGGTACTATTTTAGGGCTAGGTGAACCCGGCGACTGCCCTATTCCTCAAGGATAGGGAGGAAAGTCCGGACACACGGCCTTATTCTCGTCTGGAATTCCAGTGCATAAGGCAAAGGTAGCGGGCGCAAGCCCGTCGAGGGTAACCTTAGGGATGCGAGCAGAGACGCCAATGTCAGCAATGATGTTGGGCGCTCCAGCAATGGGGCGTAGCCCCGCCCTGAATAAGGGTGGGGGTGAAACGGCAAAACTCCTGCCTGTGTGCAAGGCCAAGTTTGGTAGGCCGCATTAGATAGATAGTTGCCCTAATTTTGTCCGCGAGTCTGCGAGTGGATACAAAATTGAGGGTCCGCCATAGCTTTATGCGAAGGTGGACAATCCTCCTACGCTAAAGCTTCGGAGGATCTCAAAATTGTAACCTCGTAATAACTTCAGACAATTTTGGAACAGAATCCGGCTTATGGATTCACCTAGCATTTTAAAACCGCCTTTCGGCGGTTTTAAAATGTCTAACGTTTCGACCACTTTGGGTCGCGGTCACCCCAGCTTCGCGAGGCCCCAACCGCTCCCTGACACCTTGCGGTTTCAGTACTTCCACAACGGACAAAACAGTGGTGTTTCGCCGACCCACTTCCCGTCTCTGTGTCCGAAACTAGCGTTTCGACCATTGAGGGGCTCGACGTGCTTTTTTCAACCCCGGTTTCTTTCGTTCTTTCATGCGCGGATCGCGGGTAAGCAAACCGTTTGTCCTTAAAACTTTTTTGAAAGTTTCATCTTTTATGACCAGAGCCCGGGCAATGCCGTGAGCCACGGCATCAGCCTGGGCATGCAGGCCGCCGCCGGAAACACGGGCGACGACATCTGTATTTTTTTCAACACCTACTACTGACAGGGGCTGTAAGGCAGCCTTGTGCCAGGTTAAATAATCTTTAGCCGGTCGATCGTTTATCAAAACACTGCCGCCGCCCTCAAAAACTTTGACTTTGGCGGTTGCGGTCTTGCGACGACCAATGGCAAAAATATATCTGCCCTTCGGTTTTGGCGCGTGCTTTTCCGCTTTTTCAACTGTCTCAACCTCAACTTTAGCTTTAGCTTCAACCTGAGGCAAATCAGCTTTGACCTTAGTGCGCGTTGTTTTCTTCTTCTTAATGACTTTAGTAGTTGGCATAGCTATTTCTTAACTGGAAATTGATGGCTGTCACTCTCGACTATTTTCAAACGTCTCATCTTGAGCTTTCGCAAGCGGTTGCTATCAAGCATTCCCTCTACGGCACGCTTGATTACGTCAGCCGGATTCTTGGCAACGATCTCGCCTAAGGTCTTTTTGCGAAGTCCACCCGAGTAGCCGGAATATCGGTAATAAGTTTTGGATTCCGACTTTCGCACCGGGTTGGTAAGCTTCAATTTCTTGGCGTTGGTCACGACAACGTAATCGCCCAAATCCTGGTGCGGTGCGTAGGTGGCTTTGTGCTTGCCGGAAAGAATGGTGGCAACCTGCGTAGCCAAGCGGCCAAGCGAAAACTGTGAAGCATCAAATTCATACCACTCGCGTTTTATTTCATTATTCTTTACTAATGTAGTTTTTTGAGATTTCATAATAACCTACAATATTAGTTCAAATGATGCCGAGAATCAAGCTTTGCTTGTTCGAGGCCAGTCGCCTTGCGACAAACCCTTGCAAGGAGGTGTGGGGAGTAACTGCCGGTGGCGGTTACGTTTGGGAGGAGGAACCTTCGGTTCCTAATCCCCCAATTATTCGACAAATTCTACTATTACTTTCGGCATACCGTCTTTGCCGGACGGAACGCGGATTAGCCGGGTATAGCCGCCCTTTCGGTCCTTAAATTTCGGAGAAAGAACTTCATAAACCTTGCGAGCCGCATTATCAGATAATTCACTGAACAGCTGGCGTCGGGCATGCAAAGTTTCAGTCTTGCCTTTGGTGATAAGTTTTTCAACGTGAGACCTGATCAGCTTACCCGTGGCGGCGGTTGTTTCTATGCGTTCGTGCAAAACTAAGGCATTTGAATACTGCCGCATTTTTCTGCGGCTGTAATCCTTGCCAATTGCCAATTTTGCCTTTTTCCGATGTCGCATAATTTATTTATCCAATTTCTCCAACGCGTCCTGAATTTCTTTAACCGATTTATCGCCCAGACCTTCAAGCTTGCTCAACTCCTCAAAGGAATATTTCTGAAGATCTGGCACGGTCTTGATTCCGTTCTTGTGCAAAGCGTTTAGAGCTCGGCTGGAAAGATTCAGGGAATCTAACCCATTGCCGGTTTCATCTTGTTTCGAGGCGCTCGGGTCATCAACGGCATGCTGAATTTCGGAAACTGCCTCCGCGGCCTGATCAGGCATAGCCTGTGAGGCTTGGGCTACTTCGGCAAAGGCCGGAGGGTTAACGCCTTCGAGCAAAACGGTAAAGTGGTCGAGTAAAATTCGGGAAGCTATATCAAGCGCGTCCTTGCCATTGACCGATCCGTCAGTATCAATCATCATGGTAAGTTTGTCGTAGTTTGTCATCTGGCCGACGCGTACGTTTTCCACATCATAGCTAACGTTTCTTATGGGAGAATAAACCGCGTCAACTTGAATTAATCCTATTTCCGGACGCTCGTGCTCCCTTTGCTCAACCGGCACATAGCCGCGGCCCTGCTGCACGGTTAGTTCCATTTCAAAATCGGCGCTTTTATTGTCTAAAGTCGCAATATGCAAGCCTTTGCTTATAATTTCAACCTGGTCTGACTTCTCGATATCGTCGCTGGTTACTGCCTTTTCACCCTTGGCTTTCAAAAATAAAATAGTCGGTTCAGCTGAAAAAACTTTAAGCCGCAATTGCTTAAGGTTCAACATTATTTCAATAATGTCCTCGCGCGTGTTGGGTATGGTGGAAAATTCATGGTCTACGCCGCGAATTTTAAAGGCGGTAACGGCCGCTCCCGGAACGGAACTAAGCAGGACTCGGCGCAAGCTATTGCCCAGAGTTGTGCCGTAACCCGGGTAAAGAGGCTCAACCACGAAAACATAATGGTTGCCCGACTCTTCCACGAAGTTAACTTTGTTAGGTAAAGGAATTGGATTCATATGTGAAAATTTTTCAATTCTCAATTTTCAATTTTCAATGACACGGAGTCGATTTAAAAATTTGGTGATTGAGAAATTGTTTAAAAATTGTAAATTATAAAATTTTAAATTACCTTGAGTAGTGTTCAACTATTAATTGGGGATTTATACGCGTGTCGAGCATCTCGCCGGTCGGCAGGGTCAAAATTTTTGCGGCGAGTTCCTTGGCATTAACCTCAAGCCATTCCGGCGACTTATACTTGGTTAGCCGAACCTTAACCTCGTCCCAATATTTGCTCTCAAGGCGCGTTTCGCGCACAGCGAGATGATCCCCCGGTTTTACCTCGTAGGAAGGAATATCAACTTTTTTCCCGTTGATCTGAACAAAACCGTGAGTCACAAGTTGTCTGGCCTGGTGGCGCGTTGAAGCAAGCCCGCTTCTAAAAACTACGTTGTCGAGCCGCATTTCCAAAAGCTGAAGCAAACGCGTACCGGTAACGCCGCGCTCCTTTGAAGCGCGCAAGTAAGTTCGGCGGAATTGGGCCTCAAGCAAACCATAAATAAACTTCGCCTTCTGCTTCTCGCGAAGCTGCTGGCCATATTCAGAAACTCGGCTACGGCGCTGCCAATGCACGCCGGCCTTATAAGGCCGCCTGACGGCAGGACATTTGGCGGCTTCGCAAAGCTTCTCGCCGAACATTCTGCAAAGTTTATGTTTTGAACCGGTGTTTCTGGCCATTGTATTAGTTAGTAGTTAGTAGTAAGTAGTAAGTAGTAAGTAGTAAGTAGTAAGTAGAAATTACACCCGGCGCGCTTTCTTAGCTCGAACGCCGCCATGAGGAATTGGCGTGCGATCCTTGATAGTCAAAAGATTAATACCGCTCGCGACAAGTGCGCGTATGGCAGACTCTCGACCGATACCCACCCCTTTGATAACCACATCAGCTTCCTGAATGCCTAAAGACTTCAAGCGATCCAAAGTTTCTTCCATGGTACGCTGGGCGGCATAAGGTGTAGATTTTCTTGAACCCTTAAACCCGGTCTTGCCGGCCGAACCCCAGCCGACCACATTGCCGTTCATATCTGCTATGGAAATAATGGTGTTATTGTATGTGGATTTAACAAAAATTCTGGCGCGCGGCACACGCAGGCCTTTAGACTTCTTGCCCTTTTTCTTAGGCGCGGCAGCAGCAGCGACGACCGGGGTATCCTCGGTCTTAGATGCTTCTCCTTCAATTGTCTGTACTTTCTTCTGGCCCAGTTAGTAGTTAGTAGTAAGTAGAAGTTAGAAAAACTATATTCTATTTCAAATCGACTTTGCGCTTGCCGGAACCGGCCGTTCGCCTGACGTTTCCGCGTCGAGTTCGGGAATTGGTGCGGGTGCGCTGCCCGCGAACCGGAAGCCCTCTGACATGGCGAGTACCCCGATAAGCGCCGACTTCTTTAAGTCTCTTAATATCCATTAAAATTTGCTGGCGCAAGGTCCCTTCAACCTTATATTCCTTTTCAATTATTTCGCGTAGCTTGGCCACTTCCTGCTCGTCGAGTTCGCCGGCACGTTTGTTGGGATCAACGCCCGTTATTTTCAAAATTTTACGAGACAAAGCCCAACCGATTCCGTAAATATACGGGAGAGCGGCTTCGATTCTTTTACTAGCGGGTAAATTTACGCCTGCAATGCGAGCCATTGTATTAGTTAGTAGTAAGTAATTAGTAGTAAGTAGTAATTGGAGCGAAGCGACTAGCCCTGTCTCTGTTTATGCTTTGGAATTTTGCAGACTACAAAAACGCGACCTTCACGCTTCACTATTTTACAATCTTTGCACATCTTTTTTACCGAAGCTCGTACTTTCATCCCGTATAGTTTACCTCGATAATCTTGGGTTTTGGTTCGACCGAGATTACGGAGGTTTTAGGTTACTACTTTCTTATTCCCGTATTACTTACTTAATTCCAAGATTGAACTGGAGAACCATCGAGGAAGTTATACGGGATTCATCCCGTACAAAGCCTAATGATAAATCTAAACTAACTTGTATATGCTTTATTTATGTACCCCGAACTGGTGTTTGTCTGAAGATGACTGATGCTTTGTTCGGGATTCATATCCTTAATGCCTGCGAACTATTCTGCCCTTTGTTAAATCGTAAGGCGTAACCTCGACGATAACTTTATCGCCAGGCAAAACTCTTATTCGATGCATTCTCATCTTTCCGGAAATATGAGCCAGAATTATGGCTCCATTTTCAATTTGGACACGAAAGAAAGCACCGGGCAAGGCTTCAATTACCTTGCCTTCAAGCTCGATTGTATCTTTGCTTGTACCGGACGGACCGAGGTCTTGAGATTCAGCAGGAATAGTGTCTAAACTATGATTTAATTATCAACAGTTTTTGTAAGATTAGGATAATACAAGTACGACTGTATGTCAAGCCGAAATCCGCTATTGCTGAACTTCGACCTTAATATGAATTTTTTTGCTCGATTTAGGCGTTTTTGTCAGCCAAAAAGGCGAGAGGCTTATTTTGATGCCGGCTATCTCCCCTTTGTTTAAAAGTATATCTTTTATCTCCCGGGTACTGCGTCCCGCAAGCAGACTCTTTAGGTCATCAGGGTCCAGGTCGTAAGTAAAACGACTCGCTAAATTAACGTTGACTACCGCCAAGCCCCGCTCCAATTCGGACGAACGTGTTGTGTAACGTACGCTACCCTGCTCAACCTCCAAAAATTTTTGGCCAGTTAGCAGACTGCGGGATGATTCAACGACCGCCAGCTCCAAAACAGAATTATCATTGAAAGCCAAACCGGTAACTTCAACTTCTAATTCGCCCGTGAAATCGGGACGAACGTCATCGATTTTAGCCTCATAACTCTCCGAAACCACGCGTACATTAGTTAATTCAGGTATTAAAATAACATTATCACTGATGGTTTTGCTCAAATTGCTTTTAATTTCCTCAATCGCTTTTTGTCCGATCAATTCTCGCGCTTTTTGAAAATCTTGATCGCTCACGGTTAAAACATCGCTGTCGCTGCCGCCAGTCATTCCGGCCGCGCCTACTCTGGCATAAAGCACCTGCGGACGGTAGCCAAAAGCGGAATTGTGCACTTCAAGCCTTTCTTCCGCCGCAATATTTCCCTGGCTTCCTCCCCTTTCCGCGGCCACCTGAACAGAATAAGGTACGTTAGGGCGAAGTCCGGTAATATTGCTTTGCAGACGATAGCGAACTCCGGAGGCGGCCTCCAAATAGGTGGTCTCGGCGCGCAAGGTTAGCG
>Ga0209542_10013017_pt1 | contig 14434 bp, 12 predicted proteins | sample RifCSPhighO2_01_FD_184028 | JGI IMG/M metagenome (GOLD analysis project Ga0209542, IMG submission 184028) | Soil microbial communities from Rifle, Colorado - Rifle CSP2_plank highO2_0.1 (SPAdes) (version 2) | ecosystem: Environmental > Terrestrial > Deep subsurface > Rock core/Sediment ...
TTGAAAATTTTTTTGTGCATATTTTTTAAAAAAAGCTTCTGCCATTATACTACGACCTGCATTTTCTACACATACAAAGAGAACTTTGTCAGCCATGAAAAGAGCATTGAAAAAATATGATTAAAGGATGTTCTAAATAGTCTATATTGTATAGGTATGTAGTCCTATGTAAATTACGGGAAATATTGTCGCGATTCTTATCAGTTAAGCATGATATTAGTATAATGTCTTGATGGCCTCGTTAAGTCTTGAGCGAAGTTTGAATGTGGCAAAAATATGTAATAAGATAATATCCTTCATACCTGGGATTCATTTTGTCTCAGTTATCAACAAAAATGGCAGAATGATTGACACCAAACTAAGCGATGATAGCAATACTAAAAATCTAACTCAACAGGAATTAGAAATGTTATACATACAACGTGCTTTGCAAACTTGTATGAATAAAGAACTTGATAAAAAATTAGGTTCACTACATTATACTATTTCAGGTAGAGATTCTATGTTAGAATTCATTTTTCCATTTAATAATGAAATCATTTTCATTGCTACCAATAATGATCTTTCCATTCAAGACACAGTAAGGCAAATTTCGGAGTTGTTCAAAGAATTAGAATTAAAAACAACTATTGAAATAGGCGATGAAATTGCCTGATGAGAGTTGTAGAAAATGCGGTGGAATATTAACAGAATATTCAATTTGTGCAAAATGTAAAATCTCAAATCAATTGATTTGCAGAATATGTGGAATGTTAACATTACAACAATATCATACTCGATGTTTTGATGAAGCAAATCCAATTGAAGGATTATTAGTAATAGGAGCCTGAAACCAAATGTCAAAGCTGGTCATAAAGAAAAAAACCGTAAAAAACTACTTCCTTTTAGGAATTCAATTTTTACGAAAAGAGGATGGTACATTAATTCTCAAGTTTGTAAATCCATTGACTTTAAACTAGATAGCGAGATATAGCGTTCTGAATCAGTTGAATCTATATTTAATTTAAAAATACCTGATTGTCAGATTTAGTCAGCCACGGTGATTAATATTAAAAATTTGAAGTTTCAAGAATGCTTCTTGAGATAATGACAATTTGTAGTCTTATTTCTGTTGCCCCATATTATGATTGTTCAGACAAATGGGAAATCAGACTTTACGATGAACCTCCCGCAATACAATGTAATAATCTTGATAATTTTTATGTGAAATTGGGATGTGCAAATATTAATCGGGGGATAATCCATGTGATAGACTTTCCAGAACATAGAGATCAGCTTGGTCAAACAATTTTACAACATGAACTAAAACATATGATTTGCCAATGCAACTTTCATTAGTTCTTTAAGATATTAGTTTAATCAAAATAGTAATGACATAGCCAACAGCCGCACTTGCAGGAATTGTAATAATCCAAGCCCAAACTATTCTCTTGCCAATACCCCAACGAACTGCTGACATTCTTCTGACTGAACCAGCTCCCATTATTGCTCCTGATATTGCATGTGTGGTACTAGCTGGGATTCCTGCCCACGCAAGTCCTGCTAAGACAGTGGCACCACCTGTTTCTGCTGCAAATCCTTGATATGGTTTAAGTTGAGTAATTTTAACTGCCATTGTTTTGACAATTCTCCATCCACCAAAAAATGTTCCAAGACTAATGGCAAGAGCAGATATTAAAATAACATAAAAGGGAATTTCAAATTTGCTGATAGTTCCTTCTATTAACAGGATAAGTGCTATAATTCCCATAGTTTTCTGGCCGTCATTTGCACCATGAGTTAGTGAAAAGTACGTTGATGACACTAGTTGCAGCTTGCCAAAAATTGAATTGACTTGAATTGGTTTTCTTTTTGCAAAGATTGTAATTAATAAGATTCCAAGAAGAAATGCACCTATCAAACCCACTACTGGTGATATGATAATTCCCATTCCCACTTTGGTTAGACCATCAAATAGAATTACATGAGTGCCTACACCTGCAATACCTGCTCCAATTATCCCACCAATCAATGCATGGCTACTTGATGAGGGTAATCCCCAAAACCATGTAATAAGATTCCAGACAATTGCCCCAACAAGTGCACCTAAAATGATTTCCATAGTAACAAAATCTGGATTGATAATACCTTTTCCAATGGTAGTTGCAACAGCTACCCCAAAAATAAATGGGCCCAAAAAATTTGCAACTGCTGCAAGGCTTACTGCGTGAAGGGGTTTTAAGATCCTAGTTCCAATTACTGTGGCAATAGAATTTGCAGCATCGTGAAACCCATTGATAAAATCAAAAAATAAGGCTAGCAGAATGGCAAAAATAGCTATTTCAAACATTTTTCATCTAAGCGTATTTTAAAACAATATCTTCTATCACATCAGCTACATCTACAGTTCTGTCAGATGCAGTTTCAATAGATTCATAGATGTCTTTTAGTTTTATTATTGTAATCGGGTCATTACTTTCAAAAAGTTTTCCAACTGCGGTTCTATACAAATCATCAATATTATGTTCAATATCACTTGTATTTCTGCAGTGATTGATTAAATCCTTTTGTCCTTTTATATTGCCTAATTTAGAAATCATGAATTCAACTTCTTTTGTAGCCTTTGTGAGTTCTTTGGCAATCTCAAGCATATACGGAGGGGTTGATAAGATGTTATAACTGATAATTCTTCCTGAAATACCTTCAATAAAGTCAATTACATCATCAGTCTTTGAAGCTATTCTTTGAAGGTCCTCTCGGTCAAGTGGAGTGATGAATGTTTTGTTTAATTCCGCAAAAACAGATCGAGTTAACTCATCTGCCTCTCGTTCAAATTTTTTAATTTTGGTTTGGTGTTCTTTTGCATTATTAATCTCTTCAAATAAACGTACTAACTCTTCAGAGACTTCGACTGCTTTTTTTGAGAGATTATCAAGAATGGTAAGAATTTCTTTTTCGTTTGATTTTAACCACGAAAGCCATTGTCCCATAACTTTGCATAATGCTTGGATGTTAAATCTCTGTTCTCCATATACTATATTGTAACTATATAGCGATCAAATAAAAAATTTAGGAATTACTGGGATTTGTTATCGTTCAAACTTTTTTTGTTCTGATTGATAATCTACACTACTTTTTGCATCGGCTATTTCTTTGACTGCAGTCATTTCTTCATAAACTGGGTTATTAGGCTGATAGCTACCACATTGTATCTCAAAATGGTCTACCACAGCAAAACCTTTGTCAAACCAGCCTTCTTCATTATCAGTTTTTGTTACCACAAAATAATCTTTGATGAAACAATTGAAGTATGAAAAACTACGTTTCTGGTCTTTTCCTTGTGAAATGATGATTTTTACATCAAATACATTATCATCTTTTTTTTCAGTTGCAGAGTTTCGGTACAAAAAGGCATGATCAGCAACTTCATGTAATAGAGGCGTTTCACCTACTATTTTTTCCAATGTGAAAGCGAATTTATCCCTAGCCTTAAAACCGGTGTTTTGAGTAAAAATCTCGAATCGACTTATTTCTGTTCCTTTATCGAAATCAAACATGCCTGTAATTACCGTGTCTTCTGCAAATAGGTGGCCTTTGTCTTCACTTAATTCCTCAGCTATAATCTCGTTTAGTGGATATCCCTCGAAGGAAAGAATAGCAAAACTCACTGTTACAATAATTGTAGCAATTATGACTGTTTTTAGATTTGTCATTAATTAATAAAAAGAATAATGTGATATAAATTAGATCGCTATTTTTTATAGTTGTAACATAGAGGGTATTGTCACTATATAGAAATATAAAAAAATATTTGATGATATTTTTCTAAATTACTTTACAATATGAAACTACTAGTCTAGACTAGATAGTACATAATTGGAATTAAAATTGAATTATGTTTCACATTTCATTTCAATGTCGCCATCAGGATCTTGACCAATGTTGCACGAGTCATTATCATCGCCACCATCAATTACATCTACACCATAGTCTCCTATCATAGTGTCATCTCCTGATTGTCCTTTGATGACATCGTTTCCCTCTCCACCTGATAGGTTGTCAGTACCTTCATTTCCAAATATAATGTCATCACCATCTCCTCCAAATATGCAGTCATTTCCTTTGGCTCCCATTGCAATATCATCTCCTTCTTCAGCAAATATTAGATCTGCTACGTTAGTTCCAGACAAGATATCATCCTCAGGACTTCCCATGATCATATTATAGTAAGAATCGGGTTTACCGCAAGCTTGGACATTGATTGTCTGTGTGGCACGAATGGAGTTTCCAAGTGAATCTACTGCAGTCCAAGTAACTACAGTTTCTCCTAGAGAAAATGAAAATGGCGCGTCGTTTGTTATACTAATTGTAGAATCAGCAAGATCAGATGCTGATGCTTCACCTACATTTACAGGCGTTTGAAGAGCCATAGCATCAATGATGATATCATCTGGAACTAATAATTCTGGTGGGGTTGTATCAATTACAGTTATTTTCTGAGTTGAGCTTGCAGAGTTTCCTTGCTCATCAACGGCTGTCCAGGTTACTGTTGTTTCTCCCATTGAGAAGAATCTTGGAGCATCGTTTGTTACAGTTACATCCCCTACTGAATCAGATGCTAATGGGGGAACAAGTGAAATGATGTTTTCATCAGAAGATGTAGCCTCGGTCTCAATATTTTTTGGGGTTTCAAGTGAGGGTGGAGTTGTATCAATTATTGTAATAGTTTGAGTGGTATTGGCTGAATTTCCTGAAGAATCTATAGCAGTCCAAGTTACGATTGTCTCGCCTAGTGAAAATGCATCAGGGCCATCATTAGTAATTGATAAAATCGATACCAAGTCTGAGGCTTGTGCTTGACCTAAATTGACAATATTATTTTGGGCACTGGAGGCCTCCAAAATAATATCTTCTGGAGATATGATGGATGGAGCAGTGGTATCAACTACAGCAATTTGTTGTGCACCGGTAGCAGTATTTCCAGATTCATCTGTTGCAATCCATGTTATTGTTGTTAAACCAAATGGAAATACCTTTGGTGCGTCATTTTCAACTGAAGATACACCTACAAGATCATCTGCATAAATTCCACCAAAGTCAACAACATTTTGAGTTTCACTTGTTGCTTCAACTGTAATTATTTTAGGTACACTAACAGTTGGTGGAGTTGTATCTATTACATTTACTAATTGAGTATCAGTTGATGAAAGGCCACCTAAATCAGTTGCAGTCCACGTTACAGTTGTTTTTCCAACAGGAAAAACCTCAGGTGCATCGTTTGTAATTGAGCCTATTCCAATATAGTCAGATGCAGTTGCCTCTCCAAGTTCCACAATGTTTTCTAATGCAGATGTTGCTTCAATCTGTACTGCTTCAGGTGCAGTAATTGATGGGGGAGTTGTATCAATAATTGATATTTTTTGGGTTGCAGTTGCAGAGTTTCCAGTAGCATCAATAGCAGTCCAAGTTACTAAATTATCACCAAGTGGAAATACATCAGGGGCATCATTAGTAATTGATATGACACCCACAATATCATTAGCGTTGGCAACTCCTATTGCAACAACATTAGAGGTTGGGTTTTGTCCTTCAAGTATTACATCAGATGGCGGTTCAATCAAAGGAGCAGTAGTATCAATAATCGAAATTATTTGTTCAGCAGATACAGTATTTCCATGCACATCTGTTGCAGTCCAGGTAATTATGGTGTCTCCAAGATAGAAAAGATCTGGTGCGTTATTGGTTAGTGAGTCTATTCCTATTATATCAGATACAGTGGCCTCTCCTATTATGATAGGCATTCCTGAGGAAGTAGTGGCTTCAATAATTAGATCTGAAGGAGGAGTAAGGGTTGGAGAAGTTGTATCGCTAATAGTTACAACCTGAGTATCTGTTGCAATATTTCCAGATGTATCAACTCCAGTCCAAGTAACTGTGGTCATTCCTATTGGAAAAGAATCAGGAGCATCGTTTGCATAAGACTCTACACCAATAATATCATAAACCCAAGGCAAATCTAAATCTACAATATTTGCGTCAGGATCAGTTGCTTCAAGTAAGATATCATTAGGTGCTCTGATTTGTGGAGAAGTTGTATCAACTACTGTGACTGTTTGTTCTGCAGATACAGAATTACCAATTTTATCTGTTGCAGTCCATGTTACAACTGTTGTTCCAAATGGAAATACGTCAGGAGAATTATTTGTAATTGTAGAGATTCCGGTTACATCTTCAGCTGTTGCATTACCTAAGGCAACAATGTTGCTATCAATACTAGTAGCTTCAATTGTAATATCTTCTGGAATAATTAAAGTTGGAGGAATTGTATCAATTACAGTTACTGATTGAGTTACAGTAGCAGAGTTACCAGCTGGATCTTGAACAAACCAAGTGACTATAGTTTCACCAAATGGGAAAACTTGTGGTGCATTATTTGAAATTATTATATTTTGTACATCTGTGACAAGTGGTGCTACAAGATCAATAACATTTTCATTTAATGATGTAGCCTCAAAGATGATATCTGAAGGTGAAGAAACCACCGGTACCGTTTTATCAACAACACTTACTAATTGTCGTCCACTTGCAACGTTTCCAGATGAATCAGCTGCAGTCCAAGTTACAGTTGTATTTCCAATGCTAAAGAATTGGGGAGAATCATTTGTAATTGATATTATTTTTCCATTATCAATTGCTGCTGCCTCTCCAAGATAGATATCATTTTTATCAAAACTTGTCGCCTCAACAATAATATCTTCTGGTACTAATAGGGTAGGGGGTTTTGTGTCAACTACAATTATTTTTTGAATTGTACTAACAGAATTTGTTGCAACATCAGTTGCAGTCCAAGTAACTAAAGTTTCTCCTAGTGGAAAAACCTCAGGTGCATCATTTGTAATTGATATGACACCAACAGCATCTGTAGCAAGAGGAGATTCCAATTCGATTAGATTTGCTTCAGTGGTTTCTGCTTGAATAGTAATTTCTGGTAAAGCCGTGATAGTTGGAGGTATGGTATCTACAACCCTAATTTCCTGTGTGGCTATAGCCATATTTCCTGCACCATCAATTGCAGTCCAAATTATAGTGGTAGTTCCTAATGGAAATTGCGCAGGCGCATTACTAGATAGTGATTGAATTCCACTTGCGTCTGTGGCCATTGCTTGTCCAACAGAAACCGGTGTAAGACCACCTGTTGCCTCTATAAACAAATCATTTGGTGGAGTAATGACTGGTTTTGTCAGATCTCCTGGGACTGGATTAACTGGGTTTAGTGTTTGGGTTTGTTGTTCTGATGTAGTTTTTTCTGTTGAGGAATATGTTTGAACAATACTAGATACTATTGGAGAGCCAAACTTTTGGATTCTGTGACCGTTTGAATCAACTACAAACAAATAGCCATTATTATCTATTGCAATATCTTTTGGCATTTTGAATTGGCCGTTTGCAATTCCAGTGCTTCCCCAACTAGTCAACGTTGTTCCTTCTTGTGATAATAGTAATATTCTATCATGACCCGTATCTACCACGTAAAGATTACCAGAAGGATCAGTTACCATCCCTTGTGGCATAATTGAAAAACCTGCAAAGTTTGGTCCAAAGCTTTGGGAATAAACTCCCTTTGAATCAAATTTGAAAATTTTATTTTTTCCTGGATCAGAAATGAAAATATTTTCTTTATTGTCAATTGTAATACCTATAGGAGAAACAAACTTGCCATCTCCAGTTCCACTTTCTCCAAATTCAGAAATAAATTCGCCATTAGGGGTGAATTTTTGAATTCGTTGATTTCCTGTATCAACTACATAAATTTCTCCATCAGGACTAACTGCAATTCCGTTAGGAAGTAAAAATTGGCCTTGTTCTTTTCCTTCAGCACCCCACTTTGAAAGAAATTTTCCATTTAGATCAAATTTCTGAACATTATGTAATTGAGTGTCTACAACAAATACAGTTCCGTTAAATACTGCAATTCCTGCTGGGGAATGAAATTGTCCTGAACCTGTGCCACTACTGCCCCAAGCTTTCAAGAATTCTCCATCGTCGTTAAATTTTTGAACTCTCATATTCCCAAGATCAGTCACATACACATTTCCTAAATCATCAATGGCTATATTTTGCGGAAATGAAAAAAATCCAGATTTACCAATTCCTGATTCTCCCCATGCTAGGATAAAGGGGTGGCTAGAACTAGTATTTGCCATGGCAAATGGCACAGGGATAGCTGTGCCAATAATCATAAAAATTACCACTAGTGATATTACTGCTCTCAACAATGAGGGAATTCCGATATCTGAAAAAGATCTCAGGAGTTAGGATTTGTTGTAGTTTTAGTCAATTTGGGTAAATTAGAATGGTTTGTTTACCTCACGTGTAAAAACATAGCTAGCTAGGCCAATCATAACCACTACAAAGGCGGCAATAACTCCAATGCTTAGGATGCTATTTACTCCTTCACTTACCCCAGTCATCATACCTCGAACTAAAAGGACTGTATAGGTTACTGGATTGAGTCTAGCAGCTACTCCCAGCCATTCTGGTAATAGTTCCAATGGGAATAAAGCAGGACTAAGCATAAAGAGAGGCATACCAAGAAAATTAATTACCCCCCAAAAGGTTTCTTGAGATTTTGCAGTAGCAGCTACCATTACTGAAATTCCAGAAAAACCTAACGAGAATAATATTACAATTGCCATGATTGGTGCAATCAAAAGAGGATTAGGAAAGCTTACGCCAATTGCAAGTGCAATTCCTAGGATAAGCGTTGCTTGAAGTGCTGCAATTAACGATATTGCAAGCATTTTTCCTAGTGCTATAGAAGACCTTGAAATTGGTGAGGTCAAAGCTTTATTCATAAATCCATACCGTCTATCCCACAATGTGTTAACACCGCCAAAAATACTTGTGAAAATTGCAGTTAGTATTATAACACCAGGTGTCATAAATTCAATATACTCTCCTTCAAATCCAACCGATTGAATTAACGGTTGTGTACCTGCAAAGGTGTTGCCAATTACTATAATCCACACAGCAGGTTGAATTAATCTAATTAATACACCACTTCTTGATTTACGATATCTCTTCATTTCTCGCCAAAAGATTGTGTAAGTATCGGATACAATCATGCTCTTAGCCTCTTCATCTTTGCATGTTCTCTTCTTTTGTTGAAATTTTCTGTCTCATCTCTAAGTTCGCGTCCAGTGTAGGAGATAAAAACATCATCAAGAGTTGGTTGAGTAAGTGAGATAGAATTTATTTTTATTCCAAAACTTGATGATAGTTGAAAAATTATAGGAATTACTTCGGTTCCCTTTGATGAAAATACAGTAATTCCTTCTCCATTAGTTGTAATGTCCTTAACGTATTCAATTTCCTTAATTTTTGAAATTAGATTAGATTTTTTTTCCCCATTGTTACTGATTGTAAATGTAATAACTTCATTGCCCAATGCATTTTTCATACTTTGAGGGGAATCAATTGCTTGAATTTGTCCATAATCTATTATCCCAATTCTGTCACATAGATTATCTGCTTCTTCCATGTAGTGAGTACTTAAAAAAATCGACATCCCAAATTTTTCATGAATTTTTCTAAGGTACTCCCAAATTTTCCGTCTAGTTTGAATATCTAGTCCCACAGTTGGCTCATCCAGAAACAAGACTTTTGGTTGATGTAATAGGCCTCCGGCAAGATCAAGTCTTTTTCGCATTCCACCAGAGTAAGTAATTACAGCCTCGTTTTGCTTATCAGTGAGTTCAATTAATTCTAAGATTTCATCGATTCTCTTTTTGACCAGATTTTTTGGTATATGGTTTAACCTTGCTTGTAAGATTAGATTTTCTCTACCAGTAAGATACTCGTCAACAGAGATTTCCTGTTGAACATATCCAATGTTTTGTCGTACTTGCTTGGCTTGAGATACTACATCATAACCTGCAACCAGTGCTTTTCCCGAAGTAGGTTTTAGGAGTGTAGTAAGAATCATCATAGTAGTGCTTTTGCCTGCACCATTTGGTCCCAAAAATCCGAATATCTCTCCCTCTTTAACTTCAAGTGAAATGTTTTCTACAGCCTTTATTTTCCCAAATTCCTTTGAGAGTGAGTTTATCTCAATTGCATTCAATAATTGAAATCCTATATGCAATTATAAATTGCTAACACCTGCAAACTCAAATTTTTAGGCGATTTTGAATAATTGTATTGGGATATCTAAAAAATATTTTACTAAATTATTTTTTTTCTATGAAATGTCTTTGTCAGGATTGTTATTCTGCAAATGTTGAAATCCTTCTAAATGGTGAAAAATCTATCTGGCAAATTAATAAAAGAAAAAAATCAAAGTTAATCGGGTTTTTAATCTAATTTTTTGTATTGATCTTTTGTCATTTTTAGGATGACCTTTTCCCCTATTCCCCAAATTTCAGATTTGGATAGAATCTTTGAATGCATCAGGCCATCAGTAATCTCAATTGATTCTAATTCTTTTGTGTCTGGATTTCTATGTAGTCTTTTAACTTTACCAATTTTATGACCATCAATGTCGACAACTTGAGAATCTGCTCTTACTGGCGGGATATTTAGTAATAGTGATTCTTTTGTGAATTTGTCAATGTAATCATTTGTCAAATAGTAGTTTTTACGAAAACCTTCATGGATGGTTACTCCAGATACTGTAAGAGTTTCTGAATTGATGTGAATATGTTTAACCTTTCCATATTGAATGCCTTCTCTATCTACTACCTTTTTTCCTGTGAATTTATCAGCTGTAGTTAGATTTTGCGGTATTTCTTCGAGTTTGGTTGACATGCGGGTAAATGATGAGGTTTCCTTATGGCATCAGATATCAGAATTTCCTATCAAATAGGTTAAATTCCTTGACTATAGAATTTACTCGTGAAATACAAGAACAATCAAGTCTTCAAAGCCATGCTTACTACCAAAGGCCGAAAAACTGGAAGAGAACATTCGGTGTGGCTTCGTGCCGTATTATATGAGGATAAGATTTACTTTTCTCGCCACAAACTCGATGGTGACTGGATAAAAAATACGGTTTCTAATCCAGACGTTAAAGTAGAGTTTGATGATTCAAGTTTTTCAGGTAGGGCAACTTTAGTATCCGATAAGAACCTAGCACAAAAAATTTCTGAACTAAAATATCCAGGAGAAGAACGTGCAAAGGAAAATAGAATTGTTCTGGAAGTAATGTTAAACTAGATTATTCCGGACAACCGTCTTTATCGTTAACGCCATCAAAGTCTTCTTGTTCTGATGGACATGAATCAAAGTCATTTGCAATACCATCTAGGTCATCATCATGTTTGTATCTTGATTGTTCAGGGTTATTATCTGGACAGCCATCTTTATCATTATACTTGTTCCATGTTTCAGACTCCAGTGGACATGAATCAACATTGTTTGGAATTCCATCTCCATCAGAATCAGATGCTCTTCCTTCAAAGGTAGATGCAGAATCTGCGCAGCCATCCCAATCATAAAACCTGTTAAATGTTTCAGGAGAGTCTGGGCAAACATCGCTTACATCTGGAATTCCATCACCATCTGCATCCGGTAATTTTACTGTAGAATCAGGGCAACCATCATCATCAAGAAAACCATTGAAAATTTCTGGTTCCAACGGACAAGCATCTATTGGATCTGCAAGACCATCATTATCAGAATCAATTGCTGTGAAAAGATCTTCTATTGTGTCAGGACAACCATCTTCATCCAAGTATCTATTGTAAGTTTCAGATTGCAATGGACAAGCATCGATTGCATCAGGTAAACCATCACGATCGGTGTCTCTTAATGGAATGTAATCATCAGGACATCCATCAGTATCTAAAATTCCATTAAATGTTTCAGGACTTGTTGGACAATTATCTTTTGTATCTGGGAGGCCATCACCGTCAGAATCAAATGTTGGTCTGTCAGTAGTTATTCCGTCAGGACAGCCATCTGTATCATCAATCATATTGTAAGTTTCAGGTTCTAAAGGACATGCATCAAGTGTATCAAAAATTCCATCTAAATCGGCATCAATTGCGTGCGTATAAGGAGCGATATCAGGACATCCGTCAGTGTCTTCAAATTTATTCCAAGTTTCTGGCTCATTTGGACAAGAGTCTTCACTGTTTAGAATTCCATCTTTATCAGAGTCTTGCAAGCTAGGAAAACTAGGTATTGCATCTGGACAGCCATCAATATCATAATAGTTGTTATGTGTTTCTTTAAGGGTTGGACAATAGTCCAAGTCATCTGGTACACCATCACCGTCTGCATCTGGGAATTTTGCTAAAGAGTCAGGACAACCATCGTCATCTTGAAATCCATTAAACGTTTCTGCTTCCAATTGACAAGCATCGATTGTATCTGCAAGACCATCGTTATCAGAATCTATCACTACAGCGGATTCAGATATAGAATCAGGACAACCGTCTTCATCCAAGTACCTATTGTAAGTTTCAGACTCTAATGGGCAGGTATCTACTGCATCTGGTATACCATCACGATCAGTGTCTCTTAATGGAATGTAATCATCAGGACATCCATCAGTATCTAAAATTCCATTAAATGTTTCAGGGATTGTGGGACAGTTATCAGCATTATCTGTAAAGCCATCACCATCACTATCAGGGATTCCTCTTTCTGCCTCGGCAGGGGAAATATCAGGACAACCATCTTCATCCTGATACAGATTGTAATTTTCACGAAGGTCTGGGCAACTGTCAATATGATCCTCTATACCATCAAAGTCTTCATCATACCATGGGACAAAATTCGATGGACATCCATCAATTGTTCCTTGATAATCTTCCTGAAGTTTTGGACAAGAGTCTTCGTCATCAGGAACTTCATCTCTATCAAAGTCTGTAGCTGAAAAACTAGCAATAGGGGAAGACACGAATAGTATCAAAAATAGCAAAGATATTGTAAATATTCCTCGATACAACTTACTGTATGGCAGATTTTTTTGGTTTTTAACCGTTACTCTTCTTGCCTTTTGAGGCAACTAGCAAATCTAGATGACATATTCTAGGTTTGAATACTATAGAAAAGTGGGAAAAACAGAGAAAATTATATCAAGGTTTGGAGCGCTAATTATCTGGGCAACCGTCCTGATCTCTATCCCCATCATAGTCTTCTGGAGATACGATGCAGGAATCCTCATCATCGATTATTCCATCTTGATCCTGATCGTGGATTTGACGTGCTTGATCTGGAATTTGATCAGGACATCCGTCTAGATCTTTATACTTGTTCCAGGTTTCAGGTTCTGCTACACATTGGTCTTTTGAATCAGGGTATCCATCTTTATCTACATCTGATGTTGCTGGGCCAGAACTTGGTGGAGGAATAATATCAGGACAGCCATCGTGGTCTAGATATCCATTTCTGGCTTCAGGAATTGATGGACATTGATCTTTAGTATCAAAGATTCCATCACCGTCAAGATCATTGGTTTTAAATTCTACGCCTTTTCCACCTGGTGATGAATCAGGACAACCGTCATCGTCTTGGAATTTGTTATAATTTTCACGTATAGTTGGACATGCATCTATTGCATCAGGTAAACCATCACGATCAGAATCAATATGTGGGATATAATCATCAGGACATCCATCTAGGTCTAAAATTCCATTAAATGTTTCAGGTTGACTTGGACATGAATCTATTCTGTCAGGAATTCCATCTCCGTCTCTATCTGGAGCGCCTTGAGATACGCCACCTGCAGAATCAGGACAGCCATCATCGTCTTGGAATTTGTTATAGGTTTCGGCGATATATGGACAAACATCAATTAGATCAGGAATTCCATCATAGTCTCTATCCCCACTGGATTCTAATTCAGTAAAGTCTGGACATCCATCGTCATCTTCAAATTTGTTATATCTTTCACGTTCAGTCGGACATTGATCTTCAGTATCATAAATCCCATCAGCATCTGTATCTGCTGGTCCTACAGTACTTTCTGCACCTGGTACATCAGGACATCCATCCCAATCTAAATAATTGTTAAATGTTTCACGCTCGCTTATGCATTGATCCCATCTGTCTTCAATTCCATCACCATCTGAATCAGGAAATGAAAAAAGTGATGAAGTGCTAGTAACTAAATCAGGACAACCATCTGTGTCTTGATATTGATTGTAAGTTTCACGTACATCTGGACACTCATCATTTGAATCTGGAATTCCATCTCTGTCAGTGTCAATTAGGTTTGTAAATTTATCAGGACATCCATCATTATCATAATAATTGTTGAGGGTTTCAGGTTGACTTGGACATGAATCAACTCCATCTGGGATTCCATCACCGTCAGAGTCTGGAGTGCCTTTAGCTGCGCCACCTGCAGAATCAGGACAGCCATCATCGTCTTGGAATTTGTTATAGTTTTCTGGAACTATTGGGCAGTTATCATTGGAATCAATTATTCCATCATAATCAGAATCTG